>Ga0315286_10006989_pt1 | contig 11007 bp, 7 predicted proteins | sample YL17G10_0_MG_FD_205038 | JGI IMG/M metagenome (GOLD analysis project Ga0315286, IMG submission 205038) | Sediment microbial communities from Yellowstone Lake, YNP, Wyoming, USA - YL17G10_0 | ecosystem: Environmental > Aquatic > Freshwater > Lake > Sediment | place: USA: Wyoming | collected...
ACCCCGTTTCCGAAAAGCATGGACTGGCCGGCAAGTTCGTTCTCCTGTATTCCGGGATCGTCAGCATCAGCAGCTACGCGACCCTGGTCAGGATCCTGGAGACGGCCGCCCTGTTGAAGGACGACCCCGAGATCCTGTTCGTCATCGTGGGGGAGGGGTTCAAAGCGAACGACCTCCAGGCCAAAGCGGCCGAGCTCGACCTGCCGAATGTCCTCCGGCTGCCGTTCCAGCCTTACCGCGACGTGCCTCAGATGATGGCTTCGGCCGACGTGCTCCTCGTTCCCCTCGACAAGGAGAAGTCGCTGCTCTCGGTCCCTTCGAAATTCTATAACTATGCCGCCGCCGGCCGGCCCGTGCTCGGGCTGGCCCACGAGAACTCCGAGATCTTCCAGATCATCCGCGACGCGCGGTGCGGGCTCTGCGCCCCTCCCGACGATCCGGAGAGGATCGCGGCCGTGATCCGGGCCCTCAAAAAGGACGCCGACGGCCGAGCGGCGATGGGCGCCAATAGCCGGGCCTACGCCCTTAAAAATGTGGCCAAGGACCTCGTCCTGAAAATGTTCGAGGATCTGATGACGACGATCACCTAAGGCGGCCCGAAAAGGTCTCACCTATGAAAGCGCTGTTCTTAAAAAGGCCCTTCGATATCGCCCTGTCGGGCGCCGGCGTTCTCTTGTCCTCGCCGCTCTGGCTGCTCTTCGCCTGCCTGATCAAGCTAACCGACCGCGGCCCTGTCTTTTATAAACAGGACCGCGTCGGCCGGAACGGGCGGATCTTCAAAGCGATGAAGTTCCGATCGATGATCGTCGACGCGGAAAAGGACCACGGTCCCGTCCAAGCGGTTGAACATGATCCTCGGGTCACCAGGATCGGCCGTATCCTCCGGGCGACGGCCATGGACGAGCTGCCGCAGCTGCTGAACATCTTCAAAGGGGACATGAGCTTCGTCGGCCCAAGGGCCTTGCGGCCCAAAGAGAAGGAGGTCCATGGCGACCCGGATACCCGGGAGATCGAGGACATCCCCGGCTACCGGGAGAGACACGCGGTGAGACCCGGGCTGACGGGATTGACCCAGGTCTATCTGCCCGGGGACACGCCCCGGCGGAGGAAGTTCCGATATGACCTGCTCTATGTCAGGAAGATGAGCTTTTGGCTGGACATGAAGCTGATTGCTTTGTCGTTTTGGATCACTTTCCGCGGCAAATGGGAGTCCCGGCAGAAGAAAATTTGAGAAATCCCGACGGGCCCGAAAAAAAAGTTGATTTTTCGGGCGGCGGATACATATAATGGTCAAGTAAAAAACGCTTGACAATGCTATCAACATGTCGTATTTATTTTGTTAAGGGCCCAATATCTAGTGTTATTCATTTACGTAGCCTGGATGAAGCCGGTTCAGGAGCATACTAAAGGAATATCAAAGGAATATGGACAGATTTGATGTGGCCGTCATTGGCGGCGGGCCGAGCGGCCTGCACGCCGCTTCTCTCTTGGCCGAAAAGGGGCTGAAGGTTCTCGTTTCCGAACAGAAGAGAGAGATCGGTTCCAATGTCATCTGCACCGGCATCGTCGGGAAGGAGATTTTTCAGGAATTTTCGATCTCCCCCGATTCCGTGATCCGCAACATCCAGACCGTCAAGGTCGTTTCGTCGTCGGGCAACTCCCTCCATTATCAGCATCCGTCATCGTTCGCCTGTATCGTCGACCGGGAGCTATTCGATCAAGCGCTGGCCGAAAAGGCGAGGGCGGCCGGCGCCGAGATCGCCCTCGGCACATGTGTGAGGAATGTCACGCTCGAGGGGGACGGCGTCGAGATCGAAACGGGGGGGCCGGACGCTCCGGCCAGAACATTCGCGGCGCGGATGGTCATTCTTGCCACGGGGATCGAACATCGGTTGACCAGAAAGCTGGGATTGGGCGTGCCCGATGACCATCTCCTTGGCGCCCAAGCCGAAATCGAGATCTCGAACGGAGCCGCGGCGACGATCTTCATCGGGAAGAGCGTGGCTCCCGGGGCTTTCGCCTGGGCCGTGCCCACGGTCGAAGGACGTCTCCGTCTCGGTCTGGTGACCTCCCGCGATGCGCGGGCCTGGTTCTTAAAACTCATGAATAAATTCTATCCGGAAAAGATGGATGAATTCCGCCCCGAGTCGATCCAGATCAAGGCCATCGCCCAGGGCCTTGTCTCCCGGACCTACGGCGACCGGGTCATCTCCCTGGGCGAGGCGGCCGGGCAGGTCAAGACCACGACCGGCGGCGGCATCTACTTCGGCCTTCTGTGCTCGCGGATCGCCGCCGACGTCGTCCATCGCTGCCATCAGGCCGGATCTTTCTCCGCCCAGAGCCTCTCCGCCTACGAAAAAACCTGGCGGGAATCCATCCAGCGGGAGATCATCGTCGGGCACTACGCCCGCCGGATCTTCTCCTTGTTCTCGGACTCCCAGATCGAGCGGCTGTTCGACCTGGTCAAGACCGACGGCATCATCCCCCTCGTCCAGGCCAAGGGACAGTTCGATTGGCAGAGCGGCCTTCTTATCGAACTGGCCAAAAAGGTGCCGCCGCTGAGCTATTTCAGCGATATCCGGAAGAAACTCGATTTATTCGACCGTTTTCTGTCATAGTCTTCGCTTTTCCATTTCCCGATGAAAAAAACGCCCCTCCCGGTGTTCCTAGCCGTCCTCCTCGTCCTTGCCGCCAAGAGCGCCACGGCCCAGAACTACCAGAATTTCGAGAACGATTGGACGCGGATCAAGACGGCCCCCTTGTCCTTTGGACCGTTCAGGATCTTCCCCATGTTTCAGGTCAAAAATTTAGGTTTTGACAACAACATCTATTTTGAGAACCAGCCGCGCCGGGATTTCCGGGCGACCCTCTCGCCGGAAGCCACGATCTATCTGCCGTTCCGGAACAATGGGATCCTCTATTTCAGGGACAATCCCGAATACACCTATTATGTCAAGGAGAAGCGGCAGCGGGCCTTCACGAACAGCGCCACCACCGGTCTGAAATTGCGTTTCTTCCAGAGGATCGTTCTGTGGGGCGATTATTCGCGCGGGGAATACAGGCAGGCGGTCTCGGTCGAATTGGCCCGGCCGACCAGGGACTCCCAAGAAACTGTGGCCGCCGGGCTTTTCCTCGAAACGGCCCGAAAAACGGCCATCGGAGTTTCCTGGAAAGACATCCGTTATTCTTATGAGGACATCCAGCTGGAAGGAGATGTCATCGGCATCTCCAACTCCTTGAACCGGCGGGAGAGAACGCTGGCCATGGAATTCTATTACCAGGCCTTCCCCGGCGGTTTCGTTTTTGCCAATGCCGGATATTCGGAATATCGATTCGACCAGGTGACGTTGGATCGGGACTCGCAGGCCGCCCAGGCCCTCGTGGGAATCCGTTTTCCGATCCTCGGCAAGATCCAGGGCGTGTTCTCCCTGGGGTATAGAAAACTCGTTCCCCGCAATCGCCGGAAAACGGGCTTTTCCGGGCTCTATGGAGAATCGGAGCTCAGCTATAGGACCGGCAAGCTCGGCCTCCGGGTCGGATTCCGCAGGGGCGATAGTTTTTCCTATCTTGAGACCGCCTTTCTGTACTTGGAAACCCGGCTCTCGACGGGAATTTCCTATTATTTGACTAATTTCATCAGGCTGGATTACAATTACGAGCTCGGCTACGCCGATTATCCAGGTCGGATGAGCCTGCCCTCCGATTCCGGAGACATGTTCGATATCCAGAGACGCGACAACCAGAACTTCCACATGGCCGGCATCGTCGTTCGCGTGTACAAACAACTGGGCATCGGCATCACCTACAATTCGTCCCGCTGGAGGTCCAATCTTCCGGGCTGGGACAGGAGGCGAGATTCGATCGGCGCCTTTTTAGCGACCCAATTTTAGGCCGACCCGAGCGGCTCCTCCTCCGTTCCCGGCAAGAGCCGTTCCTCCGCCGGGAGGCGGGGTCATGGGGTCGAAGGAGAAAAACATGAGAAAGATCGCGATTTCCGCCATCGTGACGATCTGTCTATGCGCCTTCGCGCTGTCCGTTCCGCCGGTTCCCGGGCAAGAAGGCCAGGCGGTGGCGGGAGGAGGCTATCGGATCGGAGCCAGAGACCTGCTCGAAATCCGGATTTTCGGGCAGGACAAGCTGAACACGACGGTCCGCGTCTCCGAACAAGGGAAGATCACCTTTCCCTATCTGGGCGAAGTCCCGGTGGAGGGGCTCACGGCCTCCGAACTGGAGCGGAGATTGGTCCAGCTTCTTGAAAAGAACCTCTATCGCAATCCGGAAGTCAGCGTCCGCATCCTGGAATTCCGGAGCAAGCAGGTCTCTGTGCTCGGTGCGGTGGCCAAACAAGGGTTTATCGAACTGCTCGGCCGCCAGACTTTGCTCGAGATCATCACCGGCGCCGGCGGCCTGATGAGGGACGCGGGTAAAGAGATCATCGTCTTCCGCCAGCAGCCCGACGGAACGAGTTCGCCCCTGCGTATCGTCGTGGATGACCTGATGCAGAAAGGCGATCCCGCGTCCAACATCATCATCGAGCCCGGCGACACGGTCATGGTTCAAGTGGATAAAAGCGTCCCGATCTACGTTTCAGGGGAGGTCAAGAATCCGGGAGTGCTCCAGGTCTTGAAATCGCGCATCCCAACCCTGACCCAGGCCATCGTCCAGGCCGGCGGATTCACGGACCAGGCCCGGAAGGGGAAGGTCATCGTCACCCGCCGGGACGACCGGGGCAACACCAAGAGGATCGAGATCGACGTAACCCGCATCCAGAGCGGGAAGGACAAGGATTTCCAACTGGAGGAAAACGACGCGGTGTTCGTTTCGAAAACCTGGTTTTAGGGCATCACCCCTAAAGGTGAGGAACGGCCTCTAAAAATCACCCCTCTTTTCCTCTCTCCGGACGATTGCGGCCCTCTGGGTCTGGGCTTACCATGGTCCTGATGGAAAAGACCTATCCGGCTGAAGGTGAGTAAACTCTAAAGAGAAACGGCAATGGCCACAGTCAACAAGCCAGTCCGAAAACCCGAATTCGATATCCTCGAGTACTGGCGCATCATCTGGAAGCGGAAATGGACCATCGTCTCCGCGGCGGCGGTCATGATCGCCGTCTTCGCGGTTTATTCATTCACGACGACCCCCATCTATCAGGCGACAACGACCATCGTCATGGAAGAACCGAGCTCGAACAGGCTGACTATCCAGGACGTCCTGAGCACCTCGTCCAGCGGCAACGTGGCCATCATCAGCTCCTACTTCAACACCCAGCTCAGGATCCTCCAGAGCCGGCTTTTAACCGAACGCGTGGCCAAGAGGATGAATCTCGGACGGCGGGCCGAGTTCCAGTCCGCCAAAAAATCCAAAGAGAGCCTCATCCAGATGATCAAGGGAGTCCTGAGGCTGCGTTGGCTCTTCCCGTCCAAGGCCGTTCCGCCCTCCGGTCCCGCGCCCGAGGTCCAGGCGGATCCCGATTCCGCGTATGCCGAGTTCGTCCTGAGAGGATTGTCCGTCCGCCAGGTCCCGGACACGCATTTGGTGGACGTCAGCTTCAGATCGCCGTACCCCCGCCTGGCCACCGACATCGTCAATGCGATGGCCGACGAGTTCATCGATTTCTCGATGGAGACGCGGTACGAGGCGACCGAGCAGACGAAACAGTTCCTGGACGATCAGATCGCCCGGCTGCGGGAGGAACTGGGGACCAAAGAGCGGGAGATGCAGAAATACAGCGAGGAGAAGAAGATCCTCCAAGTCAGCGGGAATCAAAACAGCGTCCTGTCGAAGTTCGGCGATCTGGACAAAGCCGCGACGAACGCCCAGGTCGAGCGGCTCAACGTGGAGGCCAATTACCGGGAGCTCCGGAGCCTCAACATCGACTCCCTTCCCCAGGTCATCAGCAACGGGACGATCCAGAACTTGAAGACGTCCTACATGCAGTTGAAGGCCGATTACGACGAACAGACCCGGACGACGTACAAGCCGGACCATCCCCTCATGGTCCAACTGAAAATCCGGCTGGACAGCACGAGGGCCCAGCTCGACGCGGAGATCAAAAAGGCCGTCGATGGGGCCGAATCCGCCTACCGGACGGCCAAGGACAAAGAGGACCGTCTGAGGAACGAACTCGAAACGCAGCGAGTGGAAGTGTCCAAGACGAACAATGACTCCATTCTCTATAAAAGCCTCGAGATGGAGGTCGAGAACATGCAGACGGTGCTCAATACGCTGGTCTCCGAGCAGAACAAAACCCAGGTCTCGGCCCGCCTGGGCGGCCTGAAGACGAGCAGCATCAAGGTCCTCGACCGGGCCCTGATCCCCCAATCCCCGATCTCTCCGAACAAGAAACGGAACCTGATCGTGGGATTCCTGTTGGGCTTCTTTTTCGGCGTCGGCCTCGCCTTCCTGACTGATTTTCTCGACAACACGGTCAAGGGGCCGGAAGATCTGGAGCGGCTGACCAACCTCCCTTCGCTCGGGATCATTCCCCACTTCTCGCCGAACGGGACGAAGGAGAAAGGCCGCTATTATTCGCCCTACTCTTACCGCTACCGGGCGTCCTACGGTCCGAGAGCGGCGGCGGAGTCGTCCGCCGAGCTGTCGAAGATCTCGGAGATCGAGCTCATCAACCACCTCTTTCCCAAGATCTCGATCGCCGAGGACTATCGGACGGTGCGGACGGCGATCCTGTTCTCGCACGCCGAGAATCCTCACCGCGTCCTCACCTTCACCAGCACCTCGCCCCAGGAAGGGAAATCGGCCACGATCGCCAACATCGCCATTTCCTTCGCCCAGCTGGGGGAGAGAGTCCTGCTCATCGATGCGGACCTGCGGAAGCCCCGGCTGCACAAGATCTTCAAGGTCCGGAACAAGACCGGTCTGGCCGATTTTCTGACGGCTCGAGCCGGTTTGGACGACGCCATCCAAAAGACGGCCATCGATAACCTCTGGCTCATGCCCAGCGGTCCGCATCCGCCGAATCCCGCCGAGCTCTTGAACTCCCGGAAGATGAAGGAGCTCCTCGGCCTCGTCCATGACCGCTTCGCGACCGTGCTGATCGATACCCCGCCGGTCCTGGCCGTGATCGATCCGGTCATCGTCAGTTCCCTTTCGGACATGACCGTCCTGGTCATGAAGCTGGGCACCACGACGCGCAAGCCGCTGCTGCGGACCATCGAGGAACTGCGGAAGGCCAAGGCCGAGATCATCGGCGTCGTTCTCAACGACGCGAAGCTGCGGCGGAACGGCTTCGGATCTTCGAACACCTATTTCCAATATGAATATTATCAGGACAAAAACGTGGACGACGAGCCGGCGAAAAAGTCGGTCCGCAAACATGGGTGATGCCAGGACGGATAAACCATGACCGCCATGCCCAAGATCTTCGGCCTCGACCTGAGTCTGCCGGAGGAGCCTCTCTATATCCCTCCCCCCGCTCCCAACGACGAGGAGGCCGGCGGCAAGGACAGGTGGTGCCGGAAGATCATCGAATATGGGCTCTTGGGCCTGATCGTGTTCACCCCCCTGCCGATCGCTTCGGTGGACGACTGGGCCATCCTCCTGATCGAGCTCGTCGCGGTCTTCCTGACGGCCGTTTATTTCCTGATGGGGAACAAGCCCCACGTGAACGGACGCCTCCTTCAGCGCCTGCCCTGGCCGCGCTATGCCTTCGCCGCCCTGTTTGTCCTGTTCCTTCCGTTCCAGCTCATCCCCATCCCGAAATCGATCCTGCGGCTGTTCTCGCCGCACGCCTACGCCCTCCAGCAGCAGTATTCTCCGCGCTTCGCCGAGATGAAGTCCATCAGCCTGTCCCTGGTCCCGTCTCAGACCCTGAGGGAAGGCTTGCTGATCCTGGCCTATGTCCTGATCGGATTTCTCGTGGTCCGCGTGATCACCCGCCGCGCCCAGATGCGGCGGATGATGATGGTCATGGTCGGCATGGGCGTCTTTGAAGCCTTCTTCGGGCTCTTCGAGCTGTATCAGAAGAGCCCGTCCCTGCTCTTCTATCGGAAGTCGCACAACCTCGATTCGGTGACGGGGACCTTCGTCAACCGCAACCACTTCTCGGGATATCTGGAGCTCATCATCCCCATCGCCCTGACCCTGGTCATCTCGCGGATCGATCTCTTCACCATGCCCGGCAAGAAATGGCGGCAGCGGCTGGCCGTTCTGACGGGGAAGGGAACGTCCATCAACATCCTCCTGGGGATCGGGATCACGGTGATGGCCTTGGGCATCCTTCTCTCCAACTCCCGCTCGGGCGGCGTGCTTCTCTTGGTGATTTTCATGCTCTTCTTCGAGCTGATCGTCTTCTATTTCAGCCGGTCGCGGTTACGGAAGATCTGGATCAAGAATTTTATCAAAATCATGTTCATCGTAGTCACTCTGATCGCGCTGTACGTCGGCATTGAAGCCATGGTCGGGCGGTTCTCGCTGGACAATCTCCTCCAGGACGGCCGTCCGCGGTATTGGACCACGGTGATGCGGATCGTCAAGGATTTTCCCTTCCTCGGGACGGGATTAGGCACGTTCGGACTGGCCTATGAGGCCTATGAAACGCTGGGCCTCAGCGGGATGCTCGTTCACGCCCACAACGATTATCTGGAATACCTGTCCGAACTGGGCATCCTCGGGTTCGCCCTGCTTGCCTCAGGGATTCTCTTTATCACCGCGGATTCCTTCCTGACGTGGGCTAAGCGGAGGAACGCCGAGGTCAAAAGCCTGGCCCTGGGCGGCCTTGTCTCGGTCTTCGTCATGCTGGCCCACAGCCTGACGGATTTCAACATGCATATTCCGGCCAACGCCCTGCTCTTCACCATGATTCTGAGCTTGACCTGGTCGGCCGTTTATTATCGGAAGTCCTGACATGATGAAACGATTGGGATGGCTCCTTCTCCTGGCCGTGATCGGCCTCGCGGACATCCTTCTGTACCGGGGATATCACCTTTATTACCAGGTCAAAGACCGGATCGCGGACGTCGATAAGAAAACCGCTTTGTTCGATATGGAACAGGCGTTCCTGCCCGTGAACGATCTGCTGTACCACGAGATGGGAAAAGCCTATTTCGATGCGGGTGTCAGTCGGCTCCAGGACGCCGGGCTGAGGGACGAGGCTTTCCACAAATCCTATCAAAGCTTCATCCGCTCCCTGACCCTGAACCCGTTGTCGCCGTATGCCCATTTCGATTTCGCCCAAGCCCTTCAGTATATGAATTTCCTGAACCTGCCGTTCCAGGAGAACTATTTCGAGGAATATAAAAAGGCCGCTCTCCTTTCGGGCCAGGACCTTCAGATCTATGCCGAGGTCGGGCGGATCATGTTCTCCCGGTGGGCTTCCCTGACCCCTGAAGACAAGGATTTCGCCCTGGACATCGTCCGGAAAGTCCTGTTCCGGAAAGAGCCTGAAAAGATCGCCTCCTTTCTCCAGATCTGGGATTTGAATGTGAAAGACTACGCCATCCTGGCCAAGATCCTGCCCGTCGACGCCGGCGTCTACCTTCAGACCGCCCAGTTCCTGGGGGAAAAATCCCTGTCCCGCGAGGAGCGGCTTAAATACATGACCCAGGCCGAAACCCTGGAGTTCCGGCTGGCCAAGGATGAGTACATGGCCGGCCAGACCAATTTCAACGGGCTCAAGCTTCGGGAGGCCAAAGCCCATTTTGAGGTGGCGCTGGCCTGCGTTCAGAGGATCGTCTTTTATCAGAACCTGACGGTCCAGAGTCCCGTCGACGGCATGGAATACAAGAACCTGATCAAGTCGGTCCACCTCGGCCTGGCCAAATGCATTCTCGAGGAAAGCCGGAGGCTGGATGAAGCCTTGGTCCATCTCTACGCCTATTTGAACCTGGAAGACCAATTGTCGAGCGCCGGAGAGGTCGAGGCCTTCCTTCGGGAAAGAGGTCTCATCGAGGCGAAGTCGGGCGGGAATTTCCAGGACTTCAGCCGATTCGCTTTTGAGCTCTTCTTGGGATTCAAGCAGAACCGCTACCGGGAGATCGTCCAGGCGGGGCAAACCTTGGAGAGAAGCCTTCTCGTCATTCCCGACAAGACGAAGCAGGACTACGCCCGGGTTTTGGAGCTGGTCGCGGATGCTTACCAGAAGCTGGATTATCTCTATGAATCGAATAAGTTCTATCAGAAAGCCATCGATATAGGCGTCCAAAGAGTGGACTTTCTTCTGAAAATGCGGAAGAACTACGAACGGCTGAACGACGTGAACAAAATGGCGGCGATCGATAAGGAAGTGACGGCCATGCTCGAATTCAAGGAAATGAGGTTTCCCGGGCTTCGCCTGAACAAGGGCGAACCGTTCAACCAGAACTTCGTTCTCAACGGCCGCAAGTTCCGCCTGACCTTGAGCTTCGAAGAGGGGCTGTCCCAGCCTTTTCCCCTCGTTTCGATCATGTTCAACGGCCAGATGATATGGGAGGATTATCTGCAGACTCCGGACATCGATATCGTCCTTCCCTCCGACATCGGCTCCAACGCCGTCGTGGTCTGCGTCATCAACAAACCTGTGACCTTGCTGATGATGAAAGTCTCGGCGGAAGAAACGCCAAAACCGGTCAAAAAAGAAGATATATCTTTAAGCGGAGAGCGCAAAAATTTGTTTCCAGCAAAGAATTTATCTTGACAAACAAAATGATAAGTCTTATTATTAAATCGGTTAGGGCTAGGAGAATTTAAATGAGTCAAGGTATGAAAAGCGGTGTCGCTTTATCGACTCTAGTTTTCTTCCTTTTTTCCTTTCTTTCCATTTTGGCGCCCGGAATTTCCGCCCAAACCATTGAGAGAGGAAATCTGCTCGGCTACATCTTCGATCGGGACGGGAAAACCCCCGTCATGGGCGCCATCATAAAAGTCAGGAATATCACCTCCAGCGCCATATATGAGAGCCAGCCGACCGACAATCAAGGACTTTTCAAGATCGATGGTCTGAGCAAAGGCATCTATACCTTCGGCATTACCACGGAGCTGGGCGATTTCAATTCCAACGAGCTGGTCGGCATCCTG
>Ga0315286_10006990_pt1 | contig 11007 bp, 6 predicted proteins | sample YL17G10_0_MG_FD_205038 | JGI IMG/M metagenome (GOLD analysis project Ga0315286, IMG submission 205038) | Sediment microbial communities from Yellowstone Lake, YNP, Wyoming, USA - YL17G10_0 | ecosystem: Environmental > Aquatic > Freshwater > Lake > Sediment | place: USA: Wyoming | collected...
CCAGCCCATTCCGTAGGTCGGGTAATAGAGTTCAGGATAGCGGAGATCGTCGGGGACGATGACTTGAGGGGCGAGAATCTGATTCAGGCGGCGCTCGGAGATGATCTGCCGGTCGAGCTTTTCCCCATATTTGCCCTTATTGATGTTCAGGATGACCCAGGCCGCCATGTCGAGGACGCTCGAGTTGATCGAACCGGCCGGGCCAAGGGCGTCGGCATTGTAAAAAGGGAACTCCTCGATCTGGTCCTTCACGAGGGTGTAGGATTTTGCGAAATCGGAGAGCGTCCGGGAGACGTCAGTCGAGAAATTGGTCTCGGCCATCCCAAGCGGATCGAGGATCCGGGCCTTGGCGAATTCTTCCCAGGAAGAGCCAGCTACGCTCCCGGCCAGGTAGCCGGCGGTCATGACCATCAGGTTGTTGTATTGATAGGTCTGCCGGATATCACGGCTGAATTCGAGGTAACGGAGGCGGTCGAACATCTCCTGACGGCTCAGGGGTGAGCGGATCCAGACGTTGTCGTGGCGCGGCAGGCCGCTCCGGTGGGTCAGGAGATCGCGCGGGGTGAGCCGTTCCGAAGCCACCTCATCCGAGAGCTTGAACGCGGGGAGATACTCGCGGATAGGCTTGTCCCATTCGAGCTTTCCCTCGTCGACGAGGATGCCCAAGGTCGTCGCCGTAAAGGCTTTGGAACAGGACCCGATCCCGAAGACGGTGTGCGGCGTGACCGGGAGTTTCCCGGCGAGGTCGCGATAGCCGAAGCCGCGGGCGAAAACGACCCGGCCGTCCTTGACGATCGAGATGGCGACCCCGGGGACTTTATATTCGGCCAGGATCTTTTGGACGAAGGCCTCGAAGCCTTTGAGCTTGGCCGGGTCGTCGCGACCGGACTGGCCCGGCAAGGCTCCGCTTGCGACTGACATCAAGACAAAAAAAAGAACGATTAATGATTTTCGATTAATTTTCATAGCTGTTGTTTCAGAACTCCCAAAAAGTGTTTGTTAGCCATAGCCTTTTGCCGGCGAAATATTTATCGGATGAAGAAGCCGCCGCCGAATGAATCATCGGGATCGAAGAAAAACTCATGCCGGCCGATGATGAAAGCGGAACCCTCGACTTCAGGAATAACGGCTTTATGGGATCCGAAATCGACTTCCTTGACGGCGCGTCCGATAAAGCGGCTGCCGACGATGCTCTCGACGGCCAGCGCCTGTCCGAGCTTCAGCTCCCCGCGGGCATAGTGGATGGCCACACGCCCGCTGACGCCCGTTCCCGTCGGGCTCCGGTCCAATTCGCCATTTGCGAAGATGCAAACGTTGCGATCATGATTCGCGGCGCTGAAGGGCGCTCCGATAAAAATCGTGCCATAGAGAAAATTCAGGTCTTTTTTGAAAGGGTGGACAATTCTCCGCTTTTTCATGATCGCTCGCTTGATGGCCATGCCGGCTTCGATGAGCCGGCCGGCATTTTCGGTCACAAGAGACAAGTCCGCCTGTTCGCTCCGAACATAAGCGTAAAATGCGCCTCCGAAGGCCAGGTCATATCTCACTTTTCCCATTCCCGGCACGTCGATAACCTCGTCGAGTCCCAGCACAAAGGAGGGAACATTATGAAACCTGACGGATCTCACCCGCTTGAACGACCGTCCTCCGACTTGGCAAAAGGCCGTGACCAGACCGGCGGGAGTATCGATTTTCAGAACTGTCTCAGGACGCTTCGCCGGAAGCATCCCCGTTTCAATTATGACGGTGGCCAAGGCGATGATGCCGTGTCCGCACATCGGGCTCAAGCCGGCATTATGAAGGAAGAGAACGCCTAAATCCGCGCCTTTGGTGACCGGCTCGGTGATAATAGCCCCGTACATATCGGCATGGCCGCGAGGCTCCCACATCAAGCCCCTCCGGATTTGGTCCCATTTATTTTGGACATAAATCCTTTTGGCGAGCATGGTATTTCCAGGGATCCGGGGCAGTCCGTGGATCAGGACCCGAAGCGGCTCTCCACCCGTATGAGCCTCAATGGTCCTAACTATTTTCCAATTTTTCGGCGGATTCCAGATCTCAGACCTAGAGATAACTCGAAAAGCACTCCGTTGTTTCATAAATCCATTATATTCCGTATCCGGCAATTTGCCAAAAGATAATCCGTTCGTTATCATCGGCTGTGAGTCAGTCCTATGATAAGCGCAGATCATCGTTGCGGGATTTGTTGGCAACCTTTTATGGAGAATTCGCATCTCTATGAAAGAGAGAAAAATTTTGTCCGGAGGAGGTTTACTTTGAAACGCAGAATTTCCATCGCCGTCCTTGGTATCTTCTGGATTTTATGCGGCGTTCTATCCGGAACGGCTCAAGAAACGGCCAAGCTGGAAATAAGAGAATCCATCCTTGACCGGATCGTCCACATCGAGAAAGACCTCAAAACAGAGATCCCTTCGGTTCCCCGGCTTTGTGATTCGCTCACTGTTAAAAAAGACAAGATCAACATCGGCGATTGCGAGCTCTATGTCGAGGAAGAGGGACAGGGAATGCCTCTCGTTCTGATCAACGGCGGTCCCGGCGGCACACATCATTATTTCCATCCCTGGTTTTCCCGAGTTAAAGACTATGCCCGGGTCATTTACTACGATCAACGGGGCTGCGGTCTGTCGGATTATCAACCTGGAAAGGACGGCTATTCGGTCGATCAGGCGGTTGGCGATCTTGAAGGGATCCGGAAAGCCCTCGGCATAGATAGATGGGTAGTCCTGGGCTACTCCTATGGCGGCTTTTTGGCTCAATATTATGCGACGAAGCATCCGGAGAGCATGGCCGGGCTGATCCTTCTCGGCGCGTCCCCGGGGATGTGGGTTCAAATGAAACCGACACGGCAATACGATTTTCTGTCCAAAGAGGAAAGAGCTCGGATTAGAGAAATCCCCAATCAGGCGAAGGCACTCGGGCAAGAACAAAAGTGGGAGCCAAAAAAGATCCTGTTTCTCCAAGTCTATAATGCCCATCTCAATGGCGACTGGAAGCGCCAGCATTTTTATCGGCCGTCTCCGGAGAAGTTGGCCCAAGGCGCCCTCTACGAATGGACCTACGACCTCATCAACAATTTTAGGAGCGGAATCAATAACAGCATGGACAAGATCGACCTGACCGGCGCTTTCGGCAAATGCCCCATCCCAACCCTTATCCTGGAAGGAAAATGGGACCTGACGTGGAACACCGACAAACCCGAGATCATCGCCAATAACCATCCCGGCGCAAAGCTCGTTCTCTTTGAGAACGCCGGCCACGGAATCTACGACGAAGAGACGGAAGCCTTCTTCAGCGTTCTCAAAGACTTTATGCTCAAGCGGCGAGCGGCCGAAGCCCTCGATGTCGCCCCCTACAGAGCTTATCTCGCGGATTGGGATCAACAGCGAAAATCGTCGCCTCTTTATATCGTCAGATCCACCGGCAACAGTATCGCGTCTCTGGCGAAGATCGCTAAGGCTTATACGAAGACATGGTGCGACGAGCTTCAGGATTGGCCGCTGTGGCTGCTTAAAGTCGGATTAGCGCACTATGACGTAAACAATTACGCAGAGGCGCAATATGTCTTTGAAAAGATTGCCCAATTCGCCGAAAAGAAACAAAATATGGGAATTAAGGCCTTGGCCTTGATTTGGCAAGGTCACATGCTGGATCTCCAGGGAAAGCGAAGCGAGGCAATCAACCGCTACAAGCAGGTTGTCGATCTGGATATCAAGGACACCTGGGAGCACAATATGTACGGTCTTAAATATGAGGTTTCGAGTTACGCCAAAGAGAGAATGATGAAGCCGTTTGTCCGGATCGAAAACACGCTCAAGGATTAGATCTGGAGGGAAGAGAAGGAATTTCCGCAGATCCCAATCCACCAGAATAGCAAAGAATCAAGTAAAAAAAGCAGATGCGCTAAATATCGTAGCGTTGCCGCGATTCCTATTTATCGGGGAATCCGAGCTTCTTCCAGGTTTTTTCGTCTTTGAGGGTTTGTTCCAGATTCCTTTCCCGAAAATATTTCATGACTTCGTCGCGTGACAAATGCTCGGCCAGGGGCTCCGCACGATTGGCCGCGTAGTTGATGATGATACCGATAGCCGCCAGCGTCATGTTGAGTTTGTCGATCTCGATTTTATCGTAGGTATCGGCGGCACTGTGTCCCCAGATCGCGTCGCTTACGCCCCGTCCCTGGAGGCCGAGGGCGGGCACGCCCCTGGCGATAAAATTGAAATCGTCGCTGTCATAGGGATACTTGACAAAGACCTGCGTCACTCCCATTCCCCTCAAGAGATCGACGAGGCCATTCAAGCTGTCTTTGAACTGGCATCCCCCGTAGGGATTCAGGAGTCCCGGATACATGGCACCCGTGATGTCGAGGTTGACCATCAAAACGATGTTGGCCAATTCCGACTCATGCTTTTGGACGTAGGCGAAAGAGCCGAGCAGCCCTTCTTCCTCCCCCGTAAAGAGCACGAACCGAATCGTCCGCTTCGGCTTGGCGCCGAGCCCGTTTAGGATTCTCGCGGTCTCCATGGCGATGGCGCAGCCTAGGGCATTGTCCGCGGCGCCGGGACCGAGAAACCAGCTGTCCAAATGCGCTCCGAGGATGACGATCTCCTCCGGCTTTTCCGTTCCTTTGATTTCAGCGATGACATTCTCCGCTTTGGCCGTCGGCAATATTTGATTTTGGATCACAAGCCTCATTCTGACTTCTTGGCCTTCCTCCATAAGACGCCGCATCCAAGTTCCATCTTCATACGTGATGGACGCCGCGGGAATAGGGCTATAATCTCCGTAATTCGAGGCTCTGGTTCGCGTGAGGCCGCCTTTCGACCTGGCGATGATGACACAGGCCGCCGCTCCGTTCCGGGCGGCGTATAAGACTTTCTGCCATTCTTTGGTGGTCATCCGGGAATCGGCCGGATCATTCAATCCAGCCAGCGCGATTTGACCTTTTAGAGCGGCGCTATTTTTCTCGAAATCCTCTTTTGTCCCGTGACCGACATCGACGACACGGGCCGCCAGCCCTTGGGGCGCCGTATTGATGGAAAGGCCGAGGGAATCGACCATCAGCCTCTTGGTCCGGGGCGCGAGAGCTTCCGCCGATACTTGGCCCGGCTCCCAGCCGACGGCGTCATAATATTCGAGATGAATATTGGTCAAGCCCGCCTGCTTGAAATAATCACAGGCATAGGCGGCGGCTTTATGCGCCGCCTCCGTGCCTGTCAGCCGGGACCCGATTCCGTCGGAGAGGGCCCTGATAATCTTATGGGCGTTATTCCCGATGAATGCCTCGCCGGCTATTCTAACGGAGTTGTTTCGCAAATCGTCAGCCGACGTCCCGAAACTCAAGGACACGAAAATACCCGTCGCCAAAGACATCATCCTTAGCTTCCCGAACGGCTTTCTCATAATAACCTCCCGAAGCTTAGCTCTTAGGTTTTCCCCGGATTCGAGAGCAGGGGTGCCGGCTCCTTGGGGAATTCCAAACAGCTATATAAGCGTTTCATATTCACGAGGATCGACGAGGGCTTCGATGACCACCGGCTTCGTGGATGTCAGCGCCCTGCGCAAAGCTTCACGAAAATCTTCTTCATCAGCGGCGACGATGACCTCGGCCCCGAAAAAGTTGTTGCTCGATGCATAACCGGCATTAAAGAGCTCCACGCCGGAGGAATGATATTTCTTCCGGCCCTGCTTGACTTTGATGAGACTCAGGAAGTTATCGCGGAAAACAACGAAAATGACGGGCAGCGCCAGCCTGACGGCGGTGCTGATTTCTCCGACCATCATCAGGAATCCGCCGTCTCCGGTGCAGGCCATGACGGGCCGTTCCCGGCGGACCAGCTTGGCCGCAATGGCCGCGGGAATCGCGAATCCCATGGACGACCATCCGTTCGAAACGAGAAAATTCCCCGGCTCTTTTGCGTCCCAGAGTTGTCCGATGACATGGGTGTGAGCCCCGACGTCTGAGACGAAAATCCCGTCCGCGGGAAGAATCTCCCGCATGGCCAATAGGGCTTGATGAGGTGAGAACGCCTTTCGTCCCGGCCTGAGCGCATCCGATAGTTTTTTCCGGTGAGCGGCCCTCTCCCGATCCTGCCATTGATGGCTGATCGGGGGCATCTTTAAAAGCTTTCGCAAAATAGCCTGAATATCTCCGCGGATTTGGCAGGGAACGGAAAAACCTCGGGCGATATCGGCGGGCATCGTGTCGATATGAATCAGCGGGACATTTTTTGGCAGCCAATCCTCATAATTGAACTCGACAGGATCATAGCCGAAGGCAATCACCAAGTCCGCGGGACGACAATACTCGGCCACGATATCCCGTCTGGCCCGTCCTAATACCCCCACAAAATGAGGGCCGTTTTCATCAATCTGCCCTTTGGCCATCATCGTGCTGACGACGGGCAGATTGTGCTTTTGGATAAACTCCCTGAGCTCCCGGGTTGCGTTTGCCCTGTTCATCGTCAGTCCGATGGCAATCAGAGGATGTTTCGCCTGAGTGATCAGTTTTTCGGCTCTTTGAATGGCTTGTTCGTCCGGGTTTTCGTCCCTGGGAGCGACACTCGGAAATCGAGAACATGTCTCCGAGGAAAGTTCTTCCGCGACGTCTTCCGGAAAGTCCAGATGAACGGGTCCCGGCTGCTCGGAAAGGGCGATTGTTATGGCTTTTCTCAGAATAGGATAAATTTTTCCCGGAGCGAGCTCTGCGCTCCATTTGGTAATCGGGGCATAGAGCTTTCGCTGATCGACTTGCATCTGGACCGTCCGGCCTTTCCAGATTCTCCCCATGGTCGCCGTGAAGGCGAGCATGGGGACTCGGTCCAGGAAGGCGTTTCCGACGCCGGTGGTCATATTTGTCGCGCCCGGCCCCAAAGTCGACAGGCAGGCCCCGACCTTGCCTGTCAACCGGCTATAAACATCGGCCATGAAGCCGGCACAGGCTTCATGAGTGACCAAAATGAATTTGACTTTGCTCCCATAGAGAGCTTCGATGAATCGGGCGTTTTGGCCTCCGGGGTATCCAAAGAGGTACTCCGTCCCCGCGCGCTCGAGGCCGTCGGCGACGATCTCGGCATTGGATCTCAAGCTCAAAGGAATCTCCTTCTCTTCTGAATGGAACACATCGTCATCGACCGGTTTCTCGAATTTTCCGCGGACCCGAATTTCGCGGCATTCTCACATTCCTTTCATGGCTCTCATTTTATATCATAAGAGCATAGCGGGACAAAACTCGGACCCGCGGCCGAAGAATCATCGCTCTTTCGTCACTCGGCCGGATTCATTCTCAACTTCGAATTCTCCCAAGGCGTAAGCCGCCGCGGCTTGGGCATGAATCGTGGTTGTGTCAAAGAGAGGCACATCGAAGTCTTTCTGTTTGATGAACAAGGGGATTTCGGTACAGCCCAAAATGACTCCTTCAGCTCCATTCTCGACGAGCCTCGAAATGACGTCCCGGAAATTGGACATCGTCTTCTCGCTGAAAGTCGCGGGCGTGAGCTCGTCATAGACGGCCCGATTGATGGCATCTCTGTCTTTCTTGTTGGGGACAATCACTTGAAGTCCATGCCTATCCGACAAGCGTTTTATATAAAAATCCTCCTCCATGGTGAAAATGTTGCCTAGGAGGCCAACCTTTTTTAGTCCTCGAGCTTTGACTTGAGCAGCCGTGACGTCGGCGATATGAAGGAGTGGCAAGCCCGTGGTTCGCCGGACGTCTTCGGCCATCTTATGCATGAAGTTCGTACAGATGACGATGAAATCCGCGCCGGCCTCTTTCAGCTTATTCCCCGCCTCAACCATGATCTTCGTCGCGTCGTCCCATTTCTTGGTGCGATGCAGAATTTCTATATCATGAAAATCCAGGGAAATCAGAACGCATTTCGCCGAGTGAAATCCGCCCAGTTTTTTTTTGATCGTTTCGTTGAGGATGCGGTAATATTCAAGGCTGGATTCCCAGGTCATCCCGCCCAACAATCCGATGGTTTTCATGTTTTCCTCCTTTCCAGAGTCACCATGCCGGCCGTTTCAAGCGCTCGAATATAATTTTCGACATCGGCTAGAGGGAGGGGGCGGAATTCGGCGCTTGCGGCGTTTCGAATCTCTAGGATGCTTCTCGCTCCGTCGATGAAATTCCTGATCTCGAAATCTTCCTGGCTCCGGAGCCGGTAGGAGGGAAGCTTTTTTCCCTGTGTCTGAATCACAAAAGCCCGCCTGTCGAAATAGCCCCTCATGGCGCCGGTCCGCACGGGGATGATCTCGCTTAGCCGCATTTCCTCCGGCGTCTGTCGAGGAAGAACGGGCTTCAATTCCAAGAAAGCGGCCATCCTTTTATATTGTTTCTGCGAGGCATCCAGCGAAAGCTTTTCGCGCGCGGATATGGCTTGAGTGAGCTCGCTTGACAAATCCAGGAACTCTCGGTCATTCGGGACAAAAAAGCCGACCGATTGAACGGCGGCTCTCTCGCGGGCAAACGCCTGGACGATAATGTTTCTCGCCTCTTTATAATTCTCCGCCAAGCCTGCGGGTTCATCCGGGTTGAGAAGGCCGTAGGCTCTCTTCTCTTCGTCGCCGATCCGGCCGCTCCCCCTGCTGTAGACTTCTCCGATGAGCTGCAAGCCTTCTTTCCGGGAAGCACCGGATAAATAAAGCGCCGCGGCCGCGGCGATAACGCCGACTCTTTTCATCTGGGTGGAATCGCATTTGTCCGGCCGGTCTCCGCTTGAGTGGTACCACATGTCGGGCCAGGCGCCGAGCTGGACCGCCGGAATGCCGATCCCCCCATCCAGAAATATCGTATGATCGCTTCCTCCCGAGTATTTATCGATGTGGTAGTAAAAGGGATCGTTTGTGCCGGACGGAGACAGGACGGGCTTGACGAATTTTGCCGGCCTGTTGATGATGTTGTCCCGGTTTGTTTCCCCCATGTACTCAATGAAATTCGTCAGGACATCGTTGAGACAGCTGGGCTTGGAATAAGGAGTCGTCGTCAGATGGAAACTCGATTGGTTTTTTATCAAGGATTCCCCGACCATATCCTCATTGATATTGGCGTAACATCGTTTCAGGACATCGGGGTGCTTTTGGAGATAGCCTAAAGTGCCGGCCCCTTCGTCAACCCAGAGAAAGCGGATCGAGCGCTTGGGCTGATCGATTTTGCCGTTGTCGATAAGCGTCTGGATGACGCGCGCGGTCTCAAGAATGGAAGCGCTGCCGCTGGCGTTGTCGTTCGCTCCCTGATAGGCCATCTCCTCGAAGAGATGAGCCGTCAAGATGAGCTCTTCCTGGGGTCTTTCGCTCCCCTTGATCAGCGCCCAGACGATTTCGTTGCGATAAGGATAATATTTAGTTTGGCACTTGGCTCGGACGATGACTTTGGCGCTTTCCGTTTTTCTTCGCAGTTCCTCCCCCATCTTTGCCGAAACCATGAAGCCGAAGGCGATCCTCGGCGCGCCCGGCTGAGATGTATCGTTATTGCGGGCCAGCGTATCACGGCCGACCTGGTCCGGATCAAAGTCGGAATTCGAGGAATAGAAAGAGATCAGGCCTTTCGCTCCATGTTTGAAGGCGAGTTCGTTGACCTCCAGAGGCCTTGCCGATACGAGCACGATTTTATCCTTGACATCCTTCCCCTCATAATCTTTTTCGCTCGTCCCGGGGCCGATGAAGACGAGTTCCGCAGTCACGTCGGAACTCTGGCTCTGCTCACAGAGGCAAGCGGGGATTTCGTCCAGTGAAACAAGCCTTTTATTCTCGGGTTCGATCAACCACAGTTCGGCGTTTTCGGCATCCCATATTTTATGGCCCAGGAGGACGATGGGCACTTCCTCGATCCCCGAATCCCGGATGCCGGCCTCGCGCAGCTTCTGAAGGATGACCTGGGACTCGTAAAAAACTTTTTCATATTCCTCAGCGGTTCGATTCCTCTCGAATGAGGCTAGAAGCCGCACCGTATTGAGCTGTCTCTCGCCGGAAACCTCATCGATAAGAATGTCCATGACTTTTTCTGGAAGCAGCGGCTTCGGAATAATGCTTGGCCGCGTGATTCTCAGCTGGCCCGTAAATGCGGCACCGATCAGAATGGAGGCGAATAGAGCGACGCCGGGTCCTATTTTTTTGATGGATGAGTATTGAAGATTCACGACAGCATTCTCCTTCTGGAAGACAAATTGTCAGATGATCTGCGGCCTATTTGTCCGGATACGACCCCCTGCTGGATGATCTTATTCCTCCTGTCGAAGATCGACGACCGTTTCCCGTCCGGCACTATTTGCCGTATCCTTTCGGATGGAGAGAACCGGCGCTCTTAGGTACTTTGAATTTTGAACGATTGGCTTCCCACCACTTCCGCCATTCGGCGAGCTTGGGATCGAGGCCGATATTTTCTCCCGTGACGGCTTTTAGAATCTGTTGGAACTGGTCTTGCCTCTCCTGAGCCGTGCCCGAGACAACAACGGCATAAGTCAAACCCCTCACGGCGGCGGCTAGATCCCTAGGATTCTCCTGTGTGCCGAAGATTCCATCTAAAAAGAGGCTTATATCCTTATCGGCCTTTTCTTTTTCGTCCATCCGGAGATAGAGAAGACCTCTGGAAAAGTAGAGGGCCGGGCTCGCTTTTCGCGGACCTAGGATTTCTTCATGCCCGGAAATGGCCTTGGAGAGGAGCTCGAGACCTTTGTTCCGGTCGCCCCGTTCATACTGAAGGATACCCATAAAGTAGTTCATCCAGGCCCAGTTCGTCTCTTTGATACCAAGCAGTTTGAGCCGGGCTTCTTTCTCGTCCCCCTGAAAGATTCGGTGCCGGGGATCTAGGATGACCTTGTCGACTTGAGCCGGTGTATCATAAGTCAAGGCTTTTTCCGTACCTTCGCGGACAAAGAACATTTCTTCTTGGGATTTTTCGCCTTGAACAAGCTCAAGAGGACAAAGGATGACTCCTTTCCCGTCATTGCGTATAACGAGGGTCGTTTTCCAGCGGCCGCCGTCGGGCAT
>Ga0315286_10006991_pt1 | contig 11006 bp, 9 predicted proteins | sample YL17G10_0_MG_FD_205038 | JGI IMG/M metagenome (GOLD analysis project Ga0315286, IMG submission 205038) | Sediment microbial communities from Yellowstone Lake, YNP, Wyoming, USA - YL17G10_0 | ecosystem: Environmental > Aquatic > Freshwater > Lake > Sediment | place: USA: Wyoming | collected...
AACAGCTACTTCGACCAGGCCGAGCAAAAGGCCAAGCCGATAGAGCAGTTGCCGATACCCCCCGGCCTGACCGAAGCCCAAAAGCAGAACTACATCGACGACCATCGCCTCGCTTACGAGGCCGAGGTCCCGGTCAACTGGTGCCCGGAGCTGGGGACGGTCCTTGCAAACGAAGAGGTTGTCGGCGGGGTCAGCGAACGCGGCGGACACCCCGTAGTCAGAAAGCCGATGCGCCAGTGGATGCTGCGGATAACGAAGTACGCAGAGAGGTTGCTCGAAGACCTCGAAATAGTGGATTGGCCCTACTCGATAAGGAAACTCCAGACCGATTGGATCGGCAAGAGCATCGGCGCCGACGTCGATTTCAAGGTCGATGGCTTCGACGAAACCATTCGCGTCTTCACCACCCGCCCCGATACGCTCTTCGGCGCAACGTATATGGTGTTGGCGCCCGAACACCCGCTCGTGGATAAGATCACGGCGCCGCAGAACAAGGAAAACGTTCGCAGATACCGCGACCAGGCCGCACGCAAAAGCGACCTCGACCGCACCGACCTGGCAAAAGAGAAAGCAGGCGAGCCTTTGGGCGCCTTCGCCGTCAACCCGGTCAACAACCAAAAAATCCCCATCTGGATAAGCGATTATGTCCTGATAAGCTACGGCACCGGCGCAATTATGGCCGTGCCGGCACACGATGAGCGAGACTTCGAATTCGCAACGAAATTCAGTCTGCCCATTATTCCTGTTGTGCAGCCGCCCGATGCCGGGCAGGCCAGTCCCGTCAGGCAGGGCAAATTGTGCTTCATCGGCGACGGCACAGCCATTAACTCCGGGCAGTTCAACGGCCAGTCAACCGCCCAGTTCAAGGAGAACATAACGAACTGGCTTGCCGAAAAAGGCCTGGGGCAAAAATCAATAAACTATAAGCTCCGCGACTGGCTTTTCAGCCGCCAGCGCTATTGGGGCGAGCCATTCCCCATTTTGCACACCGAGGACGGCAGGGTCACAGGACTCTCGGAGAACGATCTGCCGCTAATACTGCCGGATGTCAAGGACTATAAGCCCGCGGGCGCCGGCGAACCGCCACTGGCTAACGTCCATGACTGGGTCAACGTCACCCTCCCTGACGGCACGAAGGCAAAACGAGAGACAAACACAATGCCCCAGTGGGCCGGGAGCTGCTGGTACTACCTGCGATACCTCGACCCGCAAAATACGGACAAGGGCTGGGACCCGGAAAATGAAAAATACTGGATGCCCGTCGATTTGTACATCGGCGGCGCTGAGCACGCCGTCCTGCACCTGCTGTATTCGCGCTTCTGGCACAAGTTCCTATACGACCTCGGCTGCGTCAGCACCAAGGAGCCGTTCACCAAGCTCGTCAACCAGGGAATGATCCTCGGCGAGGACGGCCAGAAGATGAGCAAGTCACGCGGCAACGTAATAAACCCCGACAAGGTCGTCGCCGACTACGGCGCCGACTCGATGCGGCTGTACGAGATGTTTATGGGCCCGCTCGAGGCAATAAAGCCCTGGAGCACGCAGGGAGTCGAGGGCGTGCACCGATTCCTGCAAAAGGCCTGGCGTGCCGTCGTCGATGAGGCCGCCGGCGGGCTCGACGAAGCCGTAAAGGACGCCCAGCCCGACGAGGCCACGCTCAGACTGCTGCACCAGACTATAAAGAAGGTCGGCGAAGATATAGAGACCTTCGGCTTCAACACGGCCATAAGCGCGATGATGATCTTCATAAATCACCTCGGCAAGCAGACTATCAGGCCCAAATCGGTCGTCGAGCAGTTTGTCCTTATCCTCGCCCCCTTCGCGCCGCATATCGCCGAGGAGCTGTGGCAGAGACTCGGACACGCCGACACTTTAGCATACGAGCCGTGGCCTGTGTATGACAAAGAGCTTGTCAAGGAAAAGGAAATCGAGCTGGCGGTGCAGGTGAACGGAAAAATAAAGGATAGAATCGTCGTCCCCGCCGACGCCGACGAAGAGCAGATAAAAAGTCAAGCATTAGGCAGCGCAAAGGTGCAGACTGCGATGGCCGGTAAAGAGGCCACGAAGGTAATTGTGGTTAAGCCAAGAATAGTAAGCATAATCACATAGCACTGCGCGCCAGTTAAGATGATGATTGTGTGGAAGAGCGCGGTTATTCCGGGCAGTATAATGATGTGCACCGAAATCGAAGCAAAGCTGAAAGTCAATTCGCACGAGCAAGTCGAGCGCAGGCTCATTGAGCTCGGCGCCGAATTTATCGCAGAGCAGTCGCAGACGGACTGCCACTTTGATGACGCCAACGCAACGCTGAGCAAAGGCGACAGGGCGCTGCGATTGAGACGGCAGCTTGTCGGCGGCAGCACGCGATTCTTCCTGACCTACAAAGGCCCTAAAGAAAAGAGCAATTTCAAGAAAAGGCAGGAGATAGAAGTCGAAATCAGCGACGCCTCTTCAACGGAGAAACTGCTCGCGGCCCTGGGTTACGAGAAAGCCATCACCGTTGAAAAAACGCGGCGACTCTGGCGGCTAAGTGAATGCGAAGTCGCCCTCGACAGCCTGCCGTTGTTGGGTGATTTTGTGGAAATAGAAGGACCGGACGACGAGACAATCAACAGCGTCCGCAAGAGCCTCGGATTGTCCGGGTTGCCGCACATAGCGCAAAGCTACGCAGCTTTGACAAAGGCAAAGCTCCACAAGCGGCCGCACGACGACGCCAAGTGAAAATATACGGCCTGCTTATGAAACCGCAAGACGGTTACATCGCTTACATAGTGAACCCAAAGTCCGGCGCATCGAGCAGCAAGCCGACCGGACGGCGCTTTGGGCAATACCTGCTCCAGCGCCGGTTCGACGTCAGGGCAAATCTAACGGTCTCGCTCGAACACGCCCGCCAGCTCGCCGCCAACGCCTCCAGCGATTGCGACTGTGCGTTGATCGTCGTTGTCGGTGGCGACGGCACGGTCAGAGAGGTCGCGCACGGATTGGAAGGCAGCGACAAACCCCTGCTTATCATCCCCTACGGGACGGAAAACCTCCTTGCAAGCGAGCTGGGGTTTGACGAAAAATTAGAGACGCTAATCAGGACGTTCGAGGCCGAGTACGTTCGGCCTCTGGACCTGGGCAGGTCAAACGGCAGATGTTTCACATCCATCGCCGGTTTCGGATTCGACGGCCAGGTCGTTGACCGCGTCCACCGGCAGCGAAGCGGAAACATAAACTACCTCGATTATTTCTGGCCTATCTGGCGAGCCTTCTGGGAGTACAAGTTCAAACCGATGAAGGTGGAAGTTGACGGAGAAGAAATCTTCGAAGGTCGCGGCCTCGTCTTCGTCGGAAACATCTCAAGATACGCCATGGGCCTCAAGATACTCCAGCACGCCGACTTCGGCGACGGGCTGCTCGATGTCTGCATATATAAATGCGCATCCCAACTTCACCTGGCCAAGCACTCGGCTATGACGGTCTTCAAACGGCACGCAAAAGGCCGGGACGTCATTTACCGCCAGGGTAGAGACATCTGCGTCAGCTCCGACGACACCGGCATACTGACCGAAATCGACGGCGACCCGGGGCCGCCCCTGCCCGCACAAATCACGGTCATACCGCACGCCGTAAACGTGATGGTGCCGCAAGGCGCAAAGCCCGCCGGAATTAGAACGAGAATTATCAGGGCAATGGGGTAGTTCGGCAGGGTGTGCAAAATGTTTTTATTTTGCACACCCTACAACTTGTTGGGATTCGATGTATGAAAAAAGGAAATTTCAGAATAGCTGATATCGAAGTCGGCCTCGACGCGCCACTATTCGTGATGGCAGGTCCATGCGTAATCGAGAGCAAAAAAATCTGCCTCGACATCGCCGAGCGGCTCGTTGAAATCGCCCAGGCAGCCGGCGTCCCAGTTATCTTCAAGGCCAGCTTCGACAAGGCCAACCGCAGCAGCATCTCCAGCTTTCGCGGGCCTGGACTCGAAAAAGGTCTCGACATCCTCGCGGCGGTCCGCCGGCGGACGAATCTGCCGATTACCACCGACGTCCACGAGCCGGCCCAGGCCCAGGCAGTTGCGGACGTGGTTGACTGCCTCCAGGTGCCCGCCTTCCTCTGCAGGCAGACCGACCTGCTCTCTGCCTGCGCGCAAACGGGCAAGCCCGTGAACGTAAAGAAGGGCCAGTTTGTATCACCCGACGAGATGAAGAACGTGGTGGAGAAGCTCCGCGCTTGCGGCGGCAGCAAGATTCTGCTCACCGAACGCGGAACATTTTTCGGGTACAACCGCCTCGTCAACGATATGACCGCCATTGAGACAATGAAGAGTCTTGGCGTGCCGGTGGTCTTCGATGCCACTCACAGCACCCAGCAGCCGGGCGGCCTCGGCAATGCTACGGCAGGCCGGCGAGAGATGGCCCCCGTCCTTGCCAGGGCCGCCATAGCCGCCGGCGCAAATGGCCTTTTCCTCGAAGTCCATACCGACCCGGACAAAGCCAGGTCCGATGCCACTACTATTATGCCCATAGACTGGCTCGAAGATCTGCTCAGAGTCTGCAAGGAAATATTCAATATCATTCGCATATAGGCCAACATGCCCAGGCAGTACAAGTATCTCTATGGTCCGGTGCCATCCCGAAGGCTGGGCCGCAGTCTTGGAATCGACATCGTCCCCCTCAAGGTCTGCACGCTCGATTGCGTCTATTGCCAGCTCGGCAGGAGCTCCGAAAAGACCACCCGGCGCCGCGAATATGTCCCCATTGATGCGGTTATCGAAGAGCTCGCCGAAAAAATCGGCAGCGGCCTGGATGCAGACTTCATAACCATAGCAGGCTCAGGCGAACCAACCCTTAATTCGGGCCTCGGGAAACTCCTGAAAGCCGCCAGTGATATTACCGATATTCCGCTGACAGTCCTGACCAACGGCACCCTTTTTTACAGAGAGGACGTCCGGGCGGACTGTGCGCAGGCGGACGTCGTGATGCCATCGCTCGACGCCGGTGACGAGCCGACATTCCGCAAGATCAATCGCCCACACAGGGATATTAGCATTGAAAAGCTCGTATCCGGACTCTGCGCGTTTAGAGAAGAATTCGCCGGGCGGATATGGCTCGAGGTGTTTCTCGTCGATGGTATGAATACTGATACCGAGCAGGTCGCCAAAATCAAGGGCCTGATAGAGCGGATTCGTCCCGACAAAATACATCTCAATACTGCTGTCCGCCCCACTGCGGATGCGAACGTCAAAAAAGTTGCAATCGAGAAGCTCCAAACCATTGCTGCCGCCCTGGGCGACTCCTGCGAAGTAATCGCTGATTTCTCCGCACGTCATCAGCTTAGACACGCCGAAACTACCGCGCAAGACGTCTTTTCAATGCTAAAACGCAGGCCCTGCTCACTGCAGGACATATCCGCCGGCCTTGGAATCTCCTCCAGCCTCGCGGTCAAACATCTGGCCAGTCTTCAACGTCGGGGGCTTGTCGAATCGTACGAGAAGAACCGGACAGTATTCTTCAAAGCAACATAGACTCACGCATCCCCACACCGTGACAGGCCGACAAGTTGCTCCGGAATTTGCTTCTAATCTCTTTATATTCACCTCCTGATTTTGTAAAGCCGGCGGTCTTATTCGCCGATAAAAGCCTTGTGGCGTTTTTCAAAGTGTCGATTTTATCCGTCCCACTAAGGAAAGCGACGCACTTGGGTTTTCGTGGATTCCCCCGGGTGCGACCAAAATATATTGTTCACTAAGAGTACGTGGCTGACCGGCATATAGCGAAGAATTCTCCCCCGGTCTGAGGCTGCCCGATGAAGAACGCAAAGCGACAGCTCGTCTTGAATAAGGGTGCGGAAAAGTTCATCTTCCGTTACGAGGCCGGACATGAAGACGACCTTCTCGACGCCTTGATCGACCAGGCAAAAAACAAGCGCACCGCGTTCGACTGGTTCGACGCCGCCGTCCTGAGCTTCAAGCTGACCCAGTCGCTCATCGGCCAGGCGGACGAGCTCTTGAGCCAGAATTCGGATGCACAGATGCCTGCAAGTTAGTCAATCTGTGTTATCCGTCGCGATACAACCGAACACGTTAAAGGTTTTGGCAGAGTAACTGAAACTTATCACAATATTTGGCGAATAGGTAAATTATGGAACACAGCAAAATCATTCAGAAATTCCTGGATTACTTGAGATTTGAAAAGAGATATTCCGAACACACCGCGAAGTGTTACGGCGCCGACCTCGGCCAATTCAGCGAGTTCCTCATCGCCGGCTCCGAGGGCACCCACGAGGCGATCTCATCCTATCACGAGCCGGGCGGAGCAGTCACCGCCGTCGCAACGCAGACGAGCGCCCAGGTTGACAGCCTGCTTCTCACAACCAACGTCAACACCGTCAGAACGTACCTGGCGTTCCTGAACGACAAGCAGTACTCCAAGGCTACGATTGCACGCAAGCTCGCCACCCTGCGAAGCTTCTACAAGTTCCTCGTTAAGAGAAACGAAATCACCGCCAACCCGGTGATCGCAGTGCGAACGCCCAAGCAGGAAAAAAAGCTCCCCCGCTTCCTTGAGTACGAAGAAGTCAAGAGACTGCTCGAAACGCCCCCGATGGACAACTGGCTCGGCGCCAGAGACAGGGCCATCCTCGAAACGCTCTACAGCACCGGCATAAGAGTCAGCGAGCTTGTCGCCCTGAATATGGATGATATTGACTTCCTCGGCGAAGTCATACACGTCAGGGGCAAAGGCAAAAAGGAAAGAATCAACCCGATTGGCTCATCCGCACTCCAGGTTATTCAGCATTATATGGAGTATAGAAACAAGCGCGCTCAGAGCAACAGCAACTTCGACTCAAAGGTCCTCTTCGTGAATAAACACGGCCGCCGGCTGAGCACCAGGAGCGTCCGTCGAAAGATGGACAAGTATCTGAAAATAGCCGGACTCGACCCCGCCATCAGCCCGCACACCCTGCGCCACAGCTTCGCCACACACATGCTGAACAAGGGAGCCGATTTAAGAAGCGTTCAGGAGCTGCTCGGCCACCAGTCGCTCTCAACGACACAGATATACACGCACCTCACTACTTCAAAACTCAAAGAGGTATATCACAGCGCACACCCGAGAGAGCAGCACGGGCCAGGCAACCCGATACATAATTGACCAAAGTGAGCAAGTAAAAAAGGCCGCTTTTTCGAGCGGCCTTTTTTTATTCCATCTTAAATTGTCCTGCCGGACACCACGCACTTCAGAACGATGAAGCCCGGCCCCGCGCTATATCCCCCTTATTCCCACCACCGCACCCGGAACAAGCTTCAAATCCGGCGGAATCTTCACCAGCACGGGACGACCCCACTGAGGCATGTTTGGATTGCGCCACAACCGTGCAGGCATCTGTTCGACCGTCGGGCCGACATACGCCACCTGAGAATCAACCATCAGGTTCGGAATCCTGTTTCTGTCGATAAGCTGAACAACCGTATTCTCCCGAACGCGACTCACCTGCCTCTCGGTGGCATAACCCACAATATTCTCCGGCTCCTTCTTCGCGATAGTGAGTATCGGCTCACCCGCCAAAACCGCCTCGCCCGCTGTATGCTGAACCAGGCTGACTACCCCGTCAAAAGGCGCCCGCAATTCCACGGACTCACGCCTGGTCAACGAGTCAAGCCGCACAAGAACTTCATCCATCTGCCGCGCCAGCACCTCTGTCTGTTTGTTCAAGGCATCCTCGGCAGCCTGGTCCGCGCCTGCCTCATCGGGCTGGCCTTGCGCGAATGCCTTATCGCGTTCGATCGCAAGCGCCAGATCGGCGTTGGCCTGTTCGAGAAGAGAGCCATTGCTTGCTATTTGCTGTTCGACTGCCGACTTCTGCGCCCTCATCTTCTGTAAATCATAGATAGCAACATCGTTCACATCCAGGCGCCCCTCCAGCACGAATCTCTTGATGTCAAGATCAAGCTGACGCAGCGCGAGTCGGTCTGTCTCAACCGCTGCGGTCAGCTCCAGCACGCGCAATCTGCCATCGCTTACGTTTGTGGCAAATGGTCTTCGTGCGGCAGTCCAGTCCGACACGCGGTTGTTCACCTGGGCCGTATAGGTCGCCATGGCCACCTTCGACTCTGCCGCGAGTTGCGCCATTTGCGCTCTGAGGACAGCCAGCTCGGCGTCCAATTCAGGCCTCGGCCGTTCGTTGTCAAGCACTCCGTCAATCACCGCCAATACCTGGCCCTGCTTTACCTCGTCGAACAGCTCGGCCCCAATATTCTTGAGCCTGCCGTCACACGTCGCGGCAAGCTGATGGATCGGGCCCTGGGCTATGCCAAGGACTTCATAGCGTTTTGAGCGATGTGAAAAAAGCACCACCACACACGCTATGGCCCCCACCCACACCACAAATGGAAGCAAGTGTATTCGCAAATCGGCCAGGTAATTTCTGGAGCTTATCTTCTTCATTCTACCTGATCTAAACCTCCAGTAACTGTTCCTGCATCGTCAAACTTATGTTCTCCACGCCCCCGATTCCCTTCAGTTCGGACAACATCTCCGCGTTCCTTGCCGCGTTTCGTATCATCAACTGATAGGCGTACTCGACCTCAGCCGCGCCAAAGCCGCTGTCCTGCGCCGAAATCAGAGTGAAGCTCCCGCAGAAACGCTTTAGAATAGCCGGTATCGGGTGTCCCGGGCCTATATGCCCCCTGACGCTGAACCGCAAAAAACCGTTGTGCGGCTGATGCGTCCCGAAACCGGTCAAATACAGATACACTATTATCAGGCACAGAATAACTGTGCCGACAATCGCCGTCATATAGCGCTGAGAACCCGCCGCCATACCCACCGCCAGCGAGCAAAAAATAAATGCCACGTCGCGAGTGTCTTTGAGTATATTACGAAAACGAATAATCGCCAGCGCGCCCATCAGGCCAACCGCAGTGATAATGTTGTTGCCTATGATCGTCATAACCATCGACAGCACAACTGTAATCAGAATCAGCGACTGAACAAACGACCGCGAATACGACAGCCCGCTGTGCGTGGCGTAATAGACCCACGCGATAAGCTGACCCAAAATAAAGGCCAGCACCAGTGACAGAATAATATCCACCGGGCTGAACAACGCCGCTGAAGGAATATCTTCCAGCCATAACCAGGCTCTTTCCATACTGACTACCCCGCTAAATGAGGTGCGCAAAACCTCAACAAACATGAATCGCTGATCGAAGTGGCGTACTTCGACATTGCCCTTGCCCGCAGGTCAAAATACTCCACCAGCCGGCTCAGCCACACAGGATAACTGCCGTTGAACTTGATCTCAAGAACCACGCCGCCGTTCTCGGTAACCGGACTGCGCTGCCAGCCTGACCCGCCGAGTCTGACTTCGGGCTTATCCGTAACACTGTAGCAGAGCTGTCGATCAAACGTAACCCTTACCCTGCTCTCCCCCTCATCCTCAAAGGCCTGCCGCATATACCGAATAAGCACCTTGGGCTTGGCTTGAATGCTCGTCATATACAACTGAAACTGGTTCAGCGCCTTCGTATCAACACTGTAACTCTGAGGCGGCAGAGACAGCCCGGACAGCAAACGCGGAACGTCGCTGTGCATGACCCGCGTCCGGCTCTTCATAATCACAGTATTGATACGACGTTTGATCTCGAAAAAAACCGGGTAGTCGGGCTCATCCGTATAACCACGAATCCGCAGCTTGAACCGGTTCTGGCGCCCGTCTAAACTCTCTTTGCACAGATGCATATCGTCCGAATCAAGATACAGGCTCACAATCGGGTAATCACCGCTCCGCTGCAATTTGCAGTAACGATCCACCGGCACGTACTGCCTGACAAACTGCGCAACCGCTCGAGCTTTTGACTCGGTAATGTGATACTTCAGCTCATACCGGCAGGCCAGCATCTTATCCGCCGACTCTGCACGCTTGCCCGAACCCGCTTTGGCCCCACCCTCAGTGCTCTGCCCGGCAGCCAACGCGGTGCTCTGTGCGGAAGTGTCTTGTGCTTTTTCGTCCTTACCCATAGCCGAATTCGTCAAAAACCACCCTGTTTCAAAGAAAGCGGTGCTCGTTATCTCTATTTATTTCAAGCTCTTGCAACATCCCATTCTTTGGGACCCCGCCTGCTTGATAGATGCGCAAGACCAAATCTTGGTAACGCTTTTTTTACTATCCGTTCTACACCCCTATCGTCAGGTCTTCTCATTTTACCTATTCTAACATAAATGCGGTGTCCAAGTCAACTCTTTTCTCGCCGTTATCCTCATCAAGGTCCCCGGAAAGCACCTTATATACTCACTTTCGTCCTATAACTCACCGTCCCGGCGTCGGAGGGCTGCTCGCGGCCCAGTTGTTGGGGTCGTTGCTGTATAGTTGGGCAGTCACTCTGCTAAGCGATGCCCCGCCGCCGTCAGGCCCCGTAGGCCATAGGTCAACGCCACCCGGAGAATCCGCCGGGTGAGAGCCGTCGCTGTAATCGACCCTGTCAGCACGAATGTAATGACGCATCCCGAACTCATCAATATCCCCCGGCATCGAGAGCTCCAGCTTCTCGCCGGAATTGCTCAGCTTGCCGTCATACGCGCCAAGCATAATGACGCCGGCAGGAGGCATGCCGTACTTCGCTATATAAGCGGCGACATCCGGCACTATCAACACATACCCGCCCGCAGGCACCGTAACGCCCGGATACCCGGAGAACGTATAATCGATCCCGTTGGTGAACTTCCACGGCTCTGCTTCGTTGAAATCATACAGCGTCACAGCCGCAGGCCCGATGTTCCGCAGCTCGACGAATTCCTGCTTCTGGTCGCCCGATTGCGGGTTATACATAATCTCGTTGATGACTATCGGCCCGACCTTCGGGTAGGCATTGGCATAGCCGGGCGTGATGTGGTCCATCGACACGAAGTTGTAGTTGCCCGTGCTTCGTTTGAAGTACCTGCCGAACGATACGCCCGTATAGGACGCCCCAAAGTCTTCCACCTCGCGGTAGCCCGTCAGGACGCCCGCTTCAGCCGAGC
>Ga0315286_10006992_pt1 | contig 11006 bp, 10 predicted proteins | sample YL17G10_0_MG_FD_205038 | JGI IMG/M metagenome (GOLD analysis project Ga0315286, IMG submission 205038) | Sediment microbial communities from Yellowstone Lake, YNP, Wyoming, USA - YL17G10_0 | ecosystem: Environmental > Aquatic > Freshwater > Lake > Sediment | place: USA: Wyoming | collected...
GACGCATTTCAGCAACCGCAACGGGGCTTTTGAATGGGTCGGGATGATCAACCATTCAGGTCAGATCGGCGATGCCTTCCGCGAGCCGGTTGCGATCGGCAATACGGCCATTCGTTTCAAGCCCGTCAAGCCGATCCGGGAACTCAGGCTGATGAGGTCGGGGACGGGGCTGAAATTCAAGCAAAAAGACGGGTGGGTTGAATGCGTTGTCCCCCGGGTCGGCGATTTTGAAATGATGCTCTGTCTCTATCGGTGAAGGCAAAAGATTTCATGGGACGATCTCCTACGGATTCCTCCACTCGAGTTGGAAGAGGGCGAGCTCCTCTCTCTTTCCCAGCATCGTCGCGCCCTGGAAAACTCCGATCTGGGCTCCGAGATTGTGCAGTCCGGGAGCCAGGTGGAGCTGGGAATAGGGCATGAAAATCGAGACGTCGCCGAAATTCGCGCTGGGATAGAGCGGCGTGACCTGGATCGAGGCGCCGGCTTGGCCGTCCGCGGTCGTATACTGCTTGTCGAAATCGTTCAGCCGGTTTCCCGCGGCATTGAAGAACCAGGCGGCGATGATGCAAGGCTCGCCCTGACAGCCGGAAATGTTCAAGTTGGCGTGGACCAACAATCCGAATTCGTTGTTCGCCTGATGATTGAGGGTCACCCAGACATTCTGAATGACCGTCGATTTCGCGCCGCCCGCTCCTCCCGTTCTTTCCGGTCCGGCGCCCCGGATGTTGAAAACGGGCGACGTCGCAGAAGCGACGGCTCGGCCGGCGTGGATGATGGTCAGCCGCGCCTGCAGGGAGTATTGCCCGTCGGCCAGGTGGAGCTGGGAGACCGGAATCCAGGCTTGCCAGTCCTTGAGGTCGGTCCGGGGATACAACAGCGTGATCTTGGTCTCGGCCATGACCTGCCCATCCGAGGAACGATATACGTTGTCGAAATCGCGAAGAGGCGTTCCGTCCGAAAAATAATAACGGGCCTGGAGAAAGACCTCTTGGCCCTGAAGATTGTCCACGGTCGTCCAGGCGCCGATCTTGACCCAGGTTTGTCCTTGATTGGAAACTGCCGGATCGACCTTGATATCCGTGAACCAGGCGGCCGGGCCCCCGGGGCCTTCCACGTTCGGAGGGGCGCCGGCGAGAGTATAATCGAAAGGCACGGGCTGGGATGAAGCCAGCCTCGCCTCGCCGCGGAAGAAGCCGACCGAGACGCTCAGGGGATGAGACCCGGCGGCGAGATGGAGCTGCCCGCCGGGAAGCGTCAAAACGAGGTCCTCAAACAACGTATCGTCATGTCCTGGATTGACCGCCGTGCCGATCGAAACTTGTCCGGCCTGGCTCCGGAATTGTCCGTCGAAGTCCTTCAGCATTTCGCCCGACCTCAAGGAAAACCAGGCCACGGCGTCGCCTTTTTGACCGCGCATCCCGTGAACGGTTAAACGAAGGTGGACCGAGACATCGCCGCCCGGCGCGGGGGGATCAACCCAGACTCGGCTGATTTCAGCGACGGGATTTCCCGCCGGAGGCGTAGATGGTGGGGGGGCCCCGCCGCCGCTCGTCCGGATCGCCCGGATCAGCTGGGTCGCCTTGTCGCGGGCGAACCGGTACATGAAATCGAGCTGGGACTTGGCGAAGTATTGGACGATGTTGGGGCCGGCGTCGTAATCCATGATATTGGCGAACAATGGATCCGGATCGACGCGGCCCATCGGGCCGTCGCCCAGGTCGGTGATTCCCCGCTGGGCGTTGAGCTGCCTTTCCCAGGCATGAGGCAGGCCGAAATAATGCCCGAGCTCGTGGGCGACCATGCTCATGAAGGCGCCTTCCTGCCGGCCGCCGACGACTCCCAGGATCGCCCTCACGGAGGTCACCTTCTTCAGAACGCGCCGCGGTCCCGTCTCGGACCGGTCCAAAAATCCGACATTCGATTCGCCCCCGAATTCGACCTGGTAATCGTCGGGATTCTTCAGGGACCAGACGCAGTAAATGGTTAGATAGTCTTCCTCGTCGGTAACTTTGAGCGTTCTCAACTCCCTAGTACCGACGAACTGGAAGCCGTTCTGGCCGCCCGAGGCGCCGAAGACGTTCTCGGTGTCGAAGGTCTTGCCCAGAATTTCGGAGACCTCCCGCTCGTGGACGTCGTAGAATTTATTCAGCCGGAACTGGAGGGAAGGAGCGGGCCGGTTCGGCCCGAACCCCGCCATCTCCGTATCGGAATACCGAAATAGGCGGTTGGCGATTTCGATCTGGGCTCGGACCCAGCGGTCCGGGGCGATCTGCCCGGCGGTGTGCTCGTCCGAATAGACGCGGACGACGTTGACCGGAAAGAGGAGTTCTCCGCGGCCGTCCGGCGTTTCGGCCGCCGGCCAGCGGTCGGAGGGCCTAAAGGACTCGGGATCACAGGTGTTGCCCATCGGCGGCCGGACTGCGCCCTGCGAAAAGAGGAGAACTGCGGCCAGCCCGATCGACGCCAAAGCCCAACGGAAAAATCGCCCTTTGCTCATGCCAAGAATATAGAGTCGCAACTCTCTCTCTGTCAAGGCCACTTCGCCTTTTCCGCGGCACCGGCGAGACCAGAGACAACCCGTCACCACCATGGTAAAATATCGGCGGCGGACGTTACGCCAATATTATTTGCCGCCTTCGTGCTCTCAGGGCGGCCGTCGTGATGATGAAAGAGGAGGGCCAATATGGCCGAGCCGAACTGGACGCGTCGTGATGTCTTGAAGACTCTGGGCCTCGGGGCTGTCGCCCTGGGCGTCCCTGGACGAAAGGTCACCGCAGCGGACGCCAAGCGGCCGAATATCGTTTTGATCATGTCGGACGACATGGGCTTCTCCGACCTCGGCTGCTATGGCGGCGATATCGACACGCCCGTGCTGAACAGCCTGGCCGCAAAAGGCCTGCGATTCACGCAGTTCTACAACACCGCCCGCTGCTGTCCGTCGCGCGCCTCGCTCCTGAGCGGCCTTTATCCCCACCAGGCGGGAGTGGGGCACATGGTCAATGATTCGGGCTTCCCGTCGTACCGGGGCGATCTGAGCCGCAGCTGCGTCACGATAGCCGAGGTGCTCAGGCCGACGGGCTACCGCACCTACATGACCGGCAAGTGGCACGTGACGCGCTTCATCGCCCCGGACGGGCCCAAGCATAACTGGCCGCTGCAGCGGGGCTTCGAGCGGTATTACGGCACGATCACCGGCGCCGGCAACTACTTCGACCCCGCGACGCTGTGCCGGGATAATATGTACATCTCGCCCCAGAATGACCCGGAGTACAAGCCGCAGGAGTACTACTACACCGATGCGATCAGCGACAACGCGGTCCGTTTTGTCCGCGAGCATCATGAGAAAACGCCGGAGAAACCGTTTTTCCTCTACATGGCCTTCACGGCGGCGCACTGGCCGATGAATGCCCCGGAAATGGCGATCGCCAAATACAAGGGCAAGTACGACAAGGGCTACGCGCACTACCGCCGGCAGCATTTCGAGCGATTAAAGGAGATGGGACTGGTCCACAAAGACTGGGAGTTGAGCCCGCAGGCGGGGGACTGGGAGACGGTCGAGCCCAAGGACTGGGAGGCCCGCTGCATGGAGGTCTACGCCGCGATGGTCGATACGATGGACCAGGGCATCGGGCGGCTTGTCACGGAGCTCGAGCGGCAGGGTGCGCTCGACAACACGCTGATCCTCTTCCTTCAGGACAACGGTGGCTGCGAGGAAGACATGGGCCGGCCGGCAAATATCAACGAGAAATGGGTCGGAGGACTGAAGGACCCCAAACCGATGGCTCCGGACGAGCTGCAACCCAAAGCCTCGCCTCCGATGCAAACGCGCGACGGCCGACCCGTGCGGGGCGGCCCGACGGTGATGCCGGGCCCGGCGGATACCTACATCGCCTACGGCCGGAACTGGGCGAACGTCTCCAACACGCCCTTCCGCGAGTACAAGCACTGGGTCCACGAAGGCGGCATTTCGACCCCGTTGATCTGCCACTGGCCCGCCGGGATCCAGGCCCGGGGGCAGCTCTTCCATGAACCGGGAAATCTGATCGACATCATGGCGACGTGCGCGGACGTCGTCGGGGCGAAGGTCCCGAGGCGGTACGAAGGGAACGAAATCCTGCCTCCGGAAGGGACCAGCCTGAGGCCGGCGTTCCGCGGCAAGTCCCTCGGCGAGCGGGCGATCTTCTGGGAGCATGAGGGCAACCGGGCCGTCCGCAAGGGCCGGTGGAAGCTGGTCTCGAAGCATCCCGGCGGCTGGGAGCTTTACGACATCGATGCCGACCGCACGGAGATGCACGACCTCGCCTCCCGCCGTCCCGAGAAGGTGCGGGAACTCGAATCCCTCTACGAGAATTGGGCCCGGCGCTGCGGCGTCCAACCCTGGCCCTTGAAGAAACCTTCGCAGTCAAAAGAAAGGTGAGGCTCACAGCTGCCGAGCGGATGGCAGGAGAGTTTCTGAAAAGAAAAGGTCGACGGGGATGCGGTCAATGATTCGTGGCTGCCCTTGACAGGGTCGGCGCTCCTCTCTATTTTTCCCCGTAAAGGAGCCAGCTTGGGCGGATTCAGGATAGCCTGAACCCGTGAGATGCTTACGCGTAATTATTTCAAGCCCTGTGCGCCTCCAAAGCGGAACGGCGCCCGTTCCAGGGTTTGATCTTCTTCAAAGCGGAGGCGAGCCCCTTTTCCGCCACTTCCGTGTCATAGGCTGCTTGGGCTCGAAGCCAATATCCCTTCGAAAGGCCGAAGAACCGGCAAAGCCGCAGGTCGGTATCGGCCGTGACGGCCCGCCGACCCGCCACGATCTCGCCGATGCGCTGGGCGGGCACTCCGATCTCCTTGGAGAGACGGTATTGCGTAATCCCCATGGGCTTCAGGAACTCTTCCTTCAGCAACTCTCCCGGAGTTACGGGCTTGAGCTTGCTCATGTCGGTCTCCTCAATGGTAATCAACGATCTCGACGTCCTCGGCCCCGGCGTCCGTCCAGCGGAAACAGACCCGATATTGGTCGTTGATCCGGATGCTATATTGGCCGATACGATCGCCTTTTAAGGATTCGAGCCGGTTCCCCGGCGGAATTCGCAGGTCTTCGAGGCATCCCGCGATCTCGAGCTGGCGCAGCTTGCGCCGGGCGACCGATTCGATCGCTTCGTATCGCCTCACGCGGCGACCATCGGCCAGCGCCGCCGTCTCCGACGATCTGAACGAAACGATCATGGATCGATAATAACGCGCCGCGTTAATAATGTCAAGCGTGAATATCGGCTCGGCCCGGCGAAGGTCAGAAGCGAATTTCAGAATGTCCTGGCCGTTCAACTGAGACTGAAAAGCAACTCTCTCGAAGAGGCCTTTTCGGCCATGACCGAAGCGGAGATGATTCTCGGCCGAAATGAATTCGAGGTTAAATCAGAGGCTGTCCTCGAGCTTTGCGCGCAGAGCGCTTGTTCGGCTTACGATTGCGAGTACGTCGCGTTGGCCCAATCTCTCCGAATCTCCCTCATTACACGCGGCAAAGCGTTTCTTGCCGCTTTCCCGGACATGGCCGTCAGCCCGGAGCAATTCCTTATGAAATAAAAGCATACGTTTCCGGCGATGCATCAGAACGATCAAAATATTCGTCCGGCCGATTATTGTAGCCAGTGGCTGCAACAATCGCCTTGGATCTTGGATAAGCGCCAATCGCCTTGACAATATATATAATGTAATATATATTTAGATATGTATTTCAACGAAAAGTGAGCCCGCTCATGGACAAGATCATCGGTGTCACGGACCTTCAAAGGCGATTCCGCAAGACGTTCGACGAGGTTGCCGAGGATCATGTTCCGTATATCCTTACCCGCGGCAGCCGGCCCGAAGCGGTTCTTATCCCCTACGAGCAATACCTCAGGTTCATTCGTGCGGATGCTGACAGCATCATCAAGCGATTCGACGATCTTCTGGCCCGCATGTCGGGCGCCAACGGCCGGTTTTCCGAGGAGGAGGTTGCCAAGGACGTGGCTGCTGCGGTTCGGGACGTCCGAAAGCGCAAAAAGTGAAACTCCGCGCGGTCATAGATACGAACGTCATCGTGTCCGCCCTGATTCGGCCGAAAGCTCCGACCGGTGTCCTTTGGCGGCGCTTAGGTGAAGGGGCTTTCACGGCCGTCTTCTCGCCCGAGCTTATTGATGAGATTGCCGCCGTCCTCGGACATCCCAGAATCCGGGCAAAATATCGAACGATCCCAAAGGACCTCGAAGACATTGCCGCCCTCTTCGCCCTCCGAGGCGACCTCGTGACATGCGAAGAGCGGATTCGTGTCTGCCGGGATCCCGAAGATGATTTCCTGGTCGAAACCGCGGCTTCGGGTAATGCCGATTACCTCGTTACGGGAGACGAGGATCTCCTCATATTGAAGAAATTCCGCCGAACCAGGATCGTGAGTCCGGCCGCATTTCTTGCCATACTCGAAAAAATCAATTCATCAAGACCAAAAAGCTCCGACGATTGACACCGCCTTGCGACCGGTCTTACACTCTCGGCATGGATGAGGCAGGGAGATCCATTGTAATCGCGACAGTGCCGGCCCCGGACCGGGCGGAAGATGCCCGCCAAGCGGATCGAAACATAGGGAGGACGAGATGAAGCGCAGGGAATTCCTCAGGACGGGCGCGGCAACGGCTATCGGAACCGCGGCGGGCGCGGCGTTGGCGAACAAGGCCATGGCGGGGCCCGCGTTCCAAGCCGGGTCTGACGTCCTGCCTTCGGTGCGGCTAGGGACGCTCGAGGTCTCGCGCCTCATTCTCGGATCGAACCCGTTCTGGGGCTACTCCCATAAATCAGCCCAGCTTGACCAGGAGATGCGGACGTTTCACACCGACGCCAAGATCGCCCAGATCCTGGACGAAGCGGCTGAGTGCGGAGTCACGGCCGTCGTCAGCCCTCCGGACGAGCGCTGGCGGAATCTCTGGGTCAAGTATGCGGGAAACGGCGGCCGGCTCAAGATCTGGATCTCGCAGTGCCACGGGGATCCGAATCAGATGCTCTCCGAGATCGACCGCTCCGTGAAAGCCGGGGCCAAAGCCGTTTTCATCCAGGGCGCCCGGGTGGAAGACCAGTTCGGGCCGGGGAATTTCGATACCCTGCGGGCCTGGGTCGATCACATCAAGGCGGCCGGACTTCCGGCCGGTGTGGCGGCCCACTGGCCCGAAGTCCATCCCGAGCTTCAGCGGCGCGGCTTCCCGGTGGATTTCTATTTCCAGTGCATGTACAACGCCTCTAAGACCAGCGACTACAGTGTGGCTGAGCGCAAGCTGGCCGAGGCCACGGTGACCCTGCTCAAAAAGCCGGTCATCGCCTATAAGATATTGGGCGCGGGGCGACTCCCGGCCTCGGAGGGTTTCGAAGCGGCTTTCAACAACATCCAGCGCAAGGATGGGGTCTGCGTCGGCATCTTCGCCCGGAACGCCATCGACCAGATAAGACAAAACGCGACGTATACGAAGATGCTGACGCGCTGGATTGAATTTTGATCGCTCAAAGAAAATCTATTTTGAAGCGTGGCTAAAGAATTCTTCTAGCATCGTGGAACGACGAGGAGGGGTCCCATGAAAATAAATCGACGGTTCGTCGGGATGCTGATGGGCGTCATCGGCGCGGTCGCATTCTGCCCGGCCATGAACGCGCAGAGCGATCAACGATTCAGCGTTGGGGTTAATGCCGGCGGCGGGGCCATCACTTGGATGTCGCAAACCTGGCGCGCCGGTTTCGAGCTCGGCTACCGTCTCAACGGACATCTAGCGGCTGTCGCCGATGCGTCGTTCGGCGCGCTGACTCTCGAAAATTCGTCTTCGTCCGGATCGTACAACTCATCGGATTCCCAGAAATGGACGATCCTGCCTCTGACCCTATCTTTGCTCTACATCGAATCTCTCAGTGATCGCGCGACCGCCCATCTCGGCGCCGGAATCGGTTATCATATCTTCACCCGGACGATCGTTTCCGAAACCAACATATTCGGCGATGTCCAGGAGGAATCGCAGAAGAGTTCTTTTCATGCCCTGGCCCCCCAGGTGGCGCTCGGCTTGGAATTCGCCTTGGGGAAATCATTGTCCTTGAAAGGAGCTCTGACGTACGTCTTTGGGACGATCTCCCGGCAAGAGACCTTTAGCAATCTGGATACCCGCCAAGATATCAATTTCGGCGGCGCGTCGGTCACTCTGGGCCTTCGCCTCTACCTGTTTTGAGGTCTTAGTCAGGCCGCGGCCTCGGGAAGGTCTCCATGAAAATCAAATTCCGCATCCTGATTTCGGTCGTCCTCGTTTCGGTTCTATGGCCGGCGCCAAACCTCGACGGCAGCATCTACGCGGTCCGCCGGGAGCGTCTTCGATCCATGATTCACGGCCAGGCGATCCTTTATTCGGGCTCCGAGGAAACGGCCGGCTTGGATAAGAATTTCTATTATTTATGCGGGGTAGCCGTTTCCGACGCCTTCCTGCTATTGAACTGCGAAACGGGCCGGGACGCGCTTTTCATCAATCCGTCGAAGACGGCGATGTCGGGGAAGGAAATCATGCAGACTTCGGGCATCGCGGCCATTTTTCGCCGCGATCAAATCAACATGTCCTTGTATGACGGCTTGGCCGTCGATCCGGACGTGTATTATCCGATGGCCTATGCGGCCTCGGATCCCGCTTATGTCTACCCGGATTGCCTGGTGATCGAGCAGTTGCTCAACGGCTTGCCCTTCTGTTTGAAGCGCGATTTGCGCGGGTATCTTTACCCCATGCGCATGGTCAAGGAACAGGGGGAGATCGCCTTGATCGAGCGGGCCGTTGATATCACCCGGAAGGGAACCCTAGCCGGCATCGCCGCGCTGAAGCCGGGGCTTTACGAATATGAGATCCAGGACATCATCGAGGACACCTTCCGTGTCCTGGGCGCTCCGCATCCGAGCTTCGCCTCGATCATCGGTTCGGGCCCGAATTCGCTTATCCTCCACTATTTTGAGAATTCCCGCCGCATGCAATCCGGTGAGGTGGTGGTCATGGATGTCGGGGCCGAATACGAAAGGTACGCCGGCGATATTACGCGGACGGCACCCGTTTCGGGCCAGTTCACGCCTCGCCAGCGCGAAGTCTATGAAATCGTCCTCGAAATGCAGCGCCGGGTTTTCGCCGCCTGCCGGCCGGGAATCACGCTCTCCTATTTGAACGACGTGGCCAAAGCCTACGCCGTGGAACGGGGATACGGGAATTATTTCAATTTTTCGGGCTGGCGTCATGGCACCAGCCATTCGCTCGGCTTGGACGTGCACGATCCCTTTTTCTCCACTCTGCCGCTGGCCGCGGGCATGGTCATCACCGTGGAGCCCGGCATCTATCTTCCTGCGGAGAATCTGGGTGTGCGCATCGAGGACGATGTGCGGATCACTGAAAACGGCGGCGCCGTCTTGACGGCGGCCGTCCCGCGCGAAGCCGATGAGATCGAGGCGATTATGGCGGGTCGTCTCCTGCCGTATGCCGGAACAGATACCAAGCGGGACGTCAAGAAGCCGCCGGAACGCGGCGAGGATAAAAAATGAAGATCTGCGTCTATTTCGTATCTTCAGTCCTTCTTCTCGCTTCCCCGGCGCTGAAGGGCGCCGACTGGACGGATATCCGCTTCCCCGTTCTAAAAGGGGCCTATCTTGGCCAAAAGCCGCCGGGAATGACCCCCGAGATCTTCGCTCCCGGGATATTAGGCCCGGGAATCTCGAAAAGGGATGTGGCGATCTCTCCCGACGGAGGCGAGATCTACTTCGGAGCCTCGTCCGGGAGGGTGATGACGATCTATTGGATGCGGTCGCGGGACGGCCGTTGGAGCGAACCCGAGGTCGCTCCTTTCGCCTCCGATTCGAATTATCACCACTTCGAGCCCTGCCTGAGCGCAGACGGCGGGAGGATCTACTTCTTGACCAACCGCCCTGCCCAAGGAAAGGAACCCAAGCCGGGGTGGGCTTATCAAAATATTTGGGCGGCCGATCGTGGAGCGGACGGATTGTGGGGGAAACCGTATGATCCAGGCCCCGTCATCAACGGCGATGCCCAACAGTATTTTCCGTCCCTCACTCGGGACGGGACCCTCTATTTCACCCGAGTGGACGGCCAAACCAAGAAGCCGGCCATCTGGCGCGCCCGCTCTGTTGCAGGGGAGTATTCGGCGGCAGAGAGGCTTTCCGATAAAATCAACGGCAACGGTACGCCCTACAACGCCTTCATCGCTTCCGACGAAGGCTTCCTGATCGCCTGCGTTGATGGACGCTCCGTAGACGGCAATCCCGGAATGGCCAACTATTTCGCGTTCTTCCGTGACGTGAACGACGCCTGGAGCGAGGGCGTTCCTTTCGGGCCCGAGATCAACCTGCCGGGCTCTGCGGCCATGTCGCCTTATGTCTCTCCGGACGGAAAATATTTCTTTTTCGCCGCAAAGTCCGAAATCCACTGGGTCGATGCCGGGGTTATCGCGGCGCTGAAGGGGGGGAAGTCCTTCATCCCCTTCAAATCCCTCGGCCCTCGATCGCTCATCACGGTTAAGGTCGGGGACACCATCGTCCCGGACATCGTGCTGGATACGGGATTCGCCGGCGACGGGGTCTTGATCTACAATCCGGATCTAGGAGCCTCCCTGGACCTGAGCCGCGCCCAAGAAGCTGGGATCGGCGGCGCCGGCAGCGGCAGTGCGCAGAGGGCCCTTGTCCTCGAAGGCGCAGAGCTCGACGTCGGTCCCGTTCAAATGAAGGGCCAGCGGATCATCGTTCTTCTCGGCGACAGCTTCAAGGGCTTCCCTTCCAACGGCGTCATCGGCCACTCGATCTTCGGCCACCATATCACGGAGATCGATCACGACGCCGATACGCTGATCCTGCATAAGACGCTCCCGGACGTGCTCCGCGGAGGCTGGACGGGGATTCCGCTCTATTTCAAGGGCAACGCCATTCCCTGGATCGATGCGTCCGTGGCCGTATCGGAGGAAGATCCCGTCCGCCTGTCGAT
>Ga0315286_10006994_pt1 | contig 11006 bp, 8 predicted proteins | sample YL17G10_0_MG_FD_205038 | JGI IMG/M metagenome (GOLD analysis project Ga0315286, IMG submission 205038) | Sediment microbial communities from Yellowstone Lake, YNP, Wyoming, USA - YL17G10_0 | ecosystem: Environmental > Aquatic > Freshwater > Lake > Sediment | place: USA: Wyoming | collected...
CGGTCCCGCGGAGGATGGGGGGGCAGGCGGCATGATGGCCGGCCTGGTGATCACGGGTGGGGCCTTGGGCGCCACAGGCAGGGGCGCCGAAGCGGGGGCCGCCGCGGTCATTGTCGGGGGAGCTGCCGCAGGCACAGGCGCCGGTGAAAGGGCCGCCGGCGTCACGGTACTGGGCGCCGTCACCGGGACGGGCGCTGGCGCTGGCGGAGCCACCGTCGGGGGCGCGGCGGCCGGTGCGGCCGCAGGCTTCTCTCCGGCGGGGACTATCTTTGCGCCGCAGAACGGGCATGATTTCCAGGATGGTTTGATGGGCCGGGTGCAACCGGGGCACGGGATGGTATCGGCCGGAGCCGGTGCGGGAGGCGCGGTAGCAGGGGCCGCAGGAGCCTGGGTTGGTGGACTGGCCACCGTTGATGGTGCTGGCGCAGGGGCCGGCATGGCGGCCGCCGGGGCGGCAGCCATTGCCGCATTCTCCAGCGTCGGGTCCAGCTCCTTGAGCATGGTAAGCACGAGCGTGGCGGTATCGGCCACCCGGCCGAACGCCCCGCCGGCCATGGCGTTGCGTGCCTGCCGAAGCTGGAACTCTGCATCCGCGGTATCCAGGTTCCGGGACCTGGCAACGTCCAGGACCTTCTCGGCAAGCGCGAAGTTCTTCTTGGCCGTCTCGTACTGTTTCAGAAGGTCCTCTCCCTGGCTGAGGACGTCTTTGGCGAACTGGAGCGCCACCACAGGGGAGCCGCCGTCACGGGCGGATTTGGAACGCATGAGCATTGTCTCCAGGCCGGAGACGTCCGCGCCCATCTCGGAGAGCCGGGCGATCAGGGCCTCGGCCTTGTCTATGCTCAGCTTTGGCTCGGTGGCCGCCGTCGTGGGCGCCGCCGCCTGGGCGGGCGCTTTCGCAGCGACCGGCGCCGCCATCTTGGGCCTGGGCTTGGCGCCCGCCGCGCCCGCCAGTTCCGCCATCAGGAACTTGGCGGATTTGGAGAGCTCGGATGCCTCCGGGAACCTGCGTGCCATGTAGGCATCCCGGGCCTTCGCCAGGAGGTCCTCGCCATCGCTGACATCGACGGCCTGCTCGCGCGCCAAGGCGATGGCCTCTGCGGCCTCCTTCATCATCTTGTCCGCCAAATCCTTCTGGTCGGGAGAGAAATCCATCTCAAGCAGCGGGAGCGGCTGGCCTGACGCTGTGGCGGGCCGTGAGGCGGGTTGCGGGCCGGCAGTGGCCGGGGCCGCCTTCGGTCCTCCGACGATGGCGACCTCCTTCTTCCAGTCCACCTTCCTTGGTGTCGGGGCAGAGGCGCTCACCCCGAAGAATCCCAGTATCCGTCCGGTGATGTCCGTGACCGACGAGTAGTTCCCCGCCGTCATGGCGTCCCTTGCCTGCCTGAGAAGGTCCTCGGTGGTACCGAAAGGCTTGGCGGTCCCCTTGGCGTCCGTCACGCGGGTCTCGCTCTGGCGAATGGCCGTGCTTGCCTTGATGAACAATCTGTTGGTGTCCTTCACCAGGGCCTCGGCCTCCTTGCAGTGCTCCTGCGCAAGCTCGTACTCCGACTGATCCAGGGCGAAGTTGGCCTGGTCTACGACCGCCCCGACCTTCTTGTCCAAAATGACGCCCCTCTTTTCGATATTGGCGATCATGCGCCCGGTCGATTCGATGAGCTCCTGGGTGCCCTTCTTCATGCCGGCCTTCGAGGCCTTCTCGAGCAGTGGCTCGAGGCCTTCGAGCGATTTTGCGACCCCGGCATGGTCACCGCGGCCCAGGGCAAGCCTGGCATGGTACACCTTCGTCTCCGGTTCCGTGAGGTCCGCCTCGGGCGTGTTGACCCGTATCTGGGACACCTTGGTCTCCCAACCGGTGATGAGGGAGGATGTCTCGGTGTACTTGTTCTCCAGCTGGGTGGCCTTCTCCTTGGCGGCGTTGGCCTTTACGATGGCCTCCTGGAACGATTTTGAGTCGAAAGCGTCCACGCCCTCCTCCAGGACCTTCTCGGCGTCCATTATGTTGACCCCGGCGTCCTTGAGTCGCAAAATCGACTGCTGGACCACCGACAGGGTGTCCTGGGCCCTGCACTGCAGACAACCGGCGGCCGGGTCGGCCAGCGGCTCGCCGCAGCGGGCGCAATGCGTGTCGGGAACCTCGACCCTCAGGGATTCGCGATCCTCCTTTTCCCTTCTTTCTATTATCTGCTTCGTCCTGAGGCGGAAGACCATGACCGCGCTGGTCATCAATGCGAGGACCACGATGGAGGATATGATATACCACTTGTACTGTTCGAAGGGGGTCGGTGGCGGCGGCGGGGGAATCGGGAGGATATGCATCCTCAGCTTGACGGTCGTGCTGCCGTCGTTTTGGTCGAAATCGTACTTGAACTCGCTGTAGGAGACCCCGCCCCGGATGAGCTCCACCCGCCGGGCGGACTCGTTGTCGAAGACCTTGAGTATCACGAACATGTACTTGTCGTTTTGGTCCCTCATGTAGCTAACGTTCGTGGAGGGAAAGTACGGCGAGGAGTAGTCCTCTCTGTAGCCGTTGGAGTCATCGAAGCACCAGGCCCACTTTATTACGCGGGTGCCGGTGCTGTTCACAACGCGCGCGTCGAATGGGACCATCTTCTCGTAGCCGACCTCCGTTGAATTGATGTTCTCGTCGGTCGAAAGCACCGGCCTGCTGATGACGATCTCCGGCAGGGGGCCCGGGATTCTCAACAGGTATACCGTTATGTTTTGAACGAACAATGTCGAAAAGAACCTCTCGTTGTTAGCCCTCGCCACAATAGGGGCGGGTATTATTCCGAGGGGATACCTGGTGAGCTGGTCCAGCGCCCAGTTGTATATGTCCCAGGAGTATGTCCACTTGTACGCGTTGAACGTGGGCATGGTCAGGTTCACCGGGGTCCAGGGCCCGTCGCCTATCATGATCTCGACCGAGGAGATGCTCTGCACCGAATTGAAGACGCTGTCGGCCGCCGTTCCATCGATGAGGAACGGTTCCGCGGTCCCGTTGGCCCTCAGGAAGTTCGTGGCGTACAGTATTGCAGTGAGCTTGTCATTGGGGGAGTCGATGGTCGCTGTCGGCAGGTGCGATTTCTGGATCAGGAAGAGGTCAACGACCTTGTCCCCGGTCAGCTGGACACTAAGAGGCTTGGTGTAATTGCCATCGTCCGCGAAGGCCTGGGCCACATAAGAAACGATGCGCACCGTCTCCTCGGGATTTGCGACATATCGCGCGCCCAGCAGAAGGAACTCCGCCTTGCCAAACGAGTCGGTCCTTTTGACCCAGCCGGGTGATGTTGCCCCGCTCTGGGTGATCTCAACTGTGACCGAGCCGTCGGTAATAATGTTCCCGTTCACATCTTTGACAACGCAACCAAGCACGTAGTATGCCTCGGCCACGCCGGCCTCGGAAACATTGAACGGTTCCGATTCCAAAATGACGGTGCTTTCGAAACGCCAGTAGTCGTTGTTGTCCACAGGCCCCATCCTCTGGGTGACGGTCGAGTTGCGCGCCAGCAGGGACTTGGTCATGAAGAATATCTCGCCCACGCCGGGATTCCCGGTCTTTGCCGGGTAGATGGCGCTCCCGGGCGCACCGGGGTCGCAGGCAACCTCGACATCGTTGATGTCGACCGATTTTATGTCACTGGTGGAAACGATCTCGATCCTGGCACCGCCGCCCTTGCCGCCGTCGCCGGGCTGGCCAGGGGTCTGGCCGGTTCCCTGTCCGCGCCCGCCGTCGCCGCCCTTTCCTCCCCTGCTGACAAGGGAGCGGAGAAGATAGCTGAAGGTGGGCTCGGTGTTCTGCGCGGCGATGGAGAACGAGAGCCTCCCGGTGCCGCCCGTTCCGCCCTTGGCCGCGGCGCTCCCGGCGCCTCCGCTGCCGGCATTCCCGGCGGAAACATGGATGGACGAATTGGTGGAAGTGAATGTGTCGATGAGGCTTATGTCGCATGTGGAGGAGCCGCCGGTTCCCCCCTCGCCGGCCCGGCCGTCGATATTGCCGGCGACCATCGCCCTGCCGTAATTGCCCCCTGTGGGCCCATATCCCGCCCAGAAATTGAGGGCGGAATCGGTTATGGTGAACGTCCCCTTGGAATCGATGGCAGCTGTCAGCGAGCCTCCGGTACCTCCGTCGCCGCCGCTGCCTCCGTTGCCGTTGCGCTGGGCGACGCCGCCGTCTCCCCCCCGACCGGCGTTCCCGGTGATGATGGACAGGTTGCTTGAGGAAATATCTCTGGCTTTCCCGCTCCAGCGCATGTCCGCCGAGCCGCCGTCACCGCCCCTGCCTCCCTGGCCGCCGTCGCCGCTGCCCGGATTGGCCCCGATGCTTCCGTTGCCTCCGTAACCGGTGATTCCCGTTATGACCGATTTGGCCAGGATGTCGCCGGTCATGCGCAGGGCGATGTTCCCGCCCTTGCCGCCGGGGCCGCCGTTCACGCTCGAACCTCCACCGGCGCCGCCGTTGCCGCCGTGGCCGGACCTCACGACGGTGCGGACGTTCGATATCTCCCGGCTCTTCATGACCATGGAGGCGTCGCCGCCGGCACCTCCCGCTATTCCGGTGCCGTTCTGGGATGAGGCGCCATCGCCCGCGGAAACGGTGATGACGCAGTTCTTGATCTGCCCTCCCGGGTCAAGGATCAGCCGGGCCGGCTGGCCCGCCTCGCCCGGCAGGACGCCGGGGGCGCTGGTGACCGTTATCGTGCTGTCGTTGATGTAGCAAGAGCTGTAGGCCTCGAGCAATCCGCGCGCCTTGACGGTGCTTCCGCTGAGAACGTTGAAGCCGGTCCCGCTCTCTGCATAATAATTGTCAGCTTCGAGTATCGAGTTGTTCTCCACCTGGATGGAGCCGCCCGGCTTGACCAAAATAAGATAGTGGAACGACGGGTTGGGGGTTATTCTGAGCCTGGCGTGGCCCAATATCCTCAGCTGGGCGTTGGCATATATCGTGATGTTGCCCGCAAAATCGATATCCGTGGTGATGTTTTGGATCGCGGCGATGTCCCACGTGCTGCCGTTCACCGGGGGGCCAGCGCGCCCCGCGGGGAGAGGCGGTGCCGCCGAGGCGGCAGAGCCCATGAATGGTATTGCGGGCTGGAGGAACAGGACGGCCACCAAGATAGCCACGGCTGCGATGTTACCTCTCATGGACGCGCACTTCCTCCTTCGAATTTATGTAATAACTATTATAATTACTAATCGGCGAGACCCCAGGTTCCTGTCGCCACGAGCCCATTGTGGCAGGTAAAAGGGGAATTGGTATAAATACGTTATTCATTATATCTAGAATCAAGTACCTTTAACCTGATGCATCGTCGATAAAACAGGTCGACAGGTTCTAATAAGGGTTGCCCGCGCAATATGTTATATATGCCCGCGTGGACGGACGGAGCGGGCGAAACGATTGACATGGGGGTTCCATGCGCCGGCTGAATTGCAAAGAGCGGCTCGCTTTGCTCCCGCTCTTTGCAGAAACGCGCGAGCCCCCTTCTCGCCGGGTCAGGGGGCTCGCGCTCTCAAATCCGTTCCTGGTAATTGTTGCGGTTGGTTAATTGGACCGAACGGGATTTGAACCCGTGGCCTCATGCTTGCGAAGCATGCGATCTACCAGCTGATCTATCGGCCCGCGAGACCGGATATGGCGCCCTTCTTATTAAGATTGACTACTCCCGCCCTGGCTATCGGGCCTCAGTCCCGGGCCTCCTCAACGCCTCCCGGGCCGACCAGACAAGCGTTCCGACACCGATTCCGACCGCCGGGAACCATGTGATGACCAGGACATAGAGGCTCAGCCCGAGCAGCCCCGACAGGGCGGATGCGACCGTGAAGATGGCGGCGAACATCAAAAGATGCTTCCATCCGATCACCACCTGCAAGTACGGGCCGGCACCGCTGTCCGTCCGGGACCGAAGAACAGCAAGGACCAGCAGTCCGATGACGACTGCGTACAAGACCAGAATTGGCGCCTGGGCCGCGATGCCGGGAATCCTTTGGGGGTATATTCCGGCTCCAAGCACCACATAGAGACCAACGAGCATGACCGCAATGTAGGCGGTCTGCTTCCTGTCCGGCAAAAGCGCGCGCAGGGGATAGGTATTTCGGGCGGTGAGATTCTTCCAGGCGGCCGTCAATGCGAGGAGAAAGACCATGGATATCAACGCCGATAGCGAGGCGGCGAGGATTCCCGCGCCTCCGTGGTTGAGGCCGGCCCAGAGGGCGAATAGCGGGAAGAGGACCGTCCCTCTTTTCTCCAAGAGCACTTTGATTTTCACAGGAAACCCGTCAATGACCTCCCGAGAGGAGGTCAGTACCGTTTCTGCAGCGGAGAGGGGGACGGCAAAGGACATGAACGGATGCCAGAAAAGGGAGATGACCGCCAGCTCCACGACCGCGACCCCTCCGGCCGAGATGATGGGCGCGCCCCACGGCGGCCCCCACAGGACCTTGGTAATGTACGCTTCATATAGCCCGAAGATCACGCCCGCAAGGAAGATGGCGTAGAATTTCGGCCTTCCCCAGTTGAACACCACCGAGGCCAGAACGAGGGTGTGAAGGCCGTACAGGGGCATCATCACGAACCAGCCCCATATCATCGACAGGTCGAAAGGGCTGAAGAACGGAAAGGGGGACGAGCCGGACACCACCTCTGCGAAGAAGACCGAAAGCGCGCTGAGGATGAGCCAGAAGAGGAGCTTGTGCCGAAGCGGCGGCATGCGGTCCGGTCTACCGTTGTTTTCGCTTGACATAGAGGGCGGTGGGACCCGTCTCGTCCTGGGAGCGTATCTCGAAGTGCTTGGAGTATGCCTTTATCAGCTGGGAAAGCGACCTGAAACCGTATGTCCTCGGGTCGAAGCCAGGGTCGAGCTGGAGCAGGAAGTTGCCGATCGTACCGAGCTGCGCCCAGCCGTCCTCGCCCACGGCCATGTCGAACGCCTGCTTCAGCAGCGGCAGAGGGTCGGAAGGCAGGCCCTCATCGAGATGGGCGTCCTTGGATGGCGGGACCCTTTCGGCCCGTTCCGCCTTCTCGGGCTTCTCCCTTTCACCATGGGCAGGCACCTCGCTGCCGGTGAGGTTCTCGGTGTAGATGAAGACCTTGCAGGCGTTGACGAACGCCTTGGGCGTTTTTTTCTGGCCTATTCCCATAACGAATATCCCAGCTTCCCTTATCCTTGTCGCAAGGCGGGTGTAATCGCTGTCGCTGGACACGACGCAGAAGCCGTCGACCAGGCTGCGGTGGAGGATGTCCATGGCGTCGATGATGAGGGCGCTGTCGGTGGCGTTCTTCCCGACGGTGTAGCGGAACTGCTGCACAGGCTGGATGGCGTGGTTGTTGAGGGTGGGCTTCCAGCTGTTCATGTTTGCCGTTGTCCAGTCGCCGTAGATGCGTCTTATAGTGATGGAGCCGTACTTTCCGGCCTCGGCGAGCATCTTGTCCAGAAGCGAAGGCTGGGCGTTGTCGCCGTCGATGAGCAGGGCAATCCTCTTTTCGGCGCTGACCCCAGATTGTTCGGACATCCGTTCGTCTCCTGATTCAAGTGCGACGTTCGATATGTGCAACAAAAGCTATTATACTATTCCATGCGCGATTTTCAGGTTGTCAGCCGCCCGAGACCACCCTCACGACCTTCAAATCGTCGTTGGGCCTCATCCGGGAATCCACTGGAATCGGCTTGTCGGTGCGGAAGATTATCACGCTCTCCGGATTGAGCCCTATGGTCTTGAGAAGCGAGAATCCGTCCGCTCCCTTTTCCAGCTCCACGGTCTGGAGCTTCCTTTCGGGCAGCAGGAGCACCTTCAACTTCATGCGTAACGACACAATTAATAGGATGCATCATATTAAGCCTATCGGCCGCCGGCGGGCGACCGCGAATCCTGTCCGGGTCCCAGGACAAGGATTGGCGGCCTCCGCCGGAGCGGAGGCCGCAATGCCGAGGTAGCCAAGCCCGGTCCACGGCGGCAGGCTCGAGACCTGTTGGTGCGTAAGCTCCTCGGGAGTTCAAATCTCCCCCTCGGCGTTACCAATTTTTTTATTTGCAGGATGCGAGCAGATCCAACAGCTGTTTTTCGCTGAGGCCCACGCGTGGCGTGGCGTCAAGCCTCTTGGCCGGTTTTCCGTTCTTGAAGTAGATGACCGTCGGCATGTATTCCACATGGTATTTGTCGAAGAGGCTCTCTCGGTCGTCGATGGTGACGCGGACGCAGTCGTGGCCCTTGCCCTCGGCGTGCTTCTGGAAATGGGGCAAAAACGCCTGGGAGAACGGGCACCAGGTGGCATAGAAAAGGGCAAAGACCTTCTTTTTCTTCTTCAGCGCCGACTCGAGGTCGCCGGGCTTGACGGCGGCGGCGCCGGGCCGCTGGAATATTCCGCTCATCAGGGCACCTCCAGCCTGGGCGAGGCCTTGCGGTGCTCGCCGTTGCAAAACGGCTTGTTGGCCGATTTTCCGCACCTGCAGAGTGTTACACGGTTGCGCGTCTTGTAGACGGCCCCGTCCGCTGACTCTATGGGTATTTTTCCGCGCACCCAAAGCGGCCCCTCGACGCCCTTCTGCGGGCCCATGACCAGCCCGATCGATGGTTCGAATGCAGGCTCAAAGGGTTTGCCCGACCTTCGGTCGCAGGCCACGAGCCTTCCCGACGGACAATCGCACGACTCCTGAATTGCTATCGCCTTCTTCTTGGGGTCCCCGGATTGCTCCGTAAGGTTCCAGGCGTCGCCGGCCCTGTGACAGAAAAGGGCCACTGCACACAGTTTCTCGACATCCCACAATATAAGCTCCGGGCCCTCGGTCTTGTCGGGATGCCCGAGGTATTCCTCCCGGCCGGCGGTCTCCGTCCCGTCGAACGCGGCATTGGCGTGAGCCCCGTCGCAGTAGGGCTTGTTCCCGGAATGGCCGCAGCGGCAGAGGGCCATTGTCTCCATGACGGGGTATTTCTTGCCTTCCTTCCATTTTATCGGGATGCCATCGTCGTCGCATATTATTGTCTGGACGGATAACGGTATCCCGCCCGAGACCAGATAGGGCCCGCCCTTGACCACCTTTATTCCGGCCCTGTGCGTTCCGTCCATCTGCGTTGTTTTTGGCGGCATGGTGCCCGGTCCCCATTGGCTACGTCGTCCGATTGCGCTGGTAGGATAATAAACATGTGGGATGGGATTATTATGAGGGATGCCGATTCCGGCAGGATGAGTTCGATGACGGTCGAAATCGAGGTCAAGTCACGCATCGATGATGCCCGCCGGTTCGAGCGGGGACTGCGGAAGGCTGGCGCCAGGATGATGAAGGAGACGGTGGAGAACGACGTCTATTATTCCCATCCCTGCCGGGACTTCGCATCGACCGACGAGGCCGTCAGGATTCGCCGCTCGGGAACGGATGCGGACCTGACTTATAAAGGGCCTAAACTGGACAAAAAGAGCAAGACAAGGGAGGAGATCGTCATACCGCTTGACGGCCCCGACGGGGCGGCTCTGGCGGATGCCATGTTGCTGCGGCTGGGCTTCGGCAAGGTGGCGCGGGTCCAAAAGCGCAGGCGCCTCTACAAGCTGGGCAGATTCGAGATATGCGTCGACCGCGTCGCCGGGCTGGGCGATTTTTTCGAAATAGAGGCGCGCGGGCCGAAGAAGGGATACGAAAGGCTCAGGGACGAGGCATTGGCCCTGATGCACCGCCTTGGCGGCAGGGAGCCTGAAAGAAGGTCCTATCTGGAGCTTCTGCTGTCGACGAAATAAGGCGGCCGGCCCCCAAAAAGAACTTGAGGAGCCGCCGCGCTCGGCGGCTCCTACAGCGATTTTATCTTTTCGGCGACGAAGTCCTTTATCGCCTGGTCGTCCGGGATGGTAAGCGACTTTTTGAAGCGCTCGGTCCCGTCAGGCAGGAAGTATCCCCTTGAAACGGAAATGAACTCGTTCTCGCCATCGTCAGTCTTGGCCTTCTTGCGGGCGACCTCTATGAAATTGTTCCGCCCGAATTCCTTTTTCTCAGCGCGAATCGTTTCGAATTCTACCATGTTCAGACCTCCCTTTGGGTTGGTATGTATATTGTTGATATCTAGTAATTAAATATATTTAGATATATTTATATATATATATATAAAGGCATATATGATTGGAGCAAAAACCATCGAGCCGGAGGACTGGCAAACCCGTCGCCGGCTACCCGGATTCCAGTAGCCTGGCGGAGGGCCGCTTCTTGAGCTCTATCAAGGCCCCAAATCCATCGCGGGCCGGCCCCGGATTGACGTACATCGTATCCGCTTCTTTTTCGATTCCGCGGTGCTCGTGGACATGGCCGCTTATGACCAGCAAGGGATGGAGGCGATCCACCATCTTGCGTATGAACTGGCTGCCGATGTGCTCCACCTGGTCGGGCAAGCTCGAGAAAGCGGGAGGGACCGGAACGGAATCAAGGTGGCCGAAGGGGGGCATGTGGGTCACAATGACCGTCCTGAGGGCCATGAGACCCTCCAGCTTCTGCTCGATGGCGCCAAGCTCCGAAGCAATCCCGCGGCGCTCGGCGACTGGCACGGTATTTCCCCCCAGGCCGATGAAGCCGATGTCTGCAAGCACGGCCTTCTCCAGGTCGATGTTTAGCGCCTTGCCGACCGTGAAAGCGGCAGCTGCAACGCCTCCGTCCATGTTCCCCGGGACCACGAATGTGGGAACCAAAAGCCCGGCCAGCAGTTCCCTGGTCGAGGGGATTCCTGACGGGCCTGTCAGGTCCCCGGCGATGGCTATCGCATCGGGGCCTGTCTGTTTCACGAAATTCCTGACCGTCGCTTCGCCATGGGGAGAACCATGGATGTCGGCCAGCGCCAGGATTCTCATGTTGCCTCCGGGAACCGGCAATCGGCAGTCGGCAATCGGCAATCGGGACGGCAGCCGGCAATCGGGAGTCGGGTGCTGACGGGGCGGTGTCGTTCGCTCCCGACTGCCGACTGCCGTCTGCCAAAGTCGTCATCCGTCCCGTCTGCCATCTGCCGACTGCCGACTCCCGCGCCTTTCATCTCAG
>Ga0315286_10006995_pt1 | contig 11004 bp, 8 predicted proteins | sample YL17G10_0_MG_FD_205038 | JGI IMG/M metagenome (GOLD analysis project Ga0315286, IMG submission 205038) | Sediment microbial communities from Yellowstone Lake, YNP, Wyoming, USA - YL17G10_0 | ecosystem: Environmental > Aquatic > Freshwater > Lake > Sediment | place: USA: Wyoming | collected...
GCGCGCTCAGCGCGACGAGCGGATCGAAATCGAGGAAGAGCCGCACGGGGAGCCCGAGCTCGTTTCGCCCCTTGTACTCCGTCTGGACGAACAGATAGACGAAGAAGAGAAAGAAAACGATCTGCGACGCGCGTCTGAGGTTCTTCATCGTTCGTTACCCGAGGTTGACCTCGATGAATCCCGTGCTCCGGAAATCCTGTATCCCGAGACCGCGTTTTTCCGCCAGTCCGATCGCGCGAAAATCCCCGGCCTTCTTCCCGAAGAGCGTGACCCCGTACGCCTCGAGGCGCACCGGATCGGCGCTCGCGGCGACCGTATCGAGCTTCTCGACGTCCTTGGTGCTTCCTCCCTGAGGGCCGTTTGCCTTGAGAATGCGCACGGCGTCGAGCACGTTGAGCTGCGGCTTGAAGAACGCCTGCAGATCGACGATGCTCTCGGGGAGCCTCTGGTGCATGAGGTTTCGCGCCCCCCCCGTGACTCCCATGAGATTCTTCATCAAGAGCGTCACCCCGCCGAGGCCGTGGTGCTTCGCGACGGGAACGTTGATGATCTTGTCCGCGTCGAGCGCGCCGCGGAACAGGAGCCAATCCTTGAGAACCTCGCCGTTGAGGTTCGTTTTCACGTAATGACGGTCCTCCATGAAGAGCATTTCCGCGCCGGCCTTCTTTGCCGCGTCTTCGATGCCGCTCCGCTTGTAGGTGCGCCGCGCGTCGTTGCACGGGTTGTCCGCCACGACGACCTTCTTCGCTCCGGCCTCGAGCGCCATGGCGACGAGGGCGGCGACGACGAACGGATTTGTATTGGCGGCTTGCTCCTCCGTGCGGTCCCATCCGATGTTCGGCTTTACGAGGACGACGTCCCCCCGCGACACGAACGAGCCCATCCCGCCGATGAGCTCGACGGCCTTGCGCGTAATGAGCGTCGGGTCGGCGCCCTTGACGACCGCCATCGAGTATTTCTCGGCTTTTGGTTTTTCCGCTTTCGGCTTCTCGGCGGGCTTTGCGCCCTTCTGCGCGGGGAACGCGGGGAGCTGTCCCTTGGGAACGAGGAGGCCCGCGGCGCTCACCGCGAGACCCGCGAGGAATTTCCTTCTGTCGAGCATCCCTGTCACCGCCCTTTCTCTTCTCTTGGTGCTGTGCACGGGGCAGATTATGGCTTCCCGCGTATTATACCCGGGCGCGTCGCCTCTGCACCAGTATTTTCGCGCACATGTAGCGGGTGACGCCGACGGGGTCCCCGCCCGCTGCGCAGCGAGCCTTGCTCGCGAGCACGGGCGGGGTGCAGTCGGCGGCAGGACCCGCGTCCGGGCGGGGTGCAATCGCCGACAGGACCCGCGTAGCGCGGCAAAGAAGCGTTGCGCCGGGTGCCGTTTATGGCTTATCTTGTGCCTTGCAGGGGTCTATGGAATCAGGGGTGTATCTCATGGAACCGAAAGAGTTTCAGCCGAAAGCGTTCTATAGAAAATTCGATTCGCTCCTTGCCCAGATCGGCAAGGCAAGCGCCAAGGATCTCAATATTCTCGTGCTCGACGAGCTCGCCCAGTCGTTCGGGGCCGATCTCAAGATACAGAGCGGATGTCTCTACCGCCGCAAGGGGGGCTCGTACGAAAAGGTCAAGGGCCCGGTCGGCGCCTCCCTCGAGCCCTGGCCGATCTCCATTCCCCGGAGCGATCCGGCGCTCGCGCTCGTCGTTGAGCACAAGGCCTACATCTTTGCCGATTCCACCTCTCCTCCCTGGGGCAACAACAGCGTCGCGGTCGTCATCGGCGAGGAGAACCAGTTTCTCATGGCCTTCAGGCTCGGGATCGGCTGGGAGCGCGAGCTCATCGAGCTCTCGCTCAACTCGCTCCGCAACACGCTCAACTATATCAGGTCCACGCGCAGCTTCGGCGTGGTCTTCCAGGAAGCGTACGAGATCCAGAAAAGCCTCCTGCCGAAGCAGGATCCCGTTTTCGGCGGGTACGACATCTCGGGGCGGTCGATGGCGGCGGAGTTCGTCGGGGGGGACCTCTACGACTTTCACCTCTTCGACAGCAAAATGATCGGTCTCACGATCGGGGACGCGAGCGGGCACGGGCTCCCCGCGGCGCTGCTCGCCCGCGACGTTCTCACCGGGCTCCGAATGGGAGTTGAGCGCGAGTTCAAGATCTCGAGCCTCATCGGAAAGCTGAACCGCGTCATCAACGGGAGCTTCCTCTCGACGCGCTTCATCTCTCTCGTCTACGGAGAGCTCGAGGAGAACGGAACGTTCGTGTACGTCAACGCGGGGCACAACGTCCCGTTCCTCATCAAGGGATCGGAGACCCAGTCGCTGACGGTCGGAGGGACGATCCTCGGCCCGGTCGCCGACATGACCTTCAAGCGCGGCTTCGCGTTTCTGGACGTGGGGGACATCCTGATCCTCTACACCGACGGAATCGTGGAGCGCGAGGATCAGAAGGGCGAACCCTTCGGCGACGCGCGCCTGATCGAGCTCGTCAAGAGGGAACGGCAGGAGAAGGCGTCCACGATCATCGAGCGGCTTTTCATGGAAGTATATAAATACGGAGCGAATGAGAAGTGGCGCGACGACGCGACCGCGGTCATCGTGAAGCGGCTCAAGTGAGCGCCTCCGCGGACGACGTTCGCGGCACCCATCGCATGGAGGAAAGGTAATGAAGAAAACGGTACGCGCGCGCGAGCTCCCGCCCTCCAGGTTGCGGTGGCGCTGCGCCCCCGGCCTGTTCGATTTCAAGACGACCGACGATATCAAGCCGTGCCAGGACATCATCGGGCAGGACCGGGCTCTTTCCGCCATCAAGATGGGGCTCAAGCTCGAGCACCGGGGATACAACATTTTCATCACGGGGCTCGTGGGAACGGGCCGGACGACGACGATCAAGCACCTTCTCGAGCGCCTCGACAAAAAGGGCCCCATACCTTCCGACATCTGCTACATGAACAATTTCAAGAATACGAACATGCCCCGGATGATCGAGCTCGAGGCGGGCAAGGGAAACAAGCTCTCCGCCGACATGAATCGTCTCATCGCGGAGCTTCTCTCGAAGATCTCGTCCGTGTTTCAGAGCGATTACTACAAGGATCGCCGGAAGAAGCTCGTCGAAGAGTTTCAGGTGAAGCAGAAGGACATCGTTTCGAAATTCGAGAAGGATATCGCGACCGAGGGATTCACGATGGTCCGCATGCAGGTCGGCCCCATCATGAAGCCCGAGCTCCTGCCCGTCGTCGACGGCAGCCCGGTCAACTTCCCGCAGCTCCAGAAGCTCGCCGAGGAAGGGAAGATGCCGAAGGAGAATATCAAGAAGTACGAGGAGTCCGCGGAGAAGCTCTCCGAGCGGATGCAGGCCGTCTACTCGCAGGTGAAGGATCTCGAGCGCGCGGCGAACAAGCGCCTCGAGCAGCTCGATTCCGAAACGGTGAGCCCCGTCATCCACGATCTCATTCAGGAAATTGCGAAGAAATACGGAAACGAAGCGCTCGCGAAAGAGCTCGACGAGGTCGAGGAAGCGCTCATGCAGAAGCTCGATCTTTTCCGCCCCTCCGACGAGGACGGCCCGCCGCAGCAGAGCGCCGCGGTCGATCCCGGCGAGCGGGAGGACCCGTTCCGGGAATTCCGCGTGAACGTCGTCGTCGACAACTCCGAAACGAAGGCCCCCCCCGTCATCATCGAGAACTTTCCCAATTTCCGGAACCTCTTCGGCGCGATCGAGCGCGACATCGTCTTCGGGGGAGTCACGAAGACGGATCACCTGAACATCCGCGCCGGATCGTTTCATCGCGCGAACGGGGGATACCTCGTCCTGAACGCGCTCGACGTTCTCACCGAGCCGGGCGTGTGGCAGAGCCTCAAGCGGACGCTGAAAAGCAGCGAAGCGCTCATACAGAGCTACGATCCGTGGAGCCTCATGGGATCGTCGACCATGAAGCCCGAAGCGATGAAGCTCAAGGTCAAGATCGTGCTCATAGGGGACGACTACCTCTACTACCTTCTCTACTCGCTCGACGAGGACTTTCAGAAGGTGTTCAAGATCAAGGCGGAGTTCGATCGCGAGGTGAAGAACTCGACCGGCGTCGTCAGGCAGTACGCGGGATTCATCAAAGCGCTCTCCGTGAAGGAACATCTGAAACCGTTCAACCGCTCGGGAGTCGCCGCGGTCGTCGAGTACGGTGTGCGGCTCGCGGGGCGCCAGAACAAGCTCTCGACGCGTTTCAGCGAGATCGCCGACGTCATTCGCGAATCCGATTACGACGCGCGCGAGGAGGGGAACGGATCGGTCACCGGCGACAACGTGCGAAAGGCTATCAGGTGCCGCATGCAGCGCCTGAACCTCATCGAGGACAAGATCCAGGAACGCATCGACGAGGGCTCGCTCATGATCGACACCTCGGGCGCCGTCGTGGGGCAGGTGAACGCCCTGTCCGTGTACGATCTCGGCGATTACATGTTCGGAAGGCCCTCGCGCATCACGGCGCGGACGTCGCTCGGCAACTCCGGCGTCATCAATATCGAGCGCGAAGCGGACATGAGCGGGCGAACGCACAACAAGGGCGTGCTCATCCTCTCGGGCTTTCTCAGGGGAAGGTACGCGAGCGAGCGGCCGATCGCCATGAGCGCGAGCCTCTGCTTCGAGCAATCGTACGGCGGCGTCGACGGCGACAGCGCCTCGTCCACGGAGCTCTACGCGATACTCTCGAGCATCGGCAAGCTCCCGCTCAGGCAGGACGTCGCCGTGACGGGCTCGATCAACCAGAAAGGGGAGATCCAGCCGATCGGCGGCGTGAACGAGAAGATCGAGGGATTCTTCCGCGTGTGCAAGGCCCGGGGCCTCAAGGGGTCCGAGGGGGTCATCATTCCCGAGCAGAACGCGGCCGATCTCATGCTCGACGAAGAGGTCGTCCATGCGGTCGCGGCGAAGAAATTCCATATCTACCCGGTGCGCTCGGTCGACGAGGGGATCTCGATCCTGACGGGGCTTCCCGCGGGAAAGCCGTCGAAGAAGGGCGTGTATCCGAAGGGCTCGGTGAATCGAATCGTGGTGGACAGTCTCGGGGCGATGCTGGATCAGTGGAAGGATTACGGCAAGGATAAGACGGAGAAATGAGGATTGCATGACATCACGGCGTTGTGCGGCGGCTGCCGCGTTCATGGCGATGTGCGTTCTTGCTGCGGGCTGCGGCGAGAAGACGAAAGAACAAGCGGTTCCCCCGTCTCCCCTCGGCGTGAACCTCGTCACGAACCCGTCTTTCGAAGAATGGGACGGGGCGCAGCCGGTAGGATGGAAGCTGGAGCATTTCGACGGCGTGGGCAAAAAGGAGAACTTCTCCGGCAAATCGATCGACGAGAAGAAGAGCGGACAATTCGCGTTTCACTTGCGGGGCGTGTTCAACGTCGATCGATGGATGGTTCTCGTGCAGCGCCACCCCATAACGTCCGGGTACCGCCTGTGGTTCGCCGCCGAGATGCGCGGGAAGGATCTCCAGAAAAACCGGGGGCAGGAAAGCCGCGCGAACATCTACGTGAGATTCTACGACAAGAACGGCAAGCGCGTGAATGAGCGCTACTACGCCGACGGGTACACGCGCACCCTGATGGGCACGAGCGACTGGCGGCGCATCGGCCGGCGCGTCGACATTCCCAAGGGCGCGCGCTACGTCGATATCGGTCTCATCTGCCAGATGACGGGCTGGATCTACTTCGACGACGTCGAGATGATACTCGAGGCGCCGATTCCGTGGAAGGAGATCAAGACCAAGTACGTGAAGTACTACTACCTCGAGGGGAGCCCGTTTCCCGCCGGAGCGATCGACAAGGAGACCGCGTTCGTCGAGGGTTGCGTCAAGAAGCTCCATCTCAAGGTCGAGAACAAGGTCAGCTATTACTATTATCCCTCGGAGGCGAAATTCCAGGAGATCATCGGCGTGAAAAAGGGCCACGAGCGCGCGATGTGGAAGAAGCAGGAGCTTCACACGACGAAAACGTTCGACGATCACGAGATGATCCACATGCTGCTCGTGCCGCTCGGCGTTCCGCCGTTCGGGCTCGCCGAGGGGCTCGTTTTCTACGTCCTCGGATCGTGGGAAGGCAGAGACCTGCATATGATCGCCAAGGAGTCCCTTGCGGGGAAGCGTCTTCCCGCGTTCTATCGGGTGATGAAGCAGCAGGAAATGGATGCGGTGGGCATGTCGACCGTCGTTCCCGGCTGGGCGTCCTTCACGATCTGGCTCATCGACCGGCACGGCATCGACAAGTTCATGAAGCTCTACAAAGCGACGAACGAAGTGGAAGACCCCGCCGTGTTCGCCTCGCATTTCAAGACGATCTATGGCAAGGATTTCGAAGTGACGGATCGCGAGTGGCGCCTGTGGGTCCTCCGCTACCAGCCGAGACGATGAGAAACGAGTTCTCCTCTTGCCCCCTCTGCGCGGCGCCGCTCGAGCGCGGGCGCGAGGGGGAACATCTCAGGATGGTATGCCGCGCGTGCGGCTACGTTCACTACCGCAACCCCTCGCCCGCGGCCGGCGTCCTGATCGTCGAAAACGGCGCGGTGCTTCTCGTCAAACGGCGCTACGAGCCCTTCAAGGGGCTCTGGTCGATCCCGTCCGGTTTCATCGAGTACGACGAGGACGTGCGCGCCGCCGCGGCGCGCGAAGCGATGGAGGAAACGGGGCTCACGGTCGAGGTCGGCGCTCTCCACGCGGTGGAAACGTGCTTCGACGATCCGCGCGGGAACACGCTGCTCGTGCTCTACCGCGCTCGCCGCGCGGGAGGAACGCCGAAGGCCGGGGACGACGCGGAGGAAGTCGGGTTCTTCCCGCTCGAGGATCTGCCGCCGATCGCGTTCGAGGCGCACCGGAAGGCGCTCGCGGAGCTCGCTCTCATTGGACGACCCGGATGCTGAAGGTATCTCCCTCCTCGACGGTATCGACCACATCCATGCCCTTCGTGACGCGGCCGACGATCGTGTAGCGGCCGTTGAGATGCGGCTGCGCCGTATGCGTTATGAAGAACTGGCTTCCCCCGGTATCCTTTCCCGAGTCGGCCATGCCGACCGTGCCCCGCTCGTAGCGATGCATGTTGATCTCGTTGCGGAGCAGGAAGCCGGCGTCTCCCCACCCGTCCCCGCGCGGGCATCCGCCCTGGATGACGAAGCCCGGCACGATGCGGTGGAACACGAAGCCGTCGTAGAAGCCCGCCTGGGCGAGCGTGACGATGCTTCTCGCGGCGGCGGGCGCCTCGTCGCCGTAGAGCAGGATCTCGATATCGCCGCGGGACGTCGACACGCGAATCGTCACGTCTCCGAGGGGGAGCGCCGGCTCTTTCCAGAGCGTCGCGCCCCGCTGCCACGTGCCCGTGCTCGCCGCTTCGAGCTTCATGTCGAATCCGGACGCGGCGCGCGCGGCGGCGGATGAGACTCGCGGATCGGCGTCGGCCACGGCTCTCGTGAAGAAATCCTTCAGCCCGAATTTTTCGGCGTCGTCGGCGCCGATCTTCCCGGCCAGCGCGCCGATCGCATCGACGACGGCGAGCCTCCGGTCGCCGTCGTTGTAGGACGTCCCCGCGTCGTAGACGCGAACGAGGTCCGGGACGATCTCGGGCGGGCCGACCTTCCCGAGCGATTCGATGGCGATGCTCGCGATGACCCAGTCGTCCCCGCGCGCGGCCCGCTGGAGCGCCTCGATGGGCGTGATCGCCGCGCCGCTCTCGTCACGGCAGTTCCCCGGCTTCTCGAGATCCGCCTTCCGCTCCCAGTTGCCGAGTCCCGTCGCGGCACCTTCGCGCAGGAGCGTCTCGATGTCCGGCATCAGCGCCCGGACGAGAAGGGGAAGATCGGCCGGGTCGCCGAGCGTGCCGATGAGCTCGAGCGCGGTCGATCTCTCGGCTCGCGCGCCGTTATCAACGATTCTGAGGAGGATCGGTCTCGCGTCGTCCTTGCCGGTCGCCGCGATGGCGCCGAGGGCCGCCCGGCGCACCATCGAGGACCGGTCGGTGACAAGCGGCTTCACGCGATCGAAATGCTCTTTCCCCCCGATGACGGCGAGTCCGTTCAACGCGAGCGTCTTCAGGTAATCGTCCTTCGAATCGAGAAGCGCCTCGAGTGCGGGCGCGCCCTGCTTGCTTCCGATGCGGCCGAGCGTCTCCGCGGCCTTGATCGCGACCCAGCGATTTTCGTCGCGCGTGAGCGGGGCGATCGACGGGACGGAGCTCTTCTCCTTGAGACGGCCGAGCGCCTCCACGGCGCGGAATCTCACCTCGGGCTCCTGATGCTCGAGAAGCGCGACGATTTCGTCGACGCCGCTCCGGTAACCGAGCCGCCCCATGGCGTACGCCGAGCATGCCGCGACGCGAGCGTCGGGATCGTGGATGATCGCCTCGAGCTCGGAGGCCGCGGCCGAATCTCCGGTGAAGGCGAGCGCGAGCGCGGCCTGCGCCCGAATGCCCGCGTCGAAATTCCTCAGCCAGGGCGCGATGATCGGTACCGCCGCCTTCGTGCCGGCCTTGCCGATCGCCTCGAGAGCGTACGGCTTGATCGAGGCCGGCTTCTCCCCGAGGACGCGTTCAAGTATCTTGAGCGCCTGCGCGCCGCCGACGAGACCGAGAGAATAGATGGCCGTTTTCGCGACGAGATCGTTCGCGTCGTCGCAAAGGTTCGCCAGATACGGGACGCCCGCTTGGTTCCCGTTGCGTCCGAGGATCTCGGCGCACCGAGCCCTGATGAGCGGCTCCGCGTCGGCCGCGAATTTCTTGATGAGCGCCGGGTCGATCGTGCTCGATTCCTCCATCTTCGCGAGCGCGAGGAGCTTCTCCCGCCCGGCGGTGTCCTTGAGGATCCGATCGTACCTGCTCCCGGCCTCTGCGGGAGCGCTCAGCCCGGCGAAGAAGCCGCCGACGCCGATTATCACGGCGAGAACGACCGCCATCCGTTTCATCCGTTCCTCCTTCGAGCAATTTCTCGGGACACTTCCGTGCGATGCTGGAGTATAATGCCTCCGCGCGGTTTTGTAGAGAGGAGAAGCTTGACCCGTCAAATGATCCAATACGCCGCCGGCGATACGTTCCTGCACCGGCTCCATCCGCTCTCGAAGCTTGTCGTCGCGGCGCTCGTCTCGATTGCGGCCTTTCTTTTCGCGTCGTGGATCGCGGTCGCGGCGCTCGCCCTGTTCCTCGCGCTTCTCCACGCGCCGAAGCAGATAGGATTCGCCAGGCTCCGCGCCGTTTTCGCGTCCCTGCCGCTTTTTATCGCGCTCATCGTGCTCGCGAACGTGTTCCTCGTGCGCGGGGAGGCGCTCTGGTGGCGGAACGCGGGCGTAGGCCTCGTGCAGAGCCTGCGGATCGTCGTCCTCATCGCCGCCGCGAATCTTTACCTCGCCGTGACGGACCCGATCGATCTGTCCGACGCCGCGACGCGCGCGCTCGCGCCCCTGAGGCGCTGCGGCCTGCGCGTCGGCGAGATATCGCTCATGACGATGATCGCCTTCAGCTTCATTCCGCTCATGGCGGACGAGGTGAGGCGGCTTCAGCTCGCCCAGGCCGCGCGGTGCGGCTTTCCGAAGCGCGGCCCGGCCGCGATCAGGGCGGCCGTGCCGCTTCTCGCGCCCCTCGTCATCGGCGTTTTCAGGCGGGCCGACGAGATCGACACGGCGCTCCACGTCCGCTGCTACCGGATGGACGCGCCGCGGAGCTCGAGTCGCGGCTCGGGGTGGAGGATGGCGGATGGCTTCGTCTGCGCCGCGGGGCTCGGTATCTTGTTCGCGGGGTTGTATGCGCACGTTTAAGCTGATCGTCGAGTACGACGGAACGGATTTCCGCGGCTGGCAGATCCAGCCCGGGCAGCGCACCGTGCAGGGAGAGCTGTGCCGGGCGGTCCAGCATGCGACGTGCGAGCGGAGCACGGTGACGGGCGCCGGCAGGACCGACTCGGGGGTGCACGCGGTCGGTCAGGTCGCGAGCTTCAGCTCGGGAACCCGCCTGAGCCCGGCCGTCCTTCGCCGCGCCCTCAACGGATGGCTTCCCTGGGACATCCGTGTCCGGAGCGTCGATGAGGCGCCGAGCGGCTTCAGCGCCCGCTTCGACGCGAAGAGCCGCACCTATCATTATATATTCATCCGCCGCGAGACCGCGCTCTGGCGGAACCACTACTACTTCATCAAGGGGGATCTCGATATTCGCGCCATGCGGAGCGCGCTCGGGGATCTCGTCGGCGCGAAGGACTTCACAACGTTCACCACGGCGGACGACAGCTCCGCCACGAAGCGATGCGACCTGACGAGGGCGGAGCTCGTCGAGACGCCGCCGCTCCTCACCCTTTCCCTCACCGCGGATCGTTTCCTCCACCACATGGTCCGTTCGATCGCGGGCACGACGCTCGAGATCGGAAGGGGGAAGCCCTGGAAAATGGCGGACATCCTCGCCGCCCGCGATTCCTCCCGCGCCGGGCAGACGCTCCCGCCGCACGCCCTCTATTTGATAGCCGTCCGCTACTGAGTCGCCGGCGAATTTATTATAAAACAAAGGGTTGCGCGCTTCGGCCGGGTCGGATGAGACCCGAGTGAAATCGGTTGTCCGCGGAGGCGCATATATGTATAATTACTCTCTTCAGCGAATACCGGGTCTTCAGGGGCGGCAGGGATCGTTTCAATATGCGGGAGGAACCATGAAATTCTTCATCGATACGGCGAACATCGCGGAGATCCGGGAAGCGGCATCTCTCGGGATCATCGACGGTTGCACGACGAATCCGACCCTCCTTTCGAAGGAGAAGGGCTCCTACAAAGAAATCCTCAAGGAGATCTGCGAGATCATTCCGGGGCCGGTGAGCGCGGAAGTCGTCTCGATGGACGCCGAAGGGATGTTCAAAGAGGGAAAGGACCTGTGCAAGGTCGCCGACAACATCATCATCAAGGTCCCGTGCATCCGCGAGGGCGTCAAGGCGCTCTCCATGTTCAAGAAGGAAGGCATCCAGACGAACGCGACGCTGTGCTTCTCGGCGATGCAGGGGCTCGTCGT
>Ga0315286_10006996_pt1 | contig 11003 bp, 13 predicted proteins | sample YL17G10_0_MG_FD_205038 | JGI IMG/M metagenome (GOLD analysis project Ga0315286, IMG submission 205038) | Sediment microbial communities from Yellowstone Lake, YNP, Wyoming, USA - YL17G10_0 | ecosystem: Environmental > Aquatic > Freshwater > Lake > Sediment | place: USA: Wyoming | collected...
TCCTTCTTGTATAAGAGCGAACCGATAGAATTGAAAAGAATTTTCGCCGTGAACTCGCACTTTATCCTGGAAGGGGTTCATTTGGCGGTCGCCAACCATAAACCGTAACGCAGAAGGAGGAAAAAATGAGACGCATTCTTTTTATCGCCATGGTCATAGTTTTTCTGGTTTGCAATTTTCCGGCCGGGGCAGGGGCTCAGGATCAGTATTTTAAAATCGGAGTGATCACGTCCCTTTCAGGCAGTCTTGCCACCGGAGGCAACGTCACCAAACAAGGGTACGATATTTGGGCCAAAAAAGTAAACGAAGCGGGCGGAATCGAAATCAAAGGCAAAAAATATCCTGTTAAACTCATCTATGCCGACGACCAATCCGAGCCGTCCCAGGCGGCTTCCGGCGCGGAAAGGCTGGCCACCCAGGAAAAGATCGATTTTGCCCTGGGCCCTTATGCTTCCGGCACGACGCTTGCCGCGGCGCCGGTGCTTGAAAAATACAAAATCCCTATGATCACCGGTTCGGCCGAATCTCCCCTGATTTGGAGGCAAAAGTTCAAGTTTACTTTCGGCACCGTTCCTCCGGTGAACCTTACCGGATCGGCTCCCCTGAAAGTTATGGCCAATCTCAAGCCCGCACCGAAAAGCGCAGTGGTCATCGGATCCAACGATACTTTCTCCAAGGCAACCGCCGAAGCCTTCAGGGACTCTCTCGAAGAATTGAAAATCAAAGTAGTCAAATACGATATCGTCCCTTCCGGACAGGATCTGACCCCCTATCTTTCGGCGGTTCGTGCCCTGCGACCTGATATCATTGCCTTCGGAGGCCACGATGAAGAACTGATCCGGCTGGTCAAGGTGCTGCGCCAGATCAACTATATACCCAAAGCCCTGCTGATGCATTATGGCGTGACCGAACCGGCCTTTATCGAAGCGCTGGGCAAGGATGCCGATCAGGTTTTTGGTGCGGCGGTCTGGACACCGTCCCTCAAGACCAAAGGGGATCTGATCTGGAAGGATAACGAAAGTTATACGGCAGATATCAAAAAAGCATACGACGTCACTCCGGACTACACCTATGCTGCTTGCTCGGCCGCCGGCCTTGCATTCCAGGCGGCCTTGATGCAGATCGGAGCAACCCCTCCCCTCGACGAAGCGAAACGGCTGGAACTGGCTGCAGCCTTGGAGAAGCTGGATATTCAGACTTTTTACGGGCCAGTCAAGTTTGCCAGTGAGGGCGAGTTCTATCACGCCAATATCGGGCTTACCCCCCTTACCCTTCAGATTCAAAACGGCAAAGCGGTGATCGTCGGACCTGACCAGTTCAAGGAAAAAGACGCGCTCTATCCGATGAAATAATGCGAAACAGGTGTCAAGTTTCGGATTTCAGGTGAATTAGAACCGGGGTCAGCCTCTTGGTTCGTTGTCCCGCCTTCAGACGGTTACCTCTTCGCGCAGGGGGCAGAATCTTCTTCCCCTATGCTTTTTTAAGAAAGGCGAAGAGTCGGCTAAAGTCGGGACGACGAACCCAATTACTCCGCCCCCACAGTCGAATACGCCTTTTCATGGTATAGGGCGCCCCTCAGTCTATGCGGAGCTGATACAAAGGAAAAATACGATGGAGCTCCTTCCTCAAGTCATCGTCGACGGCATTCTGATCGGCGGGGTGTATATTACGATCGCCATCGGATTTTCACTGGCCTTCGGGGTAATGCATATCATCGATTTCGCCGTGGGTGAATGGATCATGCTTGGGGCTTTTTTCGGATATTACCTCAACCGGTGGACGCATTTGGATCCCTTCCTGCTCCTTCCCTTGGCCTTTGTCCTCTTTTTCGGGATCGGCTTCGTTCTCCAGCCCGCAATCCAGAAAGTCCTCAGCGGCCGGCGGGGCAACCCCCTGCTAATGGCACTGGTTTTTACCTTCGGCCTGATGCTCATCATACGCGGTGCGGGCCTGACCGTTTTCGGTTTTTACAGCCGCTCCATCCCCTCCTGGTTCTCGGCGGATTCATTCGTCGTAGAAAACGGCAGCCTTTTTCTGACCATTCCGGCGGTTCGGTTGGCAGGTCTGGCATTCGCCCTGATCATCACCTTTTTTCTTCAGTACCTGCTAAAAAAAACCGACTTCGGCACGGGCATCAGGGCCCTTGCCCAACAGCGGGAAGCCGCCGGCCTGATGGGGGTCAACGCCAGGCTCACCAACTGCTACGTCTATGGCATCTACTTGGGAATCAGCGCGATGACCGGCATCTTGATCGGATGCGTTTTTTCCATGACCGCCATGGAAGGGGGCCGGTATTCGCTGCTCGCCTTTTTCGTGGTGGTGCTGGCGGGCATGGGGTATCTGCCGGGGGTGCCGTGGGCCGCATTCTTTCTCGGCCTGGTCCAGTCCTTTTTCATCGTCTATCTGAGCGCCAGCTATGTCCTCCTGGCGGTATTTGTCCTTCTTTACGTCGTGCTTCTCGTATCCCCCAAAGGCCTGTTCGGAAAGGGATGGTAATCGATGCGCCGAAACAATTCTTTATATTTGTGCATTCTTTTACCCGTCATCGCGCTGCTGGTCGTTTTTCCTTACTTTTGCGACAGTCCTTTTTATCTGCGGATCGCCACGGAAATCATCATGTGGATCGGACTGGCCATCACCTGGGACCTTCTCGCAGGATATACCGGATATCTTAATTTCGGACACGCCATGTTTTTTGGAATCGGCGCTTATGCGACGGGCATTCTGATGAAGCACGCGGGCTGGCCCTTCCTTTTGACATTACCCGTTGGAGGTCTTCTGGCGGCACTGACCGCATTGATCATCGGCGTTCCCACCTTGCGCCTCAAGGGCGCCTATTTCGCCATCGGGACATGGTCCCTCGCCCTCGCCGTGCAGCAAGTAGCGCTGGTGCTCAATATCACCGGCGGCCCCGACGGAATGCGCCTCCCGATATTTTTGAATCCCCGATATTTTTATTTTTGGATGCTGGGCATCGTTTCCGGGACTTTCATTCTCTACTGGATACTGCTTGAAAAATCCCCTTTCGGTTTAAAGGTCAAAGCGATCCGTGAAGACCAGGATAGTGCGATGGCATTGGGCTTGAACCCCACCCGGATAAAAACGCAAGCATTCGTTCTGTCGACCGGGCCGGTGGGACTTTTGGGCAGCATATACGCCTACTGGATCACCTTCATCGATCCCCTCTCGACCCTGGGCGATATCCTCACCGACCAGGCAGTGGTGATGGCAGTCTTCGGCGGTTTGGGAACCCTGATCGGACCGGCTATTGGAGCAGTGATTATCTTTGCCTTTAAAACGGCCTTCTGGGCCTATCTCTCCGATTATCAGGTCCTCTATCTGATCATCCTAGGAGCGGCGATTTCCCTGACCGTGGTATTTCTTCCCAACGGATTATGGGGAACCCTGATCGGTTACACGAATGGCGGATCGGTCCTGAAAAAGAGTAATCGTTCAGGGATTCAGGGGTTGGGATAGCCGCAATTTTGATTTTTGATTTCAATCTGCAATCTAAAATCAAAAAAGGAGGTCAATGTCTGAGCCAATTCTGAAGGTCGAGGCCATCGTAAAGAACTTCGGTGGGCTTTGCGCGGTTAACAGCGTTTCATTCGAGATCAAACCTGGTGAAATCGTGGGGTTGATCGGACCCAACGGGGCCGGCAAGACCACCCTTTTCAATGTGATCAGCGGTTATCATACGCCGACTGAAGGGAAGGTCTTCTTCAAAGGAAAGGAGGTCACCGGCTTCCGACCCTATCAGTTGGCGGAGCTCGGCATCGGCCGCACCTTTCAAGTCGTCAAGCCCTTTCGGGGGCTGACCGTGCTCGAAAATGTCATCATTGCCTCCTTTGCGCGCCATCCCAAACGCCGCCCCGCAGAAGAACATGCCTGGAAGATGTTGAAATTTACAGGATTGGACAGTCAAGCCGCAAAATCCGCTTCCAGTCTGACCCTGGCGGGATTAAAGCGCCTTGAGCTCAGCAAGGCCTTGGCCCTTGAACCCACCCTGCTTTTGCTCGATGAAGTCGTTGCTGGGTTAAATCCCTCGGAAGCGGACAAGACCATCGAACTGATTCTCAAAATCCGGGAAAAGGGAATCAGCATTCTGATTGTGGAGCACATCATGCGCGTGATTATGAACATCAGCGACCGTGTGGTAGTGCTGAACTTCGGAAAGCAAATCGCCCTGGGCCGTCCGACCGAAGTGGCCGGGGATCCTGTGGTCATACAGGCATATCTGGGAGAAGAAGCGGCATGAACATCTTGGAAGTCAACAGTCTCTCGGTTTTCTACGGGGAAATTCAGGCCTTGTGGGATGTCTCTTTCAAAGTGAGGCCGGGACAGATCGTAACCATCCTGGGGGCAAACGGGGCCGGAAAGACAACGACCCTGAAATCCATCTGTGGTCTGCTGCCGCTTGCGGGAGGGCATGTCCAATTTAAAGGACGGACCATCAGCGGACTTGCCTCTCATGAGGTGGCCGATTGTGGCATCTCGCTGGTTCCGGAAGGCCGGCAGCTCTTTCCGCAATTGGATGTGGAGGATAACTTAAGGATGGGGTCTTATTTGAATCGGACCAGGGAAAAGCGCGCCGCCAATTTCAAACACGTCTATGAGCTCTTCCCCGTCCTGGCCGAACGGAAAGGCCAGGAAGCCCAGACCCTTTCCGGCGGCGAGCAGCAGATGCTGGCCATCAGCCGCGCCCTGATGCAGGATCCGGAACTGATCATGCTCGATGAACCCAGCCTGGGATTGGCTCCCATTCTCGTGCAGGAAGTCTTCAAAGTCATCCAGGAACTCGGGCGGCAAAAAAGGACCATCCTGCTGGTGGAACAGAATGTCCATCAGGCCCTTAAGATCGCAGACTACGGTTACGTGATGGAAAACGGGAGGATCGCGCACCAGGGGACCGGAAAAGAGCTGGAACAGGATCCTCTGGTTCGGGAGGCGTACCTGGGGCTTTGAGGCAAGTATGGAACCTCGACATGTTCCTCTTGCGAGAGGCTAATGCGTGGACACCTCTTCCGCTCTCCCGGCCCGGTTTTACAATCACCGGAAGCCTCTGCATTCCGGTCAGGTGCGCGGAAACGAAAAGCCGATTTCTGCAAACAATCGATTGGTTTTTCGTTTTGACGATTACATCGCGCAGGCTGGCGAGTCAAAGGCAAGCAGAATTTCCGCTTTTCGGAAAGGCGTGCCAGGGCCGAAAGCGCCTTCTGGTCTTCGAGCGCAGCGAGGATCAAATCGACCTTATTTCAAGTGCGGCATAAGCTTTTCTTCGAGATTGACATCGGCCTGAATCAATCGATCGCACGGGCCTGTCGCTATGGCATTGCCGTTGCTATCGATGAGAAGCGTCTCCCACCCGGCCCTGCGTGCCAGATATGCGGCTTCCGTTCCTTGAAGCGCTCCGCCTGCGATTGCGATCAACATCGCTTTTTCGTCCCGCTATTTTGGTTGTGAGCTCACCCGGTCAGCTTCGGCCTGAAGAGACGATCCATAGCGCCGATTGAATCGGGTCGATGAATACTCTCGCGGATCTTCATGCCCCGGGTCATTTGCATACGAGCTACCAGATCTCCAGCCGCCCGCATCCTACCCATGCCCGACGCATGCGCATGCGAAATCGCCATGGCAAACGGTTCGCCGCCACCAACCTATAACCCGTCCAGTCGGCAAATTTCAACCATTGCCTTCGAGGCTCGGGAGAGGATGTCAATTCGGGGATGATCGCACACTGGCACGGCGCCCACCCCCATTCCCATGTTGGGGTGAATGGGAATGATAGCAGCTTCACCGACCGTCTACTCGTAAGAATGTCTGGCCTCATCAATCTTGCGGGATGGCATGAGTTAGGCCGGATTCGGGAAAGGACCGTCCGGCTGGGAATAGATCCCTAGATTCGGCACGGCACCGTAAAACATTGGTACATGAGTTGTCAGCAGCGCCTGCTCCAGCACGGATTGCGCCATGGTTTCGATGGGCTTAAGCGTCTTGCAGCTGTAATCTACATGACAAAGCTCCATGGTATCCGCGCCCGTGATTTCCTCCTAGATCTGGAGCGCCGCGATCCGGTCCACGTTGACCCCGACGCGTCTGATTTTCAAAGTCACGGCGTCATAGGTTAGAATGACTTCATGGCCGCGTTCCGCACTTACACAGTCGTACAGGGAAGCGAAAATATCATGTAGATGCTGTGGCTCCTCCTCTGACAGCAGTAGAATTTTTCCTCTTTCAGCCGCATCCGCGGTCCCCGCCTCGAGGTCTTGCATGAGTTCGCGTTTGCTCAACTCGGTGGAGGTACCGTCTCCAAAGCGCGTAAAAATTTTTCCCATGATGTCATCTCTGAAATGTTGCTGCCCAACACCCGATCTTAGCGTGAGACTGCGGCCAATCCATCCTCCATGATGCTCAGTCCCTTTTGCAGTTGCTCGTCTGTGATGACAAAGGGAGCCAGAACGCGGATGACGTTGCCATAGCTGCCGCAGACCAGAATGCTCAGGCCGTTCTGAAAGCAATAACCGGCAATCTGCTTGGCTTCCTCGGCCGCGGGAGTCCTGTCAGGGCCTTTGATCAGTTCAAGTCCGAGCATGGCCCCCAGGCCTCGGATTTCTCCGATTATCGAATATTTTTTTTGCCATTTCTCGAACCGCGCATGAAGTTTTTTTCCGAGGGCTACGGATTTTTCCAGCATGTTTTCTTCTTCAAAGACATCCAGTACCGCCAGTGCCACCTCGCATGCGATGGGATTCGCTGAGTAGGTACCTCCCAGACCGCCCGGGTGGACCGAGTCCATGATCTCCTGGCGGCCCACCACGGCGGCGATCGGCATCCCCGCCGCCAGGCTTTTTGCCACGGTGATCAGGTCGGGTTCAACCCCCCAATGTTCGATGGCAAACATCTTTCCGGTTCGGCCCATTCCGGTCTGGATTTCATCGCTCACGAAGAGGATGCCGTTGTCCCGGCAGATCTGGACCAGTTCCTGAAAATAGCCCGGAGGCGCGGCGATGAAACCTCCCTCTCCCTGTACGGGTTCGGCCACCACTGCGGCGACGGCTTCTGGATTGACGTGCTTGATGAAAAAGTCTTTGAGTTTCTCCGGGCCCACCACATCGCCGAAAGGCATGCGGTAAACTTCGGGTGCAAAGGGACCAAAGCCCCACTTGTAAGGTTTTACCTTGCTGGTCATCGTCATGGTAAGAAGCGTTCGGCCATGGTAGGCGTTTTCGAAAACCACGATTGCCGGGCGTTTGGTGTAGTAACGCGCGATTTTTACCGCATTCTCCACCGCCTCGGCACCGCTGTTGACAAAGAGGGCCTTCTTGGCAAAATTGCCCGGGGTAAGGCTACACAGCCTTTTGGCTAACCGAACCGGGGAGTCGTAGGGGTTCACCATGAAGCAAGTATGGGTGAATTTATCGGCTTGCGCCTTGATGGCAGCCACCACCTTGGGATGGCTGTGCCCGATGTTCATTACCGCAATACCGCCGGTAAAGTCGATATACTCCTTTCCCTCCACGTCCCGGATAATAGCGCCCTTGGCCGATTCCACATAACATGCGGCTTGGCTGGAATGCCCCGTCGGGATAACCTGGGAGCGCAACTTCTGCAAGGCTTCATTGGTCATTGCACAGTTCATGTCTATCCTCCTGTTGTTTTCGCGATCCCCTTTCGGGTACTTAGAGAATGCCTGAATTGACAACTTTCGAAGCTGTATCTCTGACTTTTGGGCAGCCTGTTTCTCCGATATTCCTTTTGCCCGTAAAAAAGAAAAATGCCAAGAGATCTCAAAGGATCAATCGCCAGGGAAGACATCAGTTGCATCCCGATGGGCGACGGGTCGACCAGGCTGAAAAGCTTCTGCTGCCTTTTCAGCGGACAATCGCCGTATCCCGGCCCGAAATAGCACCCGGAAAACAGTCCCAAGGACCTGGCCTGACACCTGAATATGTCCATGCAGCAAAGCGCAAGTTTCGCCAGGAAAGCGACTCCCACCGCATTGACGAACATGGCTGCCACAGATCGCCGCCCTCGGCGGCGCGCCGATAGAAACCATCGAACTTGCCTCCGAGGGCACTGACCCCGGCAACCAGATGTGCCGCAGTCGGGTCCTGTTCTGCCGCAGGCACGCGAACCACTATGCCTCCCGCGACGAGCATCCCTTTAGTCTCTTATCACTGAATTTGTGTGTATTTTGCTTCCAAATTTTTTTCGGGTCTGTACAAGCCCACACCGTCGTGGATTTACAGAGATTTAAAACAAATCCAACTTTTTGAAAATTTTGGTTCCGGCTCGTCCGGGTTGGGTTGTATGCTATTTACGGCAAACCGCCGGTAGCTCGCGGCGGAACAAAGGCAGGGCAAAACCCTCTCGATGAGAGTTTCCATCTCTGGACGGGTCTGCAGATCCACTTTGTATCCGGCCCCTCCGTAGAGTCGGGTCGTATCATCGAGGGACACCGGGGTTTCTTCGGAGCTATATTCTATAATGGTTCTCGAGCCCAACGTCACCCTCACCGATCGAAACGATTCTCCCAGTCTTCATGTAGGTAGTGCAGTACTCGTCCCTGTCGGCCAGGACTTCCGCTGAGATGGAGGTTGAAGTTTCAATCCATCAGAATCTCTTGCGATGGCCATGACCGCGAATATCTGGTTGAGGAATTTTAGGTTGGGAAGCCCAAAGGAAATAATCGACAACCCGCACATGGTGTGAACCTCATTGAACTCACGACTGATGCGCTCCACCGCATCGAGAAAGGACACCCCGAACTGGTTGTTGGTGGGAAACGGGTTGAACCAGGGGGTCGACGTAGATGTTCCCGATGTGGACATTGGCCCTGACCAGCCCGTTGATCAGTTTACCTGCGATCTCCAGCCGCCGATCGGTAATTTCGGGAATCCTCTTGTCGTTCATGCACAGGGCGATCACCTTCAGATCCGTACCGGACAACAACGGCAGCAGCGCGTCATATCGAACCTTTTCAAGCGAAATGGAGTTGACCATTGCGGTCCCCTTGTGTACCGCAAGCGCCCCTTCGATGGCCTTCGAATTGGAGCTATTGATGGACCAAGAGCCATCGAAACCTCTTTTACGATTCTGACCTGCCACTTGAGGTTGTCGATCTCCTCTTCGACTAAGATGCAGGCATTTACGTCGATATAATCGGCGCCGCCCTGGTCTATGGCGATTTTTTGCGTCGCGGCCGCATCCTGTTTGACGATGGCCTCCCCGACGGCCTTGCAGCTCGCGTTGGTCAACTCTCCTGCGACAAGAATTGTTTTTCTCCTGCTTCGAAAAATTTAATGCAATCTCTCCCCTAACCCGCTTCAGAGGGAGATTAGCTCAGAAGGTCAGGTGGTTTGCGGAGCGGTTCACCCGACGTTCCGGAGACTCGGCGCGCGGTGAAGCTTTAGCCGCCCACATTTGCCTTGAATCGACTCACACACCGGATATCGATGTCCAGAAGCCTCGAAATCCGATGTTTGGCTTCGATGCCTTTTGGGCTGCGAGCCCCGGCGTGCAGCGTGCCCAACCCCAAATCGGACCGAATCTCGCTCATAACGACGGGATCCGTCAGTTCCGTTACGGAAACGCCGAGCTTCCCCGCCACATACGCCTTGGCCTCCGCGATTCTCATCCCTCGGGTCATTTGCATTCGGGCGACCAGGTCTCCGGCAGCCCGCATTCCGCCCATGCCCGAGCAGATGGCGTGCGTGATGGCCATCCCTAAGGGATCACCGACACCCACCTACAACCCGTCGAGGCGACAAATTTCCACCATTGCCTTGGAGGCGCGGGAGGTCGTGTCGATCGGCGGGTAATCGTTTACCGTTACCGCACCCACTCCCATCCCCATGTTGGCGTGAATCGGTATCCTGGATGCCTCCGAGCAGGCTTTGGTGAAGGTCACGGCACGGGCCACGTTGTAAGGAACCGTTTTGGTGGTGTTCGTGTTGACCACCGGCCCGAAAATGGTTACACCTGCAGCTTCTGCGACTTTTACCAGATCGTGCATATAAAGGCCGGCCAAACGGACACCGTTGTATTCCAGCTGCCCGTGCAAGCCCAGTACGAACTCTCCGGCCGCCCCCATTTCAATGCACATATCGGGGTATTTCTTCTTTAACAGCTCGGTCGCCTTCAGGCCGGCCAGCATATCGGCATCTCCTGCGGCGCCCACGGTGTCAAGCATGATGCCGTCCGCTCCGGATTCATGCATACGGCCGGCAACATAAACGATATCCTTGACCGCCTCTTCCACGGCAGCTTCGTAGGCTTGCTGAGCCTCCCGGATTTTGCCCATGGGAAGCAACTCGGCCGGATTCGGGAAGGGACCGTCGGGTTGGCTGTAAAGCCCCAGGTTCGGCATGGCTCCGTATATGATGGGAGCCGTCGTGACCATGAGGGCCTGCTCAAGCAGAGGTTCTTCATAGCCCACGATCGGCTTGATGGGTTTGAAGCTATAGTCGATGTGGCCCATCTCGAGCGTGTCGGCTCCCATTAGCTTTTCGTAAATCTGGAGAGACTGCAACCGGTCAACAGATATGTTGGCCCGCGCCATTTTGATCGGCGCGCCGTCGTAACTCAAGACAATCTCCCTGCCGGGCTCGACGCTCACGAACCGGTCCTTTGCCGAAAAGATGTCGAAGAGGTGGCCAAGTTCCTCTTCGGAGAGAACCGGGATCTTTCCGCGCTCGGCCGCATCCATGGTTCCGGCGGACAGCTCTTTTTTTAGCTCCTCTTGGTTCAAGGCGGTGGGAGTGCCATCACCATAGCGGGTGAAAATTTTTTTCATCGATGGTCTCCTTTTCTGAGTTCGGATTCGCCCTTCATCTTGCTGCGATTATCTCTCATGCCGTGTCGATTGTCAATAAAGTTCCATCTTCAAGCGCCATCATCTCCACTCAGGCCCGGCCGCTTTCTCCAAATCCGATGAGAAGGATAAGGATGAGCACAACGATCAGGATCGCGGCGGAGATCGGATGCTTAATGAATATGGAGAA
>Ga0315286_10006997_pt1 | contig 11002 bp, 8 predicted proteins | sample YL17G10_0_MG_FD_205038 | JGI IMG/M metagenome (GOLD analysis project Ga0315286, IMG submission 205038) | Sediment microbial communities from Yellowstone Lake, YNP, Wyoming, USA - YL17G10_0 | ecosystem: Environmental > Aquatic > Freshwater > Lake > Sediment | place: USA: Wyoming | collected...
ACGATCTCCTTCAGTACGTCTTCGCCGCGGACCGCGGCAATCCCGCCGTCCGGGCGCTCAACGACCCGCGCCATCCGGCCTTTCTCCGCCTGCTTCAATCGGTCGTCGTCCAGGCCCATGCGCGCGGAAAATGGGTCGGGCTCTGCGGCGAGCTGGCGGCCGACGTCCGGCTCCTGCCGCTTCTCGTCGGCCTGGGATTCGACGAGCTCAGCATGGCTCCGCCCTCGATCCCCGAGGTCAAGGCCCGCCTCCGGGCGCTCGACGGCGAGGCGTGCCGGGCGCTCATCGCGACGGCGGTCCGGGCCGCCTCGGCTCTCGAGGTCGGGGAGGCGCTCGAGGCGTTCGCGGCGGCCGGCGCCGAAGAGGCTTTGATCACGCCCGCACTCGTCAACCTCCATTCGAGCAGCCGGACCAAGGCCGAAGTTCTGCAGGAGCTGGCCGTTCTGATGGAAGCCGCGGACCGGGCCGGGCGCCGGGCGGACATCGAGACGGCGCTCTGGCGGCGGGAAGACACGTTCTCGACCGGGATTGGATTCGGCGTGGCGATTCCCCATTGCCAGACGCTGGCGGTCCGGTCGGCGAGCATCGGTTTTCTCCGCTTTGAAAAGCCCATCCCCTGGGACGCTGCCGACGGCCTGCCGGCGGACATGGCCCTGATGCTCGCCATCCCCGCAGCGGGACCGGCGCGGGAGAGCCTGAAGTATCTCGCCCGCCTTTCCCGGCGCCTGGTCCACGAGGAGTTCCGTGAGGGCCTGCGGGCCGCGGCCGACGAGGCCGCCGTTGTCCGGCTCATCGGCTCGGCCGTCGCCGATTGACGTCTTTGACTCGGATTTTCCTTCCGGGTATACTCGGGGCATGAAATCCAAGGTCTCCGCTCCCATCCTGTCCTTCGTTGCGATCGCTCTTGCGCTCACCCTCGCCGGCTGCGGCGGTCCCAAGGACAAAGTGGCCGCCCCTACCCCCGGCGCCACCAAACCCTTGAAGATCGCGGTCATTCCCAAAGGAACGACCCACGAATTCTGGAAGTCCATCCATGCCGGCGCCTTACAGGCGGCCCGGGAGCTGGGTGTCGAGATCTTGTGGAAAGGGCCGCAGAAGGAGGACGACCGGGCCCAGCAGATCACGGTGGTCGAGGACGTCATCAGCCGCGGCGTGGACGGCATCGTCCTCGCTCCGCTCGACGATCGGGCCCTCATCCGGCCCGTTCAGGACGCGATCCGGGAGAAGATCCCGGTCGTGATCATGGACTCGGGCCTCCAAGGCAAAGACTATCTGAGCTTCGTGGCTACGGACAACAACCAGGGCGGCGTCTTGGCCGCCCGGCGCATGGGCGAGCTTCTCCAGGGCAAGGGCCGCATCTTCCGGATCCGCTATCAGGCGGGCTCGGCCTCCACGACCGATCGGGAGAACGGATTCCTCGAGACCTTGACGAAAGAGTTCCCGGAGGTCAAGGTCCTGGTGGCGGACCAGTACACCGGTCCGACCACCGAGACCGCCTATCAGCTGGCCGAGACGCTGCTCGGCCGGTTCCCCGATGTTGACGGCATTTTCTGTCCGAACGAATCGAGTACCTTCGGGACGCTGCGCGCGCTGCAGGAATCGCGGCTCGCCGGCAAGGTGAAATTCGTCGGCTTCGACAGCTCCCCCAAGCTCGTCCAGGGCCTGCGCGACGGCCACCTCCACGGCCTCATCCTCCAAAACCCGGTCCGGATGGGATACCTCGGCGTCACGGAGATCGTCAAGGCCATCCGCGGCGAGAAGATCCCCGAGCGCATCGACACCGGAGTCGCCCTCGCCACAAAGGAGAATATGGACTCGGCCGAGATCAAAGCGCTTCTTTCGCCCGACCTTTCGATCCTGGAGAAATGACCTCCCTTTCCGCCGCTCCCTCCGCCCTGGAGATGCGGGGCATCCGCAAGCACTTCGGGGCGACGGCCGCTCTCGACGACGTCGATTTCACCCTCGCCCGGGGAGAGGTCCATGCCCTTCTCGGCGAAAACGGCGCGGGCAAGAGCACGCTGATGAAGATCCTCAGCGGCGCCGTCCGTCCGGACAGGGGCGGGATGCGGCTCGACGGCCGCCCGTATCATCCCTCCGATCCGCTGACCGGCCGGCGGAGCGGCGTTTCGATGATCTATCAGGAGCTGACCCTGGCCCCGCACCTCACCGTCGAGGAGAACATCGTCCTCGGCCGCGAAGCGAGTTCGGCGGGCTTTCTCCGGCGCCGGGAGATCCGGGCGCGCATCCGCGAGACGCTCGCTTTTCTCCACCATCCCGAGATCCCCCTCGAAGTTCCCGTCCGACGTCTGAGCGTCGGCGCCCGGCAGATCGTTGAAATCTCGCGGGCCATTCTGGAGCGGGCGACGATCCTGGTCATGGATGAGCCGACGAGCAGTCTGACCCGGGAGGACACCGAGCGCTTGTTCCAGGTCATCCGGAAGCTTCGGGCCGACGGGGTGAGCATCATTTATATCAGCCATTTCCTGGAGGAGGTCCGGGAGGTGGCCGACGCCTTCACGGTCCTCCGCGACGGCCGGAACGCCGGAGGAGGCCGGATCGCGGACGTGTCGCTCGAGGAGATCATCCGCCTCATGGTGGGCTCGCCGATGACCGACCTTTTTCCCCGCATCGAGCGCGCGCGGGGCGAGGTCGTCTTCGCCGCGGAAGGCTTGAAAGGGGCCCGCATGAGCGAACCGGTGAGCCTCGAGGTCCGCCGGGGCGAGATCGTGGGTCTCGCCGGGCTGATTGGCGCCGGACGGACCGAAACGCTGCGGACGATCTTCGGCCTCGACGCCGCCGAGTCGGGGACGGTCACGGTCGCGGGACAGCCCGCCGGACGCCTGACGCCCTGGCGGATGATCGCCCGCGGGCTCGGCCTCTTGAGCGAGGACCGGCAGGGAGAAGGACTGGCCCTCACCCGATCGCTCGCGGACAACATCACCCTCAGCCGCTTCGGGCCCTACCGGAGGCTCGGATTTCTCAGCTCGAGGAAGCGGACCGAGGCCGCCGCCCGCTGGATCGACGAGCTGAATATCAAAGCCCAGGGACCCCGGCAGGCCGCGGCCGGCCTCTCGGGCGGGAACCAGCAGAAAGTGGCCCTCGCCCGGCTCCTCCATCAGGACGCCGACATCTTGCTCCTCGATGAGCCCACCCGGGGCATCGATGTCATGAGCAAGTCCCAGATCTACGACTGGATGGGCCGGACCGCCGCCCGGGGAAAGGGCCTCCTCTTCGTCAGCTCCTATTTCCCCGAGCTGCTCGGCGTCTGCGACCGGATCGCCGTTTTTTACCGGGGCCGGATCGTGGCGATCCGTCCCGCCGCGGAATGGACCGACGAGAGCCTGATGGCGGCCTCGATGACCGGGAGAGCGTGAACCCATGAGCCGCAGACCCAAGATTCAAACCGTCCTCAACCTGCTGGCCCCGTTCCTGGGGCTGATCCTGGTCATCGCCCTGTTCTCGGCGATGCCCGACGTCCAGTCGCGCTTCCTCCGGGCGGCCAACCTCAAGAGCGTCGCGACGCAGTCCGTCATCGTCGCCCTCGGCGCCCTGGGCATGACCCTGGTCATCATCGGCGGCGGGATCGACCTCTCGGCGGCGTCGAACATCGCCCTGTCAAGCGTTATCACCGCCTACGCGATCAACGCCGGCCTGCCGCCCCTCCTGGGCCTCGTCCTCGGCATTCTGACCGGCGGCCTGGTCGGGCTGGTGAACGGCACCCTGATCACCCGCCTGAAGCTCGTGCCCTTCATTATCACCATGGGGATGATGGGCATCGCCCGGGGTGTCGCCAAATGGATCGCCCATAACCAGAAGATCGACGCCCCGCTGACCTGGATCAACGAGCTCATGTCCAAATCGCCCCATCCGCCCTGGCTCGTGCTGGCCCCCGGCGTGTGGCTCATGATCGTGTTCGCCGTCGCCATGGCGGTCCTTCTGCGATTCACCGTCTTCGGCCGCCATGTCTTCGCCATCGGCTCGAACGAGGCGACGGCCCGCCTATGCGGGGTGCGGACGGTCCGGACCAAAATCATGTTCTATGCCGCGGCCGGTCTGTTCTGCGGTCTGGCCGGGGTGATGGAGTTCTCGCGGCTGACGGTCGGCGATCCGACGGTCGCGGTCGGACTCGAGCTCGACATCATCGCCGCGGTCGTCATCGGCGGCGGCAGCCTAAGCGGCGGCGAGGGCAGCATCCTGGGGTCCATGATCGGGGTGTTCATCATGGCCTTCCTCCGGAACGGGTGCACGATGATGGGCTGGCCGAATTACATCCAGGAAATCATCATCGGGGTCATCATCGTCGCCGCGGTCGCCCTCGACCAGATCCGGCACCGAAGGATCGCGTGAAAGGCCCGATGCCGGAAGCGGGGCGCGGCGCAATGTCCCCGGGGAAGTCCGGGCTCCCTTTGGACGCTCCGGCCGTCCTCCGGACCATCCACGCCCGGGCGCCGCTTCGGGTGAACGACATCGGCGGCTGGACGGACACCTGGTTCGCCGGCCGGGGGCGCGTCCTCAATATCGCGGTCGCGCCGGCCGTCGAGGTCCGAGTCCGCCTTTTCGAGAATCCGCGCCGGCGGAAAAAACGGGTGACGGTCCGCGCCGAAAATTTCAGCGAGACGTTCCTCATGGACCCCGACGCCCCGCGCCGGACGCCCCATGCGCTCCTTCAATTCACGATCGCGAGTCTTCCGGTCCCGCCGGATGCGGCCCTCGAAGTCCGGCTGTTCTCCCCCGTTCCGGCGGGGATCGCGACGGGGACGTCCGCGGCGGTCTGCGTGGCCTTGCTCGGCGCCCTGGACCGCCTGGGCGGAGGGGCCCGGGCCTGGTCCGAGATCGCCCGGCTCGCCCACCGCGTCGAAACCGAAAAGCTCGGGCTGCAGAGCGGGATCCAGGATCAGATCTGCGCCGCCCACGGCGGGATCTCGTTCATTGAGATGGACGACTACCCCGAATCCCGGGTCAGGAGGGTGCGGGTCGGCCGGGACGCCTGGGCCGCGCTCGGCCGCCGTCTCGTCCTCGTCTATCTCGGCCGGCCCCACACGTCGAGCGCTCTTCACGAGCAGGTGATCGCCCGGCTCGAAGCGGGCGGGCCGCAGATGCTGGTCATCCGGGAGCTATCCCGGATCGCGGTCGAGGCAAAAGCGGCCCTGGAGGCCGGCGACCTTGAAGCGTACGGGGAGGCGATGGTCCGGAACAATGAGGGTCAGCGCGCCCTCCATGCCGGACTCATTTCCGGCGGGGCGGATGCGATCGCATCGGCCGCGCGCCGGTTTGGTGCTGCGGGCTGGAAGGTGAACGGGGCGGGCGGGGAGGGAGGATCGATGACCGTCCTGGGACCGCCCGACGACGCCAAGCGGCAGCGGATGGTCGATAAGATCAACGGCCTGGGCGGCGATATCCGCATCATCCCCGTGGCGCTTTCGTCGGCCGGATTGACAACTTGGGAGGACTGAACGGTCTTTTCGCCAAGGATTCCGGGGCGCTTCTGTCTAATATGATGCCGAACGAAATAACAACGAAAGGAGAACCGAAATGAAGAAACGAACGGCCATTTTAGCGATCGCCGGGCTGATGCTCCTCAGCGTGAGCAGTTTTGCCCAACAGCCCCCCCCAAAACCCGAGAAATCCGTTCCCGCTAAGCCCGGTCAGACCGCGCCCGGACCGCAAGGTCAGCAGGGCCCGATGGCCAGGCTGCAGAGCTACCTCAACCTGACCCCTGAACAGATCCAGAAATTCAAGGACTTTCAGAAGGCGCGCCAGGACGAGCAGAAGTCGTTCCGCGATCAGATGCAGAAGCTCCGCGGCGACCTGCGCCCGATGCTCAAGGACGAGAAGGCCGATAAGGGCAAGATCAACGGCCTCATCGACCAGATCGCCAAGCTCGGCGCCGACCGGGCCAAGCAGACGCTCGGCAACCGGGGCGGGATCGAGAAGATCCTGACGCCGGAGCAGGCGGACAAGCTGAAACAGGCCGGTCCGGCCATCCGCCAGCGGCTGATGAACGCCGTCCGCGGCCTGGGGATGACGCCGGGCGGCGGCCCGATGCGCGGCGGCCGGATGATGCAGCCCGGGATGCGCGGCCAGGGCATGGCTCCCGGCCGGATGGGACGCGGCCAAGGCATGGGCCAAGGCATGCGCCCAGGGATGGGAATGGGCCGCGGCCAGATGATGCGCCCCGGCATGGGTCAGGGGATGATGGAGCGTTTTCCCGTCCTGCAGAGACTCATGAGAATGCGGCGCATGGGCGCCCGCTTCGGAGCCTGGTGGTAAAGACTTAAATTTTCGCTTCCTCTCCAGCGTCGAATCCCCCGTTTCTCCCCCACGCCAAGGGGAGGGCGGGGGATTCGTGTTCTTAGGGTATCTGCCCGCCGGTTGACCTGAATCGAGGACAGTTGCTTCCTCCCGTCGGATGTTTTTCCCCTGATGCGCCCCGGGCTCCAGGGGAAATCGGAATGGCACGTCTCTTGCTTTAGTGATAGGCGGAAGGAGAAAAGCGATGAGAAAAACAATCCTGATCGCGGCGGTTCTGGCGGCGATGTTCGCCCCCCTCGTTTCCGCCCAGAGCGCGGAAGGCTACTATGGCGGAAGCTATGCCCGGATGAGCTTCATCAAGGGCAGCGTTTATGTCCAGCACGGGCAGGATGCGGGCTATGAGCAGGGGGAGTTGAACCTTGTGGTCCTCGAGGGCGACAAGATCGGGACGAAGGACGGGCGGGTCGAGGTCCAGCTCGGCCGGCGCAACTATCTCCGGCTGGGGGAAAACACCCAGGTGGACATCGTGACCCTTCCCAAGCGGGACGGCGACGTGACCAAGATCCATCTTCTCGCCGGCAGCGCCTTTGTCCGGATCGATTCCTTGGACGGAGAGAAGACTTTCGAAATCCACTCGCCTGACGTCTCGTTCTATGTCATGGAACGCGGCCTCTACCGGGTCGAGGTCCGGGAGAACCAGGAGACCGAATTCGCGGTCTTCAGCGGTTCGGCCGAAGCCGCGGGTGAGGAAGGCTCGGTCGTCGTCGGGAGCCGCGAGCAGATCTCGGCCGCGAACGGCCGGCTGCTTTCCGCGCCCGAGTCCCTCGTCTCCCGGCGCGACGAGCTCGGCGATTGGAACGCGTCCCGGGACGCCGTCTTTGCCCGAAAGCTCGACCGGACCTACCTCCCGGCTGACTATTATGATTACGAGGTCGAGCTGGCCGATAACGGCCGCTGGGTCAATGAGGCCGAATACGGCAACGTCTGGGTCCCGAACTCGTATTATTCCGACTGGCGGCCTTATTATAACGGCCGCTGGTCCTGGTATCCGATCATCGGCTGGACCTGGGTGTCGTATGAGCCCTGGGGCTGGTGCACGTCCCACTACGGCCGATGGGGCTGGGGCAGCGGCCTGGGCTGGTACTGGATCCCGCAGCGCCATTGGGGCTGGGGACCGGCCTGGGTGCATTGGTATGGGGGGCACGACTACATCGGCTGGTGCCCTCTGAGCTACTATAACTACCCGGCGGTCGTCCTGAACAACCGGTTCTACGGCCGCTACTCCAGTGGCTACTATCCGAACGGGTCGCGGGCCCTGACCGTCGTCCATCGCGATCAGCTCCAGCACCGGAGGTTGTCGGGGGTGGCGCTCGACCGGACTCGGGTTGGACAGCTGGGCAATCTCTCCCTCGGCAGCGCCCAGCCCAATCGGAGGCCGGTGCTCAATGCCGACGGCGATGTCGCCTCCCGGGCTCGGCAGGCCCTTTCCCGGGAGGGGGTGAGGTCGGTGGGCCGGAGCTTCTCTTCGACCGGGAAGCGGCTGTCTTCGCCGAACCTGAGATCGAATTCCTCGTCCGGCCGGACGGTCGAATCCGGCGCTACCTTATCCCGGAAGACGGGCGGCGGCGTTTCCTCCGGCCGCGTCGATTCCAGCCGCGTGGGATCCGGCCGCAGCATCCGGCCTTCGTCCGGCGTCGAAGCCTCGCCCTCGCGCGTCCGAAGCTTCCCTTCGCGCTCGGTTGCGGGGAACAATTCATCCGGATCATCCGGTTCGGACCGCAGTCGGACTTCGCCGGCCCGGAGCGTGAATTCGGCTCCGGTCCGGAGCGGGAGCTCCGGTTCGGTCGGCTCCGCGCAGAGCCGCGAAACCGTCAGCCGCGACACAGCCCGCAGCTATCCGTCCCGGAAAATTGGGGGGGGGCCCGGCTCCCCCTCCGTCTCTTCGAACCCGTCTAGCAGCCGGAGCGTCGGCAGCGGGACGATCTCCCCGCGGTCGTCGTCTTCGGGGAGATCGATTCAGCGGGAATACGGGAGCGGACTGAGCGGGTCAAGCTCCCCTTCCCGGACGGTCACGACCCCTTCGCGCAGCGCCGGTTCCTCCTCTCCGAGCTATCGGGCTCCCACCCGGCGGACCGAAGCCCCGTCGCGGAGCTCCAGCGTGCCCTCCCGCAGCTCTTCCTCACCCAGCTACAGCGCTCCCTCCCGCAGTTCCAGTGCCCCGTCGCGGAGCTATAGCCCTCCCTCGCGGAGCTCCAGTGCGCCATCCCGAAGCTATAGCCCGCCGTCCCGCAGCTCCTCTTCACCGAGCTACAGCGCCCCATCCCGCAGCTCCAGTGCCCCGTCGCGGAGCTATAGCGCTCCCTCGCGGAGCTCCAGCGCGCCGTCCCGGTCCTCTTCGGGCTCGAGCGTTTCCCGCGGATCGGGTTCGTCGTCGTCCGGGGGAAGCGTTCGCCGGAAGTAATCATTCAAATGACCCCCGGAATTCAGTGACACTGCGAGGTGGGGACACCCACCGTTCGAGATTAGCACCAGCTGCGATTCTGGGGGCTGAGTGTCCCCAACTCGGCAGTGTCACCCGAATTCCGAAAGTCACCGAATTCCGCGTCCGTTCTTTCGACAATATCGGGTTCCACTTTACATTTGCATTTATCGGTGATATAAAATATTCTATTTTCTTGGGATGGAAGACTACGTCGTTGGAGGTAAGCGCAATGATTCGTAAGAGCGGAATCGCCGCAGTCGTCGGCGTGCTGGCATGCCTCTTGTTCTTCTCCGGAACCGTATCCTGCAAGAAGGCGGAACAGGCCGTCCCGGCCAAGACCGCCGCGGAAAAAGAGACGAACGTCATCAAGGAAGGCGTAAACGATATCGCCGGAACGGTGAAAAGCGCCCTTGGAAAATACTTCTATGTCAGCCAGCTCCCCGGCTTCGACATCGCGATCGATGGTCCGGTGGAAGGCGGCGATGCGGCCGTCCTGCTGGGCAAGGACGTCAAGGTGAAGGCCGCCTACAGCCGCGAGAAGTTCTCCCTCCTGGTCGCCCAGGGGATCGAGGTCAAGGAAGGCGAGACCCAGTTCAAGAGCGTCTACGCTAAGGCGGATGCGGCCGCGCCCGCCGATTTCTTCCAGCAGAAGGACCGTCCCGATTTCGCCGAGATCAAGATCGCGAACATTGCCAAGAGCGCCGATTGGGAAGGCAAGGGAAAGGGCAAGGTCTTCGGCAAGATCATCGCCGCCGCCGACGGGAAGCCGACCGCGATCTCCGTCGTCGACGTTAAAGGCAAGGAAACGGCCAAGATCTTGATCGACGGCATGAGCGACTACGCTACCTATTGCTTGAAGAAGCTGCGGCTGTTCGACACGAACTGGTTCTATTTCAACATCAAGGACAGCGTCGATCCGAAGCTCCGGGCGAAGGCCAAGGAAGTCTTCCACGCCGAAGTCGTCTTCGCCGGGCTTTACTGAGTCCTGGCGGCCCTGCCGCCGATTTGTCCGAACGGTTCCAGGCCGGCTCTCCGCGCAGGGCCGGCTTTTTTGTTGGATAACAGCGCAGTCGTTCGAAGGAGATTCCAAAATGAAAAATCTATCGAGATCCGTTTTAGCGGCCGCCGCCCTGCTGGCCCTCGGCCTCGCCGCACCGGCCCAGCCAAGCTTGAAGGGATGCTGACGATCGCCGACATGGGCCTCTCGGCCGGCGTCACCGGAGTCAAGAAGTAGCCCGAGGCATCGGCATGGCGCTGGAGAGCTCGGCGAGGAAAGGCGCGGTCCGCCCCCTTCCATGATCGACACAGTCATCTCGGACCTGGGGAACGTGCTGCTGTTCTTCGACAACACCATTTTTTTCAAGAAGATGACGGGCTACACGACCCGTCCGCTCGAAGAGATCCGCAAGGTGACGCACGACAACGCCGACCTGCTGACCCTGTTCGAACGGGGCCGGATCTCCCCCCTTGATTTCCACAAGAACGCCCGCGATCTCCTCGACGCCACGGCGAGCTACGAGGAGTTCTTCGCGATCTACAACGATGTCTTTTTTCCCAACCCGCCGGCGATCGACATTCTCCGACGGCTGAAGCCGGGCCGGCGGATGGCCCTCCTCTCGAATACCGACGTCTGCCGCTGGACGTTCATCAAGAGCCGCTTCCCCGAAATTCTTTTCTTCGATGGATACGCCTTGTCGTTTGACGTGGGGGTCATGAAACCCGATCCCGTCATTTATCGGGAAGCGCTGGAAAGCGTGGGGACCCGGGCGGAAAACGCCGTCTTCATCGACGATCTGGCGGAGAACGTTGATGGGGCGAAGCGGCTTGGAATGCAGGGAATTCATTTCACGGCGCGGACCGATCTTGCCGCCGAACTCGCGGCCTTCGGGGTCGTCTGAATTTCCTCCCGGTCCTCAGCCTTCCAGGATCGCCTCAGTAACCCGGGACATCAGGTCGATGAATTCCTCTTTTGCATGCGTCCGAATCTCGATCGTTCGCAGGGAAGCCTCGCTTTTTTTCGGATATCACGGACTCCGATGCAGGAGAAATCGATCATTTTCTTCCGGCGGGAAATCGCTTGACAGGCCCGGAAAATTAGCGTAAAAGGTATCTGTAAATACAAGATGTTGTATTTGCTTTTCTTATTTTCCACAAGATATAGACAGAGTTAATGGGTTGCGCAGCTGCAACGGCTGCTGTTTTTGGGGAAAGGGACGAGGCGGGAAGGAGAGGCGCGCTATGAATTCCAGGGTCGTCACGCGGATCAAA
>Ga0315286_10007000_pt1 | contig 11001 bp, 9 predicted proteins | sample YL17G10_0_MG_FD_205038 | JGI IMG/M metagenome (GOLD analysis project Ga0315286, IMG submission 205038) | Sediment microbial communities from Yellowstone Lake, YNP, Wyoming, USA - YL17G10_0 | ecosystem: Environmental > Aquatic > Freshwater > Lake > Sediment | place: USA: Wyoming | collected...
GAGTAGCAAAAGTGGCCTTGTATGAGGTTATTACAGATTCCTGTTAAGAAGATAGATTTTAGCTGGTTAAGAGACAAGGTAATATGTCCTGACGAGTTTAGAATGGCAGTGTGGCAATCCTAGTCAGAAAGCAAAATCCATCCAGGATGATATAACAATGTTATACAGAAAGCTCGGAAAAATTGACGGTATGGTCTCTATCCTTGGATTCGGATGCATGCGTCTTCCCATCCTGAATGGGAGCAAAAGCAGTACAGATATTTTCGATCCCAATAAAGCCATCGATGAAGAAGAAGCAACAAAGATGGTCCAATACGCTATAGAGCAGGGGGTGAATTACTTTGACACGGCCTATCCCTATCATGGAGGGAAAAGCGAAACCTTCCTTGGAAAAGCGCTAAAGGGATATAGGAACAAGGTCTTGCTTGCAACAAAACTGCCCATAATGTTGGCAAACAAGCGAGAGGATTTCGATAGGTTCTTAGATGAACAACTGAAAAAACTCGATACGAACTATCTGGATGTTTACCTGCTCCATGGATTAGATCGACCGAACTGGGTAAAAGTGAAGGAATTAGGGGTCCTCGAATTCATTGACCAAATACGGGCGGACGGCCGGGCGCGTTATGTGGGATTCTCCTTTCATGATGATGTCAAGATCTTCAAAGAGATTGTGGATAGTTATAATTGGGCGATTTGTCAGATTCAATACAATTATTTTGACGAGCACTACCAAGCAGGGAAAGAGGGGCTGACCTACGCTGCATCCAAGGGACTTGGAGTTGTGGTGATGGAACCACTTCGTGGCGGGAAATTGACGGACCGGATACCGGACGAGGTTCAGGCTATCTGGGACTCAGCAGAGCAAAAGAGAACTCCGGCGGAATGGGCCTTGCGGTGGGTATGGAATCATCCTGAAGTGTCGATGGCGTTGGGCGGGATGAGTTCGATAAGTCAAGTAAAGGAGAATATCAAACTGGCGAACAATGGTAAACCCAATTCACTCTCGCTGAAAGAACTTTCTCTCATCGATCAGGTTAAAAAGACATACAAAAGAATGCTCAAAATCGATTGTACCGGTTGCGCTTATTGCATGCCGTGTGAAAACGGCGTCAATATTCCATTAAACTTTTCCTTATATAACGATACGTTTATGTTCAAAGATGCCGAAATCAATGGCCTGATATACAATGAGATGCTTTCTCCTGAGCAAAAAGCATCGAATTGTTTAGAATGTGGGGAATGTGAGAAACAGTGTCCCCAGCATATCATGATCATGGATGAATTAAAGACTGTCCATCAAACATTATTTCGGCAAAAACCTGAAGAAAAAGGAGAAGAATAACTGGATGCATGGGGGGGGAAATAAGAGTTTTAATCAACCCTTCTGAAAGAAATGAATTTTCCCTTATTTTATCCCTGCTCATGGAATCTCGAGGCAGTTTCTACGAATTAGATCAGCATCTTTCATGGTATAATAATTAAAAGCATTGAGGTTGTTAGGTAGAGAAAAGATTAAGGTAAAAAAGGAGTATTAAGAAGAAATAATGATGATGCTGTTGAAGGAGAGAGAGGATTAAGACATTTTATTCAGTCATCGAGTCATTGCGTTAAATGACATAACGACGCAAAGACTTTAAGATACTCAGACTCAAGGAATGAAATTATTTTTGAGAAAAGAGGATACAAAGAGAAAAACATGGGATTTGATGAAAAGATTATCACCCAGGCGATTATTAATCGAACACTGATGGGGCAGCGGGAGTAGTACTCTATTCCAATCGATTGAATTTATTGGTGATTTTTGTTAGTAAAAAAAATATTAAAAATCGATAATTTTTTGCTTGACAAATTTTATTCTTTATAGTAATAAATTTTTAAATCAACTTAGCGGTCGATCACTAACTAACAATTTTGGAGAAGGTTTATTGGAAAGAGTGGATAGTCTGATCGACGGGATATTTCGTTTCCACGGTTGGGTTGAATCAGAAGCAAATCATTGAGTACGTGATATGGCAAGCACTTCAGGATTCAGGTCAAGTGAAGCTTAAATTATTTTGAAAAATGCCATGGGTTCTGCTCATGGGTATCTACAATAAGGGGAGAGTGGAATGGAATGTTTAAAAATTAAAAAATTGATAAACCCCAAATGGTTTTCTTCTAGTATTGACAATATAGAAGATCAAGAAATGATTGGGAGCTATTGTGAAAATTGCAACAAAACCTATTTTCCAATCAAAAGGGTTTGTCCCAGCTGTATGACTATTGACAAAATGAAACCGAGGCCTTTAAGCAAACTGGGTAAATTATATTCATTTACGGTAGGCGAAGTAGGTCCTACTGGCTTTAAAACTCCATATGCATTTGGGTGGGTAGACTTGCCAAGAGATGGCATAAGATTGTTCTCTCTTCTCACTGATTGTGAGCCATTTGAAAAAAAATTAAGGGTGGATATGGATGTAGAAATGGTTATAGACGTAATAAAAGAGAGTGAGGAGGGAGAATTACTGTACGGCTTCAAATTTAGACCAGTCATAAATAAAAGGGGAAAAAAATGAGAGAAGTTGTGGTTTTAGGAATTGGGATGTCACAGTTTGGCAAACAGCCGGAAAAAGGAATCAGAGAATTGGGAGAAGAAGCACTTTATAACGCTCTGATTGACGCGGAAATTGACAAGAAAAAAATACAGATAGCATTCTGTGGATATGTCCTAGGAAGCCTGAATGGACAAGAGGTATGTCCCGGCCAAATTGTTCTTAGAGAGCTTGGAATTGGAGAAATTCCAGTTCTCCGCGTAGAAAATGGATGCGCGAGCGCTTCATTTGCATTTAAGGAAGCATGGAGAGCAGTTGCATCAGGAGAATACGATGTTGCCGTAGGAATGGGAATCGAGAAGATGACAGGACTTGGAAAAGGAGCGATACTAAAAGCAATGGGTGGGGGAAGTGATTTTGAGCTTGAAGGTAACCTTGGGCTTACTTTCCCCGGGGTTTTCGCAATGATAGCAAGAAGACATATGCATGAATATGGAACAACAATGAAACAGCTCGCTATGGTTGCAGTGAAAAATCGTAAAAACGGATCACTGAATCAAAAATCCCAATTTAGGGAGGTTGTAACAATTGAAGATATTGAAAATGCAAAAATGATTGCCCATCCGCTTACTTTAAATCATTGTTGTCCTTTCAGCGATGGTTGTGCAGTAGCTATTTTAACTACTAAAGAAATTGCACGCAAGTACACAACCGAACCAATTTTTATTGCAAGTTCAGTGCAGAAGTCAGGGACTTATACTGATTCCTTGGATATTACAAGGTTTGAACCAACGATAAAAGCTTCTGCGGAGGCATACAAATTAGCTGGAATCGGTCCCGAAGATATAAATCTCGCCGAGGTTCATGATTGTTTTACCATCGCAGAGATCATCCACTATGAAGACCTTGGTTTTTGTAAAAAAGGAGAGGGGGGAATGTTAATAGAAAATGGCGCCACACAAATAGGAGGGAGGATACCGGTTAGTACAAGCGGAGGACTTCTTTCAAAGGGTCATCCACTTGGTGCAACAGGTGTGGCACAAATAGTAGAGATCGTAGAACAGTTAAGAGGAAAGTCCGGTCCAAGGCAGGTAAGCAATGCAAAGGTAGGTTTAGCGCATTGTCTGGGGGGGTTTATGCATGGGGATGTATGTTCTTGTTCTGTCACAATTCTTAAGAAATAAATTACACCGCAGTAAGGCCGTGGGGTCATATAAAACAAATTGATGGAATAGAAGTGTTTTATGTCTACTAACTCAATGAGTGAAAGAGTGATACGTCATGTTCTCGATTGTTAATTACAGGGAGGTCTCAGTCATCAAGGTAAACGAAGTATATATAATCGATTGAATTTATTGGTGATTTTTGTTAGTAAAAAAAATATTAAAATTGATAATTTTTTGCTTGACAAATTTAATTCTTTTTGGTAATAAATTTTCAAACTAACTTAGCGGTCGATCGCTAATTAATAATTTTGGAGAAGGTTTATTGGAAAGAGTGGGTAGTCTGACCGACGGAATATTTCGTTTCCACGGTGGGGTTGAATCAGAAGCAAATCATTGAGTACGTGATATAGAATTGGACTCAATAGCTATCCTTACAGTGAGCGCTTGAAAGACTATCAAAAAGGAAGGAGGTAAAAAAAATGGGTTTTTATTTCGATATGTATGTAAACGTGGAAAAAAAGTATGAGGAGTATGCACCTATCATTAAAAATTATAAGGCAGAAGCAGGATGTAAAGAAGTTGCTATTTTCGGCCGTTCAGGTCAAGGGATATGGACCACAGGCGAATTACTATGTGCGATGATGATTAAGAAGGGGAAACATGCAAAAACTCAGTTTCATATGGGTGGCGAAAGACAGCTTGGACTAGGGCGCCAATACGTTCGATATGCAGATAAGCCGGTCACCTTTCCGGTGAGTTTTCTGTACAGTGCTGATATAGTGCTGATTTTGGATATGGCTATCGCTAATCTCGACTCAACTATTACGGGTTTTAGTGTCCCAACTTTTCTCCAAAGATTGGGGAAAGATGCTACCTGTATTGTCAATTCTTCACACAAGCCTGAAGATTTACAACTGGATACTCCTGCAAGGATTGCAACAGTAGACGCGACAACTATTGCACTAGAAGTGTTTAATAATTCTTTGCGCGTCAATACAGCCGGGATAGGTGCTTTGATAGCTTTAACGCATGTAGTAGAGATGGGGGAATTAGAGAGTATGTTTGTAGACTTCCAAAACCCAAGGGGACTTGAAATTTTCAAGGGTACGCTTGGTGAAAAGAATATAAAAGCGGCCCAAATGGGATACGAACGTTTGAAAATTTGACTTAGGAGGTGCAAAGGATGAAAGCCGTTATCTGCAAAACGTGGGAGGAATTAACCAAAGAAGTAAAACGGGAAAATTGGGAACACAGTTATCGGCCTGAAACCTGGGAAGATCTATGCCAAGTAGGGCCAAGGAGTTATCCATGTATGGGGGAGCCAGCCGGGAGTGATGCCGCTGACTTCACAATGCAGGAGTTTGTTCCTGTATTCAATAAGGAATTATGCACCAAATGCGGAACATGCTATGTGTTTTGCCATCTCGGACTTATATACGAAGAGGAAGACGGCTATTTTAATAGTCGAACGGATTACTGTCGATCGTGTGGGGTATGCGCATATGAATGCAAATCTGGGGCCATTGAAATGGTAAGAAAATATAAATAAAAGGAGAAGACTATGGAAGAAATTTCTTATATGAGAGGGAATCAAGCGGCGGGACTGGGAGCCAAACTTGCAAGGATAGAAGTTATGGGTGCTTACCCCATTCCCCCATCTAGTGAAGTAATGGAACAAATCCGCACGTATATCGACAAAGGCGAATTAAAGTGTGGATATGTTGAAACCGAGGGCGAGAAATCGTCTCACCTGGTTACCTATGGAGCTGCTATTTCTGGAGTGAGAGCTTTCAACGCTACGAGCGGGCAAGGTATTGCCTACATGATGGAAGGGCTCCATTTACAATCAGGCACGAGGGTACCAGCGGTCATTGCGGTCGCTAACAGGACATTGTTCGCGCCCCATGGAATGCATCCCGATCACCAAGATACTGTTTCGGCAAGAGACACGGGATGGATACAATTTCACTGTGAGTCGGTCCAGGAAATACTGGATACCATTATTCAAGCCTTTAAGGTAGCAGAGCACGAAGAAGTAATGCTGCCAGCCTTTGTTTGCTATGATGGATATTACCTTTCACATTCCTTGGAAAAGGTCACCATCCCTGATCAAAAAGAGGTTGACGATTTTCTTCCAATGTACCATCCAGGAGAAAATAGTTATGTTGGTCCTAATGGACTTCCTATGTCTACAGCCGGCCCTATGTATGATCCCTGGATGACAGAGTTTAGATATATTGCTTATATGGCATTAAATCAGAATGCAAAAAGGGTTATCAATGAGGTAGATGATGAGTTTGGGAAAAAGTTTGGCAGAAAATATGGCGGCCTTATTGACTCCTATTTGACCGAAGATGCCGAGGTCCTCCTTGTAACAACTGGGTCTAATACAGCAACAGCCAGATTCACAACGGACATCATGAGGCGCAACGGGAAGAAAATAGGAGTTATTAAAATTCGCGTTTTTCGCCCTTATCCTAGAGAGGCTTTATGCGAATTGCTCGAGAAATCCAAAGCAAGAGTAATCATTGTGTTGGATCGTTCACCTTTTGGAGCCTATACCGACGAGGCAATGGCAGCTCTTTACAATCTAAAGGATAAGCCTTTGGTTAAGGGTTTTATCTGTGGACAATGCGGTAGGGATATTACCCCTTATAATATGATCGATATGGCTACGCAGGGGTTTGATATTGCCAGGAAAGGATATGTTGACCAGCCAGTGGAGTTTTATTTTCTAAGGAAAAAGGAGGGATAACAATGATAGAGAAATATAAAGAATTATTTGAATGTAAGGAGGAATTTTTGTTGCCCAGTGGCCGAGCCTGTCCAGGATGCGGTGGAGGTATAATGACTAGATTGTGGACGAAAGCCACTGGAGGGAAAAATGTTGTGTTTGGAGGTATTGGGTCGTGTGGCACCAGTACGACAGGAATGTTTCCGATTGGGAATATGACAAGAATTCCGGCAATCGCAGCTTTACTTGGCAGTAATGGGCCCACCCTATCCGGAATGAGAGAGGCATTGAACATCAGGGGAATGCAGGATGCAACCGTCATGGCTCTTGATGGAGACGGTGGTGCAGCTGACATAGGTTTCGGAGCTTATTCGGCAATGGTGGAACGCGGACACAAAGTTGCTGTTTGCGTTAATGACAATGAAGGATATTCGGCAACAGGTGGACAACGTAGCGGGTTGACCTCTTTGAAGGCCTGGACGCGAACCACTCATAAAGGAAAAGATAGACCTCCAAAACATTTACCATTTTTATTAATGGCACAAGATATACCCTACACAGCTACTGCTAATATTGGTTATCCTGATGACATGTACCGAAAGATGAAAAAAGCCTTAGACCAGAAAAATCAGCCATCACTGATTCAGGTACTCTGCCCTTGTATTCCCAACTGGAAATATGAACCCCGCAAGGTGGTAGAAGTTTCCAGATTGGCAACAGAAACAGGGATGTATCCCTTGTATGAGTATGAAAAGGGGAGTTTTAGAAGAACTGTCTTCATAAAGAAGAAAAAACCTCTTCAAGAATATCTGAAGCTACAGGGTCGATTTGATCATGTAACAGAAGAAGATATTAAGGAAATGCAGGCTTATATAGATGCATTAGATAGAAAAATCGATGGATACATAAGAATGTATTCAGTAGAGATTTTTTAAACCTCGTTACCATTTGAACTATTTTAAAATGTTAACTTATTAAGGAGTCCATAATAGAAAAGACATTCTCTTAAACAGCATATCGAGTGGAAGCAGTAGGAAAGAACCTGCGTATTTTATCGGGGCGACGTGCTAAATGATGCAGAGCACCCAAGGCCTTAGATTTCATATCGGTCAAAGTAAAGACGCCAGCTCGACCCATCCGATGAGATTTGGCCTCCCGGCAAACACCCTCATCCGGGTTACGCTCTGGGCTATAGCCCGGCAGCAGAACCAAGCGCAACTTTCCCTCATAGCTCTGAACCTTTTGGGCAACTTTCCGAGATTTATGGATGGGATGACCATCCCAAATCAGAAAGATGATCTTCGGACTTCCAACCATCAAACGGTCCAAGAACCGGCAGATCACTCCCGTGTTCAATCCTTTCTTTTCAATCATAAATCACATTCGGCCTCGCCGGTTCACTGCGCTGATCATATTCAATCGATACCGCGTGCCACCGCTCGTTTTCGAAGTTCCGTCAGCACTTCATGCTTCAACTTCCGGCCATCGATCGTTTTCTTTTTCATGGCCGAGATTATAGATGATTCGGTCAGAAATGTTTATACTATTTTGGACTGATTAGTAATTGGGAGAGATTTTGTCACTGATGAGAGCTTAACACGTGGATAAACTAGAAGAGATTATAGAAATATCTGCAAAGATGTTTGCCGATAAGGGTTTCGATAAAACAACTACAAGAGATATTGCAAAAGCAACTAATCTCACTTCGGCAGGACTTTATTACTTTATTGATAGTAAAGATGACCTTCTAAATAAAGCGGAAGAGTATTTTGTTAAAAAGATACGAGAAGAAGCCTATCTGAAAGCAAAAAAAGCAGACATAAATCCAAAAGAAAGATTAAACCAAATCCTTAAAAATATGATTAACTTAGCCTTGAATCACAAGGAAATTGTTTCTTTATTGAAAGAAAAATCTAATTTACTGGGTAAATTCGGGGACGAAAGTAGATTGAGGAGGAAGGGATTAGTTAAGCAAACGAAGGACATTTTTGATCAGCTAAAAAAGGAGGGGGTTATTAGAAAGAATGTGGATACTACGATCGCTGTCTACAGTTTCATTTCAATAATCAACTTTGTACCCGAATGGTTTAAACCAAATGGTAGGATAAATAGGAACGAATTGATTGATAAAATATTCGATTCCTTTTTTGATGGGGTAGGTTCTAACCGGGAAAAGTTTAAGGTAACTAGGAAGATTAAATAGACAAATTGAAATACAATCTTATGATTTTTTGGGGTGGGCAAAACTCAACACTGGTAGGATATTTTACCCTAAGTTTTTACAAAAGTAACCTACACTAATACACTGATAGAAGACAGGTAAATCCATGGAGAATAGTAGCCGCCGCGGATTAGATCGGCTCTGTTGGTATTTGTCTCGTTTTAGACTGACGGTATTGATAATTATTCTGATTATCACCGGAGTCTTTTTATACGGTGCCTTGCAAATTCGAGGTGAAGTAATTCTTGCAGAATTGTTTCCTTACGACCATCCCTATCTTAAACTCCATGCCCGCTTTGCTCAGGTGTTTGGAAGTGGAGCCTCAGGGGCGGTCATCATCCTCAAGGCTAAAAATGGAGATATCTTTAATTCGCGTATCTTGACCAAGATTCATAAGATGACCAGTGAGGTTGAATTATGGGAGGAGATCTATCGTGTCTTGACCGTATCGATTGCGAGTCGTACCACTAAGGTGGTGAAGGCGCAGGCAAGAGGTCAGATATCAATCGAGTCACTGATGTGGCCGGAGGTCCCGAAAAATGATCAGGAGATGGCCTTATTACAGAAGAATATCTTCTCTGATTCCGCTTACAATGGGATTCTGGTATCGAGAGATGGGACGGCGGCTATCTTGTTTACAGAGTTTAAAGAGAACATCTCCTATGACCAAGCCTTTCGTCTTTTGCAAAACCTAAGAAAAGGCTACACAGATGGGGATACCTCAGTTCATATTGTTGGGTTCCCAATGCTCATGGGCTGGATCTATAGTTTAAAGTCACAAATACTAAGTGTTTTTGCAATTAGTTTCGTTGGAATGATCGTGGTTTTGACAATCATTTTTTATGGGAATTTTTTGGGCGTGATTGTGGTGATGGGTAACGCTCTGATCCTCACCATATGGGGGCTGGGATTTATTGGCTTTACAGGGATAAACTTCAATCCGATGCTGTATGTCATTGCCTTTCTGGTGGGCGCCCGGATGATAGGAAACTCCCAGCAGATTACCTACCGTTACTTTGAGGAGTTACATTCCAATAATGGTGATCGGTTTCGTGCGAGTTATGAGACCATGCGGACCATGTTTATACCCAACTTTGCAGCCGTGGTGACAGATGCAGCCGGTTTCCTGGTCCTGATCATTGCCAAGATCGCCCTGATGCAGTATCTCGCGATTATCATGACTTTCTGGATGGTGAGCATTATCCTGACGGGTTTCATGGTTCCAGCCATTTGCAACTTGATTCCCCTTAAGGTGGCGAGTGAGAAATGGGCGAAGGATAGCTGTCAGGTGGATTGGTTAGCCAGGCTCATGATGAAAATAACCCGTTTTTCCATTGGCTCTGGCAGCAGGTATGCGGTGGGGGCCTTGATCGTTATCTTAGCGGTCTTTTGTTTCTGGCAGACGAGCAAGCTCAAGATAGGAGATCCCACACCCGGCTCCCCTATTTTCTGGCCAGACCATCCCTATAACCAGGATCAGGCCCTGATGGACCGGACCTTTGATGCTTCGTCAGAGAATTTAATGCTCTTTTATGAGGGAGAAAAAGGATCGGTTTACGATCCAGCTGTTCTGACCACATTTGAGGGTTTTTCGAGGCACATGAAGCAGACGTTGCCGGATATCTATAAATCTTCCACCTCGATCATCAACATGGTGAAGATGATGAATGTCACGCTCCATGATGGGGACAAGTTCTGGAACCAGCTTCCCCGAAACGAGGAGATGCTGATGAGCCTCTTGGGTTATGTCAAGGCCAACATGGGACAAACGACCAGTTGTCGGTTCGTTGACGAAGGGATGGAGCGGGCTCAGATTACCCTCTTTTTTGCTGACCATACCTCGGAGAATATGCTTCGCGTCCGGGGGGCGGCCTATGATTATTTCAAGAATCGTCCCATGAAGATAGGGAAAGGGGAATTTAAGCTGGCGGGTGGAAGACTCGGGTTGGAGATTGCCCTCAATGAGGAGATGAAAAAGTCCCATGCCATCATCGACCTTACGGTTTTTGGAGCCATTTTCATTCTCTGCGCCCTGTCCTTCATGTCTATTACGGCTGGCCTCATGCTTACTCTTCCCTTGCTCTTAGCCAATAGTGTGGCGGGTGCTTATATGTCTCTATTCAATATCGGGCTTTCGATCAATACACTTCCCATCGCAGCAATTGGGGTTGGGGTTGGAGTTGACTTTGCGATCTACCTTTATAGTCGTTGTCGAGAGGAGTTCCCACTCCAGGGCGGTGATTGGACTCGTACAATTATCCAATCCATATGCACCTGTGGCAAGGCGGTTGTCTATACCGGATTGACGATCATTCTACCGATCATTACCTGGTACTTCTTTTCAGA
>Ga0315286_10007002_pt1 | contig 11000 bp, 10 predicted proteins | sample YL17G10_0_MG_FD_205038 | JGI IMG/M metagenome (GOLD analysis project Ga0315286, IMG submission 205038) | Sediment microbial communities from Yellowstone Lake, YNP, Wyoming, USA - YL17G10_0 | ecosystem: Environmental > Aquatic > Freshwater > Lake > Sediment | place: USA: Wyoming | collected...
GGTCTCGCGAACCTCGCCTTCCCTTTCGGGTCTACCCTAGCGGGATCGTCCGCGGAGAACACTTCGACCCGACACGAGAACTCCGTCTGCAAGAACGATTTCGCATTGCTTAGAACAGCGAGCTCGTCCACAACCACGGACATGAGGTTTCTGCCATCGGCAGATGTCTTCGTCAGCTCAGCCACCACTTCTTTCGCGAATGCTGGTATCTCCTTCTTCGCGTCAGGCGCCCGCGCCTTCGCCATGCTGGTCTTTACTAGCGACGATATGTCCGGCTTGCCTCTGGGCTGAGAGAGAGCCGCCGCCAGCAATTCCTGCTTCCAAATCGGAGCCGTCATCACGATGATACGCTTCGGCTTGATCTCGGTCACCTTCAAGATCTCGGCAACGTCCGACAACAGGGACTCGAGCAGCCGCTCCTTGGCCTCCTCAATCGCAGACGCCGCCCCTATGACAGGCGATTCGAGCTGCACCTGAGAAACGAACGGCTTTCTTCCGAGCGCTTGCCACATCTCCTCTGCGACATGCGGAGTGACAGGAGCCATCAGCGGTATCCATTTCTCGAGGGCGCCCAGAATCACGGCCCTGTTCTTTCCGCCCCTCCTCAGGTACCATCTGAAATCCTGCGGCATCTCGAAGTAGACGTCGTTCGAATATGACCTAAGGTCATAGTCCTCCATGTACCCATGGATTCTCGCCAGCCTGGCCTCCATCCTTGCAAGGAGCCAAGCATCGATATCAGTTGGTTCGCCTTCATTGATGGACATGAGCTCCTGCGACATTTTCCAGAGACGTTCGAGCCGGTCCCTATATCCATCAACCTTCTCATCCTCCCAAGCGACGTCGACGTACAGGGAGGCGATGTGGGCGTAGAACAACCTCATGGAGTCGACGCCGAACCTCTCGGCTGCATCGGGTATCGGCTGCGCTCCCCCCTTTGACTTGGATATCTTGCCGCCGGTTGCGGTGATGTACCAATTCACCAGCATGCCCCGGGGCCAATGCTGAGGGCGTAGGACAGCAACATGGTTCATCAAGAACACGGGGAAGTGCACGGTCATATGCTCCTTTCCTCCGAGGTTGATGTCCAGCGGATACCAGTATTCGAACTCCGCTCTGATCGACTCTAGGACTTGTCTGGAGAAACCTGATTTCTCTGAGACAGAGCTGGCGTCACCCTTGCCCAGCAGTACATAGTCGAAGAACGCCTCGTCCATGCCATCAGGCTTGATCAGGCCCTCGTTCGCATATCTAGATATCACATAGTACACAGGATATAGCGTGCTGTCCGCTATTGCCTCGACGATCCACTTCTGATCGAAAGGAAATCTGGTGCCTAGCCAGTTCCCCATGCGCACGCATGCCCGCTCCCGATACCATTCCAGTACACCCTGTATGTTCTCGTAGTATTCTTTGGGAAGGATCTTCATAGCCAGCGCGTGCTCTTTTGAACGTGCTGTGAGCGCGGGATTGGAGTAGTCAATGAACCACTGGTCGGGTATCTTCTTGATGAATACCTTCTCTCCGCACCTGCACAGGACCTCCTCTGACAGGTCGTAGAAGAGGTCTGCTTGGCCTTTTACGAGCATCTCCTGACGCATGACGTCCTTGGCTCGCTCGACCGGCTGGCCTGCGAACTCGCCGCAGGACTTGTTCATGACTCCTTTGTGGAAGCCGCTCTTGTAGACCTCCTTCGTCGCCTCGTCGAGCATCGGGTCCGTCAGTGAGTCGATGCCCATCCTCTTCGTGATCTCCACGGCCGGCAGAGGACCCCAGCCAGGAGTATCTATGATGGGTGTCGGTCTGGCATGCTCCATCATCTCGTCCGTTATTCCGTATCGAGATCGCGTGGCGTTGTCCCTCGAGAGTTCTACGAGGCCGATCCAGTCGACTGGGGCATCGGAGGGCACGCTCATGACAAGCCCCGATCCCACGTTGGGGTCGCACAGGGTGGATGGGAATATGGGGATCATCTTCCCGGTGTACGGCGCCCTGCACCGCTTGCCCATCAACGACGCGCCATTGGCAGAGCCTATGATCTCGACTCTGTCCTTCTGGTACCCGAGCTTCTCAGCCGCCTGCCTGCTTACGACCCAGATCTCTCCGTCCACCCGTGCGTCTACGTATTCTACCTCAGGGTTGACCCAGAAGTTCGTAAGGCCGAATACCGTCTCGGGCCTCAGGGTTGCGGCCACCAGCTTCCGGCCGTCCTCGAAATCGAACTTCAGCATAGAGTACTCAAGGACCTCTGCGTTCCCGCCCTTCGAGATGTCGGTCTCGGAGGCGTCTATGGCCACTGGACCGTGCTCGATACACGCGGCCGCGAAGTACGGCTTCTGTATGAGCAGACCTTCGGCCATCAGTTTGCGCATCTGCCACTCGATGAACTTGGAGTAGTCAGGGTATATCGTGCAAGTGAATCTGCGCCAGTCGGACATGAATCCGAAACGCTTCCAATAATCATTCACGTAGACGCCGTTGAAGAATCTGACAACCTCTTGCGGATCAGCCAGCGATTTGATCTTGATTTCCGAGCAACCGTTCGCGCTGAGCATCTCGATCGTCGCCGGATCCCGCCTCTCGACCTTCTTCGCGAAGCTGATGGCTCCGTTGCCAGTCGCGTGCGTTCCCATCGGGAAGAGGACGGAGTGCCCGGTCATCATCTTGTAACGCACGATCGCATCGGAGAAGGTGTACCCGCGCATGTGACCGACGTGCAGGTATCCGGTCACCCCTGGGTATGCGAATATCATGAAGAATTTCTTCTTGCTGGGGTCCGGCGTGGACTCGTTTATCTTGGCATCGTACCACGCCTTTCGCCATTTGGCCTCTATGTCGGAGAAGTTGAGAGCCATCTTGCACAGCCAGCTACAGCACTGAATACCTGTGAGCAATAAAAGGTTTCTCGATGGGCAGATTCATCTAACAACGCGGTCTCTGCTCCGCATCACTGAGAGAGCCGGACCCACAGTCGCGATGACTACGCCTGCCAGGCTTGTCATGATGCCAGCGAGGACAAGCATATCAGCTTCTCCCCCGAAGCGCTCGTTGTCGACTGAGAGAGGCACGCTTGATCCGTCGTGCGCTCCTCCGACATTCATCTGAGAGAAGGAAGCGACTGTGACGAGGAACCCGATGATAAAGAGCGCGATTCCTACTGATACCATCAGGAAGCGGGCATTCGGCACTCTGCTAGCCCCCAACCTGATCTTGCGATCTGTTGCCATAACTTGATGATGCCCCAGCTGAAGGATGCGGGAGAGCGCCCCCTTGGATAAACCTTCCTGCACGGATCCGGGCGTGTGCGCGATAGCCCTAGAACATCGCCCAGGACCCCTTGACTGGCATATTCGACGACCGAGCCAGTATAGCGAGTATGACAATAGCCGACGAAATGAGACATTTTACATATTAATATATACCCTCGGCTGACATATGTTCCTTTTGCGTCAGCAAATCGGGATGGGATGCACACATGTCCGACCCTTTGGAGAGCGAACGGATAACAATTCGGCTCGATGCCGAGGACCTCACACTGATCGACGATTTCATCGCCGACAGCAACGAGTTCTCCAACAGGTCGCAACTGGCCCGTGCAGCCGTTCGCGCGTACATAGAAATGCGCGCGGGCGGCTCTGAAGGGACGAACAGCAAGCCGAACGAGATCGTGGTGGTTCTTCCGTCGCTTGTGCTAGACACAATCAAGCAGCTTGTGGCGGAAGGAGTGTACAGCTCGATCTCTGAGGCTGTAGCCGATTCGGCGCGTCATGAGTTCCTACACGAGGAGCACGTGGAAGGGCTCAAGAAGGACGCGAACAAGCAGGGAACCGGCTTTAAGCTCGTCCCCGGAGCATAGGCACCGTTTGTGGGCGCCCTGGATGGAAAGGAGGGGACTCTGATAGGGGGTCTTCTCTCGACTGGCCAGGGAGAGGACGGAGGCCAAAGGGATGACGACGGAAAGGAGCAGGACGGAAGAGATAATCAATGCGATAGGGACCAGCCTCGGTGAGCCGACAGTCGCAGTAGTCGGCTGCGGAGGAGCTGGTTCGAACATCGTCCACGGGATCTACTGGAAGTCCAACCGTGTTGAGACCGTGGCTGTGAACACTGACGAGGAACACCTCAGAAAGGTTGACGCCCACAAGAAGATCCTGATCGGGAAGGATGTCTCCTTCGGACGGGACGCGGGCGGGTTTCCCGAGATAGGGGAGCACTGCGCCGACAAGGCTAGGGATGTCATCAAAGAGGCGATCAAGGGATACGACATCGTCTTCGTCGTCGCGGGCATGGGCGGCGGAACGGGCACAGGCGTTGCCCCAGTCGTCGCGAGCGTCGCACGCGAGATGAACGCAATCACATTCGCGCTGCCAATACTACCATTCGACATCGAGGGCGAGGCACGGAGAAAAACGGCAAATGAAGGGGTCGCCAAGCTGAAGGACCAGGCGAACTTCACCATCGTCCTAGACAACAACAAGCTCATGAGCATCGGCTCGGAACTCCCGATGGCCGAGGCGCTCAAGGTCGTTGATAGGAGCGTATTGAGAATCGTGGATTCAGTGTGCCACCAGACGAGCTCGTACGTGAGCAGCATGATGGAGGACATCATGGGCTACGGCGAAGAACTGGCTGAGCCAGCACCTGAGCCGCCGGCGGAGATGAGGGAGACCCAGTTGGTGCACGCCGACCTGGACCCGATGTTCAGTGGGTTCGGCCCGAGCATGTTCGGATGAGCCTGGGAAGCAACTCGTCATACAGCTGACGCCCATAGAGTCTGACTGGAACAAGGGCCTCCGCGGCTCGAAAGGTGTCGGCTAGAAACCATTTCATTCCAATTCTCAACCCGATTCTGACGGCGCGGCAAATCATTTCTACCAGATAACGACCTCATGTGACCCGTGAGAGTAGGCTTCGTCGTGAATCCGATAGCCGGCATGGGAGGCTCTGTCGGACTGAAGGGCACCGATGGGGATGAAATCCTCAGGGAGGCGGAGAAGAGGGGCGCAAAGAGGCTCTCTCCGGAGAGGGCGCAGAAGGCGCTCGCAGGCTTTGGTTCCAGGAAGGTACCCGTCGAGTTTCTGACCTGTTCTGGAGACATGGGCAAGTCCGAGCTCGATTCAGTAGGCATACCGGCGGAGGTCGTGTTCGAGCCGGGCGCGGCGACAACTCGTCAAGATACTGCCAGAGCCGTCAGGGAGTTTGTTAAGCGCGATGTGGATCTCATTCTGTTCGCAGGGGGCGACGGCACTGCTAGAGACATTCTCGAGATCGCCGGTCTGAAGGTGCCCATTGTCGGCATACCGACAGGGGTGAAGATGCATTCGGCAGTGTTCGCATACACGCCCGAGGATGTGGTCGACCTTGTGCTGACTTACGAGGATAGAAGGACGACCAAGGATGCAGATGTGATGGATGTCGACGAGGAGAGCTTCAGAGCTGGAAGGCTGAGAGCGAAGCTGTTCGGCGTCGCCAGAGTGCCCGATGACCCCGTCCACATGCAATCAGGCAAGGCTGTCTACCATTCAGGGAGCGCAGAGGACGAGCTCGTCGAGCTCGGTCAGTACGTTGCGGAGACGATGGAGAAAGGGGTGATGTACGTCCTGGGTCCAGGAAGCACGACCGAGGCGGTCACCAAACACCTCGGTCTGAAGAAGACCCTTCTAGGTGTTGATGTCGTTCTCGATTTCAAGACGATCCTGCGAGATGCCTCGGAGATGGACCTCCTTGAGCTCCTGGCGGACCAAAGAGCTGCGAAGATACTGGTCTCACCCATCGGCTCTCAGGGATTGTTCTTTGGACGTGGGAACCAACAGCTATCCCCCAGCGTGATCAGAGCGGTCGGGCGAGACAATGTGACCATCATCTCCACACCATCTAAGTTGAAGGGGACCCCGGTTCTGAGATCGGATACAGGGGATTCTGAGCTCGACTTGGAGTTCAAGGGGCGGATCAAGGTCGTCACTGGCTACAAACGCAGGAAGCTGGTGACTGTGGAATAGAGTCTTCTTTCAGGTCCCTGACGATTCCTTGAGAAGCAGCATGATCCAGTTGTCGTCCACTATCTTCTGCATAGAGTCGATCTCCGGCTCCGTCAAATGCTGGAACCTCCCCTGGACCTTCAGGTAGTCCACGATAGGCAGTCCCTTGCCCTTCCTCGTGATGTGGACCTTTCCCTCGTCTATCTCGTAGAGAGGAAACACTCTGGCGTCCACAGCTAGCCTGGCAACCTCGACGCTCAGGGACGGGTTCGTCCTCCAGCCAGGCGGACAGGGCGATAGGGCGTGAATGAACTTGAAGCCCTTGGTCCTCTTCGCCTTCTCGATCTTCTTGACGAAGTCCTCTGGGAAAGCCGGTGACACGGTTGCAGCGTACGGTATCTTGTGTGCCTGCATGATCGCCATGATGTCCTTCTTGGATTCGTGCTTGAACCCGTGGCTCGTCCCCACGGGCGTGGTTGTGGTCCACGCGCCCCAGGGGGTGGAGCCGCTCCTCTGTATGCCGGTGTTCATGTAGGCCTCGTTGTCGTACATGACGTAGATCGCGTCCGTGCGCCTCTCGGCTGCACCTGACAACGCCTGGAGGCCAATGTCGACAGTCCCACCGTCCCCAGCGAACCCGACGACGGTGACATCCTCGACGCCTTTCACATCTAGGGCTGCCCTCAGCCCAGAGATGGCTGCGCCCGTGGCTTCGAACGCACAGTAGAGCAATGGCACCTTGAGGCAGTTGCTGGGCCAGTATCCCGGCATGACGGCCCAACAGCAAGCGGGGATCGTCACTATCGTTCGCTCGCCCAAAGCCTTGAGCATGTATCTCATCACGAGATTGGCTCCGCATCCGGGGCAGCCTGTGCTACCGGGAAAGGTGAACTCCTCGACTGGAATGGTGGTCTTGGTCATCATCGCCACCTCCTCGGCAACCCCGCCACATCGACCCATTCGACCTCGTCCTCTGCGCCGCGCTTTGATACGACCAGCATGTCCTCGAAGATCTTCTCCAGTATCTTCGGAGTTATGTCCCTTCCTCCCAACCCTGCGATGTAGTTCTTGACGACCGGGCGTTTCTGGCACGAGTAGATGGACGACTTGACTTCGGTGAACATCGCTCCCGCCGCCCCAAATGTGAAGCTCCTGTCGAGGACCGCGATCCCCTCGGTCTTTCCAGCCAGTGAACGGAACTCCTCGTGCGGGAACGGTCTGAATGCCCGGATCCTCGCAAGCCCGACGCGCATGCCTTTCTCACGCATTGCGTCGACGACATCCATCGCGGTTGCTGCGACCGAGCCAGCTGCCACCATGACCACATCTGCATCGGCGCACTTGTACAGATCGAGCAGGCCCCCGTGAGCTCTACCGAAGATGTGCTTGAACTCCTGCTCGACCCTTAGGATTCTCTCGCGGGCCTCCTTCATTCCCAGCATGGCCTTGTACCTGAACTCCATGTACTGGTCGGGTTTGACAAGGGAGCCGAAGCCCATCGGTTTTCCCACCTCTAACTTGAGCTCGGGTGAATAGGCTGGCAAAAAGGAATCGACCAGGGCCTGTTCAGGCACATCGACGGGTTCGGATGTGTGTGAGAGTATGAACGCGTCCTCCACTATCATCGCCGGGAGCATCACGCCGCTGGTCTCGCATATCTTGTAGGCCATGATGATCGTGTCGAGCACCTCCTGGTTGCTTCTGCAGAAGAACTGGAGCCAACCAGTGTCCCTCTGAGCGACCGTGTCCATGTGATCCACCCAGACGTTCCACGGAGGGGCCATTGCCCGGCTAACGTTGGTCATGACTATAGGGAGCCGCGCCCCGGATGCCCACATCAGGACCTCGTGCATGAGCGTGAGCCCTTGCGAGCTTGTCGCGGTGTACGTCCTGGCGCCCGCTGTCTGGGCAGCGATGCACGCAGCCATCGCGCTGTGCTCACCCTCGACCGGGATGAACTTCGCCTTCAGTTCCCCGCTGGACACGAATTCCGCCAGCTTCTCCACGATCGAGGTCTGGGGCGTTATTGGGTATGCCGCAATGACCTCGGCCCTTGCCAGCTTCGCGCCGTACGCGGACGCGTAGTTGCCGGTCATGACCATCCTCATTGTTCACCCTCCTTGACCATGATGATGCACTTGGACGGGCACTCGAAGGCGCATATCCCGCAGCCCTTGCAGTACCTGAGATCGACGATCGGCTCGCCGTCCACGAGAGTTATGGCTGCATCTGGGCAGAACTTCCAGCAGATCGTACACTTCTTGCACTTCTCCTTGTCCACGACCGGCTTGACCACCCTCCAGAGGCCAGTGATGTTCATTGTACTCGGAGTGTCCGAAATCGGAGTCAGGGTGATCTCTTCGTAACTCTTGGTCATATTGTTGCCTCGACCGTTCGCTGGTACGCTTCCTTCGCAGCGGCCACATTCTCCTCTTCCTTGACTGGGGCCTCCTCTCGGATGCTGTCGAGGATCGTCTCCAGGCTGACTGTATCGCACATTCTAGCGAACCCTCCCATGATGGCCGTGTTTACGATCGGTGCCGTCTGAGAGCCGATCCCGTGGGACGCAGCGATCGACGTTGCGTCGATGACGAAATACTTGAACCTGGGCGGAAGGTTCTCCAGCTTCTTCCCCTCCGGATAGTTGATGAGTACGCGGCCCTCCGGTTTTAGTCCTTCGAGAATGTCCACACCTCTCAACAGAGAATTGTCGAGCACGACCACGTAGTCAGGTTCGTAGATGCTGGACTTGATTCGTATCGGCTTGTCATCTATGCGCGCGTATGCGGTCACCGGGGCGCCCCGGCGCTCGACGCCGAAGAATGGGAATGCGGACACCTCAAACCCCATCTTGAACGCTGCCTTTGCCAGGACCTCAGACGCGATGACCACCCCTTGGCCACCTCTCCCATGGAACCTGACTTCCATCAATGGAGACACCGATTGACGCGATAGAAGGTCTGACATATTAAGTATTGACCGACCTACCATGCGTGGTTAGGGTTGCGGCGGGTCTGGCATCTTCGGGCGAACATTGCCTCCCCCGCACGTAATTACATATCCTGTATGCCTCTATTCCCCGCGTGAAGAAGCTGTTCATTGGGCTCTACGCACGGACGTTCTGCCACACGACAGAGGATTTGGCGAAGGTCAAGGAAGCCATGACAAACGTCCTTGGAGATTTCGAGCTGAGAATCTCAAAGACCGAGGGACATCACGGGAACCCCATCACCATCATCGAGTCCACTGTCGACAAAATGAATGGCATATCCGAGTTCTTCGCCAAGGTAGATGATCACGACCTTTCCTTGATAGAGGATACGCTGGCAACTCGTGTTGATGACGGCTGCAACCTCTTCCTAAAGATTGACAAGCAGGAGGCTTTTCTCGGCAAGGTGAAGCTGGGTCATGAAGACGACGTCATCGCTCTCAGGATACGCGTGGCCGCGTTCCCGGCAAGGTGCGAGGTCGCGCAGAGCAATATCAGAGAGTACTTGGCCGTGGAACGAGCGAGGAGAGGCGGCTCTGCGGCCAATTCCGGTATTAGCCATGCCGACGATTGATTATTATAATGAGGATACATCTGCGGGAATCGCACGTGCAGGGGTAGCCAAGTCCGGTCAACGGCGCAAGGCTTAGGACCTTGTCCAGCAGTGGTTCCGCGGTTCAAATCCGCGCCCCTGCACCTGATGGCCAGCGGCGCTCGACACAGACAATGGAGGCACTATCTTGGACTACCGAGATGACGCGGCGTCTCGTGGGCGTGAGATGTATCTACCGGAGATCTTGCTCGCGATCTCGGTGTTCTTCACCTCACCAATCATTCTAGCTTTCCTTCAGACCCACACTGGCTACGTCCATGTTCTTCTGATCGGAGTGGTGCCAATGCTGGTGATGTTTGCATGTTCGATGTCGTACCTCATTCTAACTGCACCAGGCGGACTGATACGGTCAATTCGTGATTTCGAGCAGGGAAGGCGCGGAGCGACGCATGTTCTCTTCATGGCAATCATGGTCATGTACGGGTGCGCATTCGTGGCGACAGCAGCCACTGGGGGCATCATCCCCTTTGTGTTTTACTTCGGCTTCATGCCATTCAATGCTGCTTGCGTCCTAGGCGCGACAAAAGCATCGTCGGCAACAATCACCGATTCCGGTGTTCGAAGGTTACGATTCACTCTGGCGGTCCTGCTGCTTATCTGCGCGCTGCCGTGGCCCATCGCCCTGATGGCTGCTCTACCGTGATTGACGACTCTGTGCGGATGCATGCTCGCCCTTCGGCGGCACAAACATATCGCGGACAGTATCTTTCCTGAAGGCTTAGGACCTTGTCCAGCAGCGGTTCCGCGGTTCAAATCCGCGCCCCTGCACCATTGCCTATACCTTCTTCTTCAAGAACAACTCACAGCCTGAAGCGTACTCCTCGGGTGAGAGCCATTTCCGGTACTTTCCATCTGGGAAGCAACCTCGATTATTCCCGCGCGCAGAGTACCATTCGCAAGTCTTGCAGGTTCTGCCGGTGTTGCGTCTGAGAGATGCTAGTATTGTCATCTCCTCGCGAGTGTAGCCTTCTTCTGGATGCTCCTGACGGACCTTCACGGGGAGGAATCTCTGAGCTCGCTATTCCATTTTTCGCGCGCGAGGGCGGGTCGGAGATATATATGGCCCACGCGTTTCCCTCGCCCGTGAAGTACCTCTACTGCCCGAAATGCAAGGAGCTCAGAGTGAAGAGCTGGTACCAGGTCAGAAATGTGTGCTCCAGGTGCTTCAGCGTTGCGACCGCGATCAAGATACCGAGGAATTGGATGACATACCTCTCGTATGTTCTCTATGTCGTCGTCCCAGCACTCATAGGCGCAAATCAGATCACGGACTCAGCAAAATACCTCCAGCTGGCGATCGTCGGACTAGTTGTGATGTTGATCGTCTCATATGCGGACATAGTGCGTGGGGAGAAGTTCGCAAAGGCCAAGATCAAAGTAACCGGCTCGAACCTAGACCAGTTCAGGAAGAAGGGTTGGG
>Ga0315286_10007003_pt1 | contig 10999 bp, 11 predicted proteins | sample YL17G10_0_MG_FD_205038 | JGI IMG/M metagenome (GOLD analysis project Ga0315286, IMG submission 205038) | Sediment microbial communities from Yellowstone Lake, YNP, Wyoming, USA - YL17G10_0 | ecosystem: Environmental > Aquatic > Freshwater > Lake > Sediment | place: USA: Wyoming | collected...
CCGACCAGTGAATGCAGTTCTTCAATTCGGTAGCGCGCCGGGCAGCCCTCCTGGAGGCCGCATCGCCTCGCCACAAGCTCAAAGCAGCCCAGCCAGACCCGCAGGTCCAATAGCCGGATTATTTTGCTGTCATAGGCCGCCCAGGCCCTCAGAATCGTCATCGAGTTGATGAAACAGAATCCCCCGGCCGGCTTTCGGGCCATCTGCTCAAAGGCACACCATTTTCGTCGGGAATTCCCTGTGTGTCCTGCCATGTCGCGTCCCCCTCGCCGCTACGCGGCTCATGCAGGCATTCGCCGCTGGGCGGTTCCCGCCTGCGGCTGAGGATGGATCAGAGGGACGTTGACTCCGACGCCAGCTTGCGCTACGTTCGGATACACATGCTGCTGCGGCCGCCAATGTGCGGCCTCCATGGGCACGCCGAATGCCGCGATTTGCCTCGCGGCTTCGGCCCCTCTTTTCCGTCAATGCCTGGTGTTCATTCCTTACTCTTACAACCGAGGTCCGCTGACGCGGACCATCGGCCTTCTCTGCCATCCTACTGATTCTCGATTGACCGCGCAAGATTCGACCGTCAGAGCACGCCGGCAACCACGCATGCCGGAGTGCGGGCATGCCCGCTGGCGGCGTCAATTACCGAAAAAGCCCTTCTGAAAAGGAAATGCTTGCCTTGTCCGGCGAGCTCGTGTTAGGACGCTTGCATGCGGCCATGCGGGAACGCCGGAGTAACGGAACGATTAACCACCACCGGCTACGGCATCCTATCCGTGTGGCCGCATTCGATGAACCAGGGGAGTTTGAACGGTCATGCAGAACGAACATTCGTCAGAGGGCGTCGTCATCGCCGTCGGCAATCAGAAGGGTGGAGTGGGGAAGACAACCAACACGGTGCATCTGGCCGCGGCGCTCGGGCTGTTCGGGTTCCGCTCGCTGATCATCGATCTCGACCCTTCCGCCGGCGCTACCAAACATCTGGGCGTCTTGGAGAACGCCTACGCCGGCACGCTGGAATTGTTGACGGACGAGGACCAACTGGCCCCGCTGGCCATCACCGAGGATCTGCCCATCGGCGTTCACCTCATCCCGGCCCGCCCCCAGCTCTCGGAATTGGATGCCCAGCTCAGCCGTTTCGTCGACCGCAGCCGGATTCTTCAGCGCCCGCTGGCCGAGGCCCGGGCCGAGTACGATTACATCTTCCTCGACACCTCGCCGCACCCGGCCGACATCACGACACTGGCGGCCTACGCCAACGCCGACTGGTTTCTACTGTCGGCACTCCCGCACTATTTGTCGCTGGCCGGGCTCAACGAGGCGTTTCGCGATATCGTGGATGCCCGCACACACCGAAATCCGGCCCTGGAAATTCTGGGGATCGTCTTCTGTTGCGTCGATGAGCGGGCCATGCGGATGCGCCGGCACCTGGAGAACGCCCTGCGTTCAACGCTGCCGGGCCGGTGTTTTGACACATCCATTTCCCAGGCGGTCGCATTGCCCGAATGCTCGGGCATGGGCCGCACGCTGTTTCAGGTTCCCCGATTCCGCAATCACAAAGTCGCCGTGCAGTACCTGCGGCTTGCCCTGGAAATCGAGCACCGCGTCAGCCATCGGAAGCTCTTCCTGGCCGGGACACTGCGCTATCCCGACTTTGATGATCAGGCCCTGTTGAGGGTCGCCGACCGGCAACGCTCCATGGTTCAACTGCACGTCGTTGATGGCCGCGCTGCCCCTAATTGAAAATGCCCAAACCCCTGAGCACGTGCCCGCCGAGCAGTGCCATCGCCCGCTTTCTGGACGGCAACACCGCCTTGCGAACCCTCGCACCGCCCCAGGAGCCCCCGATTGCGATCGAGCCCTTTCGCCCCAAGCCAACGGTAACGGCCGTGACCCGCGCCACGGCAACCGGCGAGCCGGCCAACATCAAGCGTGAACTGGTGCTGACTCGTTCCGCCGACCAGACCCTCACGGCCCTGGTTACACTCTTTCGCAATCAGACCGGTGCCAAACTCACGCACAGTCATGTCGCCCGTGCCATTCTCCGCCTGCTGTCGCAACGGATGCACGCAGTTCAGCACCAGGCCGAGCGGATGCCGCCGTTGCGTCTGCCCAGCAATGCCCGGGGCTGCGAAGCCGAACGCGACCAGTTTGAGCAGGCCATCACCAACGTCCTCGCCGCCGCCTGTTCGATACCGCCGCCCTGATCGGTCCCCGCCATCCCGTCCAGGTTGCCGACCGGCTGCACCGGCCGCCGGATTATCGCTCGCAACACGCCCTTTGCCCCACCGGCCCGCATCCACCATGCCCCAAGGTCAGCCACACCGACCCCCATACCCACGCAGCCAAAGCCGCCTGCCACCAGCACCAGTCGATGCAGTCTGATACACGCCACCGTATACCGCATGCTCGTTCTCCCGCTGCCTCATTTGTGGACTGCTCGTCAGATTCCCTGTCCGGGTACTCTTTCCCAGGGGGAGTGGACCCGCACCTCTCGCGCCGGCTCTGGTTGCTCCCTGCATTCCGCACGCCAGGCATCGCAAGCTCAGACCTGTCATGCGATCTGCGACCCGTCGCCGCCCGCCGCCGGCGGTTCGGTGCGGCTTTCCTCCTGACGGGGTTTTCGTTCTCTCCCCAATCGGGTGTAAGAGAACAAAAACCCCTAAACAGGAGGAAATCATCATGGCAAAGAGCAAACCCGTACACGAAATCCGACTCGGCAGCATCAAGGCAGCCATCTGGGAGAACGAGACGGCCAACGGCACCCGGCACAACGCCACCATCCAGCGGATCTACCGCCAGGAGGACAAGTGGCAGAGCACGGACAGCTTCGGCCGCGACGATCTGCTGGTGGTCGCCAAGGTGGCCGACATGGCTCACAGTTGGATTTACGAGCAGAGTTGCAAGGAAGAGGCCAAGGAAGTGACTGACGAGCAATGACAATCACGCCGGCCGGTGCAACCGGCCGGCCTTCTCTCATCGGGAGGACGCCGCATGAACCGCAACAGCACCATCGAACACCCCGCCGCCCAATGCCAGGAAATGACCCCACCCACCGGTGACCCGGTGGCCACCCGCTTCCCTCTGGGCCAACTCCTCATCACGCCCAATGCCCAAAGCCGACTGCATCCGACGGATGTCTTTTCAGCACTGTCTCGCCACGCAGCAGGAAACTGGGGCCAACTGGGCAAGCAAGACCGACAGGAGAATGACTTGTCGCTGGAACAGGGGTTTCGACTTCTCTCCGCCTACCGTGACCGCTTCGGTATCCGCTTCTGGATTATCACCGACGCCGAACGTTGCGCCACAACGATCCTGCTCCCCGAAGACTACTGACCGTTTCCTTCCTCTTCATGGCGACGGCCTTCGGGCCGCCGTCCCTCTCTACCTCCTCGCTCCCTTCGGATTCCCGCCTTGGGCCGGCGGGAAATCCTCAGTCGCTCGCCGCGAGCCGGCCACACCGGCCTTCCGCTCGCGCCCCTCCCTCCAGGCCGGTGCGGACGCCGTGAGTGCAAGGGTGCCAGCCCGTGCCACTCCGGAAACGCTCACGACCACGCACATGCGGCTTCGCCGCGGCCCCCGTAAAGCGCGTTCGTCGCTTCGCTCCTCACATCGAATCGTCCGATTGCCCCAGCCCGATTCCCGCTCCAGCCCGAGCGGGAGATCGGTAAAGGCAATCCAACTCGCCTCCGGCATTCCCGACCGTCCATCCGGTCAGGACATGCCTCGCTCGCTCCCGCCCCGCCCGGCGCTCGCTCTTTCCGCCATCGCGGAAAAGGCGCTCGCCGCCGTCTCCTGGCGGTACTTGTCCGTCAGGCATGCCTTGCCAACCGCACCCCGCCGACCGCTCCGCCACCTCGCAGTTGGCACGTCATGCAGTGCCGGCCAAGGGCATCGTTTCGAGGGAATCTTTGCTCGCTGAACGCTCGCTCCCCTGGACGGGGATGCCGAGCCTGATCGGCTCGGCCGCCGCTGGGGCGGCGTGGCGTTCCGGAGCCGGCTGGGGCCGGCTGCCGGAACCCGCTCCGCTGGGCGCTCCGCGTCCGGCTCGATTCCCTGGACGGGAATCGACCGGGCGGGGGAGGGGAAAGAGGGCGAGTCGATGGCACCTTGCCTCACTCTGACGATCCTCGACGGGCCATCGCCTCACCTGCATGTAACCCCTTGTCTCACAACACGCTCATGGACCGGACGACCGCGAAGTTACCTGTGTGGGTTCGGCGGCAACTTGGCGGGTGAACTTTGCGGATGGGATGCCACAGCGGTAGAATCCTGCCAACAGGAGCGGCGTGTGCATCTTACCCCTCGCGATAACGCTATCCTGAGCGCATTGACCACCAAGATACGACTGCTGACGCTGGCTCAGATGGTTGAGGCTTGGTGGCCCGCCAGTTCGTCGGCACGGATAGGAAATTTGATTCCACGGGGATGGCCGTTGCCTGGGGTGGGGGTGTGGGGTTAAATCGCCAGCAGGCCAAGAACTGTGCGGTTCCCGTCTCCCCAGACTCTTGCCCAGCGAATGCTCCCAATTACGGCATTCATCACGCTGCCTCAATCGTGAATGCACAGTCCTACGGTTTGGCAGCCGGGCGACGACGCATCCAGATGCAGATCGCAGCAGCCACAACCAGAACACTCGCCAATGCTGCAATTACTCTGCCGTATGACCACTGCTGAGGTGGCGTGCCAACCGGGGGTTCAAGCGAAAGAGGCCGCGTTGTGTACAGCTTTGCCGCGCTCGAATCGACGCGATCCGTGATTTTGGCTTGGGGTGGTACATGCAGGATGTGCGCCTCTGGATTTGCCAACGGGAGGAGTTTGTACTTCCCGTCCGGCAACACCACATACGAGATGTTCTGAACTGTATCCACGACGTGCGAGCCAACCGGGAATATAACGTCCACGTCTGAGTCCGTGACCTTGCCAACACTGAACTGTTCGACGTCGATGGTCGTCTCGGTCCGTTCCTGACCGGCATATGTCCCACTCTGACGGATGGCCTTCTTCGGAACCCATAGACCGTCCACCTGTTCTGATGTCACAACCTCCAGTGTGCCCTTCATGAACTCCTTGGTCTCTCCGTAGACGTGTTCTGCGCGTACCGTCATGAAACCGTGTTTTGGATCGAGCCAAAGCCATCGGCGCCACTCGCCCTGGCGCACCAGCACGCTCAGGGTGCGCACGCCCCGGACGTCGGCTTCGGTTATCTCGATTTTTGCATGATGATCGATGGCATCCCGCAACCACACTGTGACAGGCCGGCGTCCGGAATCCGCCTCGATACGAAAGCCAAGCAGCTCGCCCAATCTGTGAAACGCAAAATTCTCGCTCTCTTTGGCGTCGATTCGGCACTGGTGGTTGGGAGCGCCCAGGTAGGGCGGAAAGCCGATCCCTTTTGCCACTTTACCGTCCCAGTTCATGATCGACTCGGCTCGCACCGCGCCGTTCGGGTCATAGAATTTGTGGTCGACCCGATGCATCCAGCATTTGTCGCCAATCCGCCGAAGCTCATAATCGTGTCGCGTCATGAATCGCCGCGCCCCGTTGTCCTTGCGTACGTTGACGTATGTTTCTCGGACCTTATAAGCCACATTTTCAAGAGACCGGTCGCGCGCATCGAGGACTGCCAGTACGAAGTTGAGCTTATCAGCATCCGCCAGCGCGCCAAACGCCCCGAAGTCGAAGACGTCCGGCTCGACCTGCGCTGCCAATGCTTGAGCCGACACAGCAGCAACGACAGCCGCAAGCCACCACCAATGTGCAACGACGCCTCTCATGGATGACCTCACTTTCGGGCAACTCACACGTGCGTATGAAATCCACACGCATGGCGGAGCGCCAGACTCCAGAGCGGTCCTCGGTTCCTCGCAGCATCGCCCGGCAGCACCGTCCGTCCGGCAAGGCGACGGAAGCCATCCGAGGCGCTCTGGCGATATGGCAACCGCACCCTCTGCGAATCCGACGACCCGCACTGCAAGCGGGCAAGTTGCCACGCACGGCGACGGAAAACCGTTGCTCTCACTGAACGCCGAGCGGTCATGGGCGAATCTGCGCTGCCTGCCTTGTTCACCACCAGTAATCACTACAGAGACGGATAGGAAATTTGATTCCACGGGGATGGCCGTTGCCTGGGGTGGGGGTGTGGGGTTAACCGGGCAGCCGTCGAACGCCGGGAGGGCGCCGCCGTCGCGCGACCTCGCATATGGATCAAGTGTACGATGCCATGAGGCGCTCGGCAATGGAGGGGGGTCGAGGGCGATTGTCATATGGCCCTGTGGCTCTTAACATCCGAGGTCATGCCGACCGCAACCCTTTCCGAGTTCCTGGCGTATCTCGAGCAGAACGGCGAGCTGGCCCGGGTCAGGGCGCGTGTTTCGCCGATCCTGGAGATCGCCGAAATCACCAATCGGGTCTGCAAGTCTCCCGCGCCGCACGCGGGCCAGGAGATGGACCGTAGCTTCGCGGCCAAGCTGGGCGGCAAAGCGATGCTGTTCGAGAACGTGGAGGGTTCGAGCATTCCGGTTGCGATCAACGGATAGGAAATTTGATTCCACGGGGATGGCCGTTGCCTGGGGTGGGGGTGTGGGGTTAACGGATAGGAAATTTGATTCCACGGGGATGGCCGTTGCCTGGGGTGGGGGTGTGGGGTTACGGATAGGAAATTTGATTCCACGGGGATGGCCGTTGCCTGGGGTGGGGGTGTGGGGTTAACGGATAGGAAATTTGATTCCACGGGGATGGCCGTTGCCTGGGGTGGGGGTGTGGGGTTACGGATAGGAAATTTGATTCCACGGGGATGGCTGTTGCCTGGGGTGGGGGTGTGGGGTTAACAGGCCGGAGCGAAGCGGAGCCTGGCGGGGCAGTTGCATTTCCGGGCAACCAGAGCGGGCGGAAGAGGCATCCGCGCGTGGGCAGGGTGGGGAGCGTTTTCCGCGGAGCGGAATAAGCGAGCCGGCCGCTGGCGCTGGGTGAGCCGAAGCATCTCCCGACCGCGAGAGCGGTCGGGAATGCGTAGGCGAATTGGGATTTCCCGCAGGGTCTCCCGCGGAGCGGGAACCCGGAGGGGAAGCCCCAGTCACCCTGGTGAGGAGCGAAGCGACGAACGCCACATTGGGGAATCAGAAGCCGACACCCGGCAGAATTCCAAGATGCAGTTCCCCTCCCAAAGTGCATGGGAAAGCATGCCAACGTGAATGTCGAGGGTTCGAGATCCATTACCGGTCCATCGCAACGCTCGGTGTCATTCGGTGCCGAGCCTTGGGCGGTTGTGCTAACAAACACTGACCTGTGCCGCCGCAATCGCTGGCGCAAGACGGTCGATGAGATTCTTCTCCGTGTCCTTGTGAACTGCCCTTAGCTCGTCGATGTTTCGCCGTGCCTGCGGCTGCGGCAAAACGCCGCCCGTCTTGTGAATAGCATGTGAGCCGAAGCAGCGGTCGCCACTGGCTTCACCCGATCTTGCGCATCACATCCTCGACCTTGGCCAGATCACGTTCTGCGTAAACTGCGTCCGTAACCACGGCAGAACTGTGGCCCAACGTCACCTGGGCCGCTTCCAGGCCAAAGTCCCGGCGGATCAGCGTGGCTACGGTGTGCCGCAACTGGTGCGGATGCCAACGGTGTTCACGCAGCCACCGGTGGAGCGTCTGGCATCTCTCCGGTCCCAGCCGCTTACGCCATTCCTCGGTCGTTTCCCACCGCTTGGATTTGCCACCTCTTTTGCCGGCCACTCGGTTGCGAGCCAATTCTGCTGGGACAGGAAATGCTTGAACGCACGCGCGATGAATGGCCTTGCAGTAGCTGTCCTTGGTGTAGTGGGCACCCGGTTCACGCTTGGGGTGTTCCTTGACGTTCGTGCCGGGGCTGTTCCCATATCCCAATGGCGTCTTCCGTGTCGCGCTCATTTCCTCCCGTCTCGCCTTTTCGGCTTCGACCGGGCTGAAGAGATATGCTCCATCAGGCCGCAGCATGAAGGGTGCGAGGATCCGCTGGGCCCGTGGACCAAAAAGTACTGTACGCGTCTTGCCTCGCCAAGCTGTCTTGTGTGCGGCCGGGGCATACGCCCAGACTTGTCGGCTGCGGTCGATGTCGCCAGGTCGTAGCCTGAACAGTTCGCCGCCTCGCGCTCCCGAAAGCAGTTGCAGATCAATCATGGCGTTGATCTGGTCACTCAAGAACGGACGCGTCGCGTTCACGATCTCCGGCGAGACTGGTTTGACGGGATCGCCCTCTGCCGCCGTTGTGCGACCTCGCTTGAGTGGGTCCAGCGTCTTCAAACCCTGGTAGACGCTCGCGGGAAGCATTTCGCGACTGGCCGCCCACTTGAACATGGCGGTAATGCGGTGAATCTGTTTATTGACGCTCTTGCGGGCCCATGGTTTTACTCTTCACCCAGCGCCAGTATTCGAGAATCATGGCTTCGACCGAAACGCTCGACGGGGAGTTGTTGCCGGGTTCGTCGGGAGCCTGTTCGCCAGGAAGACGTCGGCCTCCGGCTTCCCAACGGGCGATCAGCCGGTGGTACTTCTCGCGGCTGGCGGGGGTGTCGTAATCACCCAGGTAGTAGCTACGGCGTTTCTTCGTGAATGCGTCGTAGAGGGTGACGACGGCCAGATTTCGATCGGTGTGCTTGCGATAAGCCGGTGAATTTGATGGGGCGTGCGACATGGTGCGAACCTCCGAAAAGCGACTTGCGCATTACATGTAATGCGCATCGGACGCGTTTTCGGCCGCACCACCGACCACCGGTGGGTAACCCAACTACTGGGTTCAGCCCTACTTACCTTCAAATCGGAGTGACTGGACACCATTAGAACTTTTTGTTCGTACTGCGTACGGTCTGGAGCCGTTCATCCAAAAGCTCCTCATGGCGGCGTAAGCCGCTGCTGGAACCCCATCCCGGTCAAGCCCCGGCCCGTGCCGCCGGTGGTGCCGCCGCGCACTGAGGACGGGCGCCCATCGGTCCCGCCGCACCGCCGGCGGCCTTGCGCCGCGCCCCTTCGCGACTGAAGCCCGAGGTCGACGGCGCGTGGCCGCTGTCGTTTCCCAGGCTGGTGCAGCCGGTGCTGGATCGGCGGTGTGCAGGCTGCCATGCCAAGGAGCCCAAGGCCCCTTCGCTGAAGGCCGATGTGGTCACGATCGATCCCGACAGCCGCAAAGCCGACCCACGTGGCTGGAGCGAAGCGTATTTCACGCTTACGCGCAAGGCCTGGAGCGGCGGCGGCAACTGGTCCACGCCCGGCCGCGTCGGCGCCCGGGTTTCTGGCCTCCTGGCCATGTTCGAGAAAGGCCACCACGACGTGAAGTTGTCGCCGGAAGAATTGCACCGCCTGACCCTCTGGATCGACTGCAACTCGAACTTCTTCGGGGCCTACGAGCAGACGCAAGAGCAGGCCAGGGGCGCAAAAGTCCTGCCGGCGGTCGAGTAGGGTGGCCACGGGAAGTAGAGGTTGGCCCGGGAACCTGTTCGACAAGACTGGGCCGCCAAGATGTCCTGCAAAGCCCTGCGAATGTACGCTTGATTTTCCGGCGAGGCAGTACGCCAAAGCCAGTCTAGGAATTCGGAGCGTTTTCTTGGGCCACTTTTCCGCTGGTGCGACTAATCGCTTATAGAGATGTCCACCGAACCGTCTGACGACCACTTCATGACCCTCCTGCTGGCCAACCAGAGCAGGGTCTACCGCTTTCTGTTCACCCTCGTGCCGCGGCGTGAGGATGTGGAGGACTTGTTTCAGCAGACTTGCCTCACGCTTTGGCAGGAGCGGGCGAAATTCGATCCGGGAAAGGGCCAGTTTGTAAGTTGGGCCTGCGCGATCGCCCAAAACCATGTGCGCAATTTCCGCCGCCGCGAATCCACCCGGCAGGCCCTGTTGAGCGAGGAAGTGGCGGAACTGCTCTTGGCCACCCGGGAGGCGGGGGGCCGATTCTCCGAGGAGTGCCACCAGGCGCTGCAGCACTGCCTGAACCGGCTTCCGCCGCACCAAATGGCTCTGGTGGAGGAGAGCTACCGGGAAGGGGCGCTTGTGAGCACGGCGGCTGCGGCCGGGCGATCGGCCAATGCCCTCTACAAGAGCCTGCGGCGGATCCGGGCCATCCTACACGACTGCATGTTGAGAGTCCTTGCGGAAGGAAGCACATCATGAACGCAGACGAAGCCGCCCGGCTCCGGGATTGGGCCGATGATTACGTGGCGGGGACCTTGGGCCTCGCGGAACGCGAAGCGCTCGAACGCGAGTTGCTGACGAGCCCGGAGGCGCGGAGGTTCTTCCTCTCCTATCTGGAACTGCACGCCGGTCTGGCCTGGCAGTTTCGCGGTCTCGAGTGCGAGTTACCCGATCTCCGCGAAGTGAAACCAACCCGTCCCTCGACGTCGCGCCGGTGGCGATGGGGTTTGTCATCCGCGGCGGCGGTGCTCGCCGTGGCGGCGGCGGTATTGCTCTGGCTGCGTTGGGCACCCCTGGAGCCCCCAGCGGACCCCGGCGGATCCCGCTCGGGGCCCCGAGCGGACTCAGGGCCGACCTTTGCGGTGGTCCGCGAGACTCTGCGCGGGCGCTGGGCGGACGGGCGGGAAGTCCGCGTGTCCGAGAGCGTCGGGAGAGGCCGATGGAGCCTACAGAGCGGGTTGATTTCGCTGGCAGGAGCTGACGGTGTCGACCTGCTCGTGGAAGGACCGGCGATCGCAGAATGGCTGGGCAATCAACACATCCGGCTCATGTCCGGCACGGTGGTGGTGCGTATGCCGGAGGGGCGCTCGGGGTTTGTGGTCGAGACGGCGCAGATGCGGGTCACCGACCTCGGCACCGAGTTCGGCGTGGGCGTCAGTCCGAGCGGCGACGAGCGCGTGCAGGTCTACGGCGGCCGCGTGCGGGCGGAGGCCACCGCGTCAGGGGCAGCCCAGGAACTGAAGGCCGGCAGCGCGCTGCGATGCTCGGCCGAGGGTGAGCTGGCTCCGGCGGCGTTTGTCGAGGACCGGTTCACCCGGCGGATGCCGCGAACGACGCCGGCAACT
>Ga0315286_10007004_pt1 | contig 10999 bp, 16 predicted proteins | sample YL17G10_0_MG_FD_205038 | JGI IMG/M metagenome (GOLD analysis project Ga0315286, IMG submission 205038) | Sediment microbial communities from Yellowstone Lake, YNP, Wyoming, USA - YL17G10_0 | ecosystem: Environmental > Aquatic > Freshwater > Lake > Sediment | place: USA: Wyoming | collected...
GCGCTAGCCGGCGTCGGGTCGGCGCTCCTCCCGGCCCGCCTGCAGAGCGAACCCGGGGCGATGTGGGACGCTCATCCCTGGTCGGGTGGCTGAGGCCCCTCCCGACTGCCGCGCTCCGCGAACGTCCGTGCATCCACCTCGTCTGTCCACCCGCAGCGAGCGCCCTCGCGCGCGTCGAAGCGCGTCACGTAAGGCTTGATATCGAGGAGGGGCGTGCCGTCGAGGATGTCGAGGTCCTCGACGAACAGATCCGCGCCGTGGCGCGCCACCAGGCGCACGATGCTGAGGCCGAGCGGGTTGGGGCGTACCGGTGCCCGCGTGGCGAAGACGCCGCGGGGCACGTCGTCGAGAAACGGCACGACCTTGAGCGGCGAGGGGGTAGAGACCGACCCAGCTATCTCGTGGGCGCGGTGCAGCCAGTAGATGAGGTGCAGGTGCGAGAAGGCTTCGACGTCGTCGAGTCCCTCGGCGTACTGCGGGAAGACCTCCACGCGGCCGGGACTGCCCTCGGCGCAGACCGGCTGGATGGGCGTCTGCTTCGCTACGTGATGCTCGCTGTGGATGACGCCGATGGGCTCAAGCGTGAGCGTTTCCATGGGAACCTCCGATATCGTGCCGCCGGAGCATGCGCCGCGGCGACGACATGCAGGTCGCCGGGCGGCGCGTTGCGTTCCCTGCCGGATCAGGCGAGCGCGATCCGCGTCGACCGTGGGCGGGCGGGCCAACGTAGACGCAGGCGAAGTCCCGACCTGCGTCAGTCGTATGCGCGCCGCGTCGCCTCGTCCGTCACAACGCCTTTGATGCGCTCCTGCCAGTCCGCCGAGTCCCACGTGCCCAGGTGCTCGTGCGTCTCGTAGTAGTTCTGCGGGATGGGATGGGTCCCCACGACCACTTCCAGGCCGTACTTCTTCGGCAGGAACTCACGGAATGCATCGAGGCTTGGGCAGGGTGGATAGCCGACGACAAGGCCGGTGGCGAGGTGCACCACTTCCGCGCCGTTCTTCTTCATCTCCGCGGGGGCGTATTCCACGTTGCCGCCGGGGCACCCACCGCAGGTAGTGTAGCCGACAAGCTCGACCTCTTCGCCCGCGTAGCGGGCAAAGGCGCCCTCTCGATTGCGCACGGCGCGCAGGCACTTGCCCCCGGCGCAGGTGTGGTAGCGATCGCAGATGATGATGCCCAGCTTCTTCATGCCACTCGCCTTCCGTTGCTCGCAGAAGCCCGCGCCGCTCCGTAGGTCGATCGATCCGCTCAGTGCTGGCAGGCGTTGTCGAAGCCGACCACCGGCAGGCCGCCCTCGATGAAGGCGTGGACCGTGGACTGCACGTCGGCGCCGACGCCGGCGTGAACTGCGATGCCGACCTGATTGAAGCCCATCAGCGGGCGTCCGCCGATGCCGTCCACGACGATAGCGTCGACGTTGTGCTCGGCCAGCGCAAGCACCGGCGCCATGCAGCCGCCTTCGACGTGTGGCGCGTTGACGAGAACCTCGACGTCGCCCACCTTACCGTCGACGACGTCCACCATGGTGAAGCACTCGCAGCGGCCGAAATGGCCGGAACGCTGTGCCGTGAGGCCGCCTGGGGCCTCCGAGGGGATCGCGATCCGCAGGCTAGTTCCGTTCGTGTCACTCATTGGGTCAGACTCCGTTCCTGGTTGCTCGATCGTCGCGCCGTGATAGTGGTGTCGCCGGACGTCACGAGGCGCCGCGGCCTCGCCCCCGGCCTCGTCCCTGACAGCCGGGCCCGCCTCCGCCGGCACGCATGCCGCGGCCATGGCCGCTGCCGCGGAGCTCACCGCAGCGGCCCGGTCCACCCCAGCAGATGCGGATATCTACCGACCCGCACGCAGGACACGTGGGTGACGCCGCATCCGGATCGCCGGTCCAGACCTCGCCGCACGACGCGCAGCAGAGCTGGCGCGGCTCGACGCGGTACTGCCCGCCGCCGATGAGGATCGCCTTGCCGTCGACTAGTGCTTCGGCGACCTTGGCACGGCCACGCTCGAGGACGCGGCCGACGGTCTGTCGCGAGACACCCATCACCGCGGCCGCCTGCTCGTGGCTCAGGCCTTCGAGATCGACGAGACGGATCGCCTCGAGCTCATCGACGGCCAGCGGGAGCTGCTCGAGGTCGCGGCCGGGGACCCCTGCCGGCTTGAACAGGGTCACCCGGGGCACGCCCCCTACGGCTCGTTCAATCGGCGGGCGCGGCAACTTTCATCTCCTCGCTAGTTATTAGCATATGCCCATGGTAGAGGTGCAAAGGCCTGACTTCAAGACAGTGACCTTTCGTCCTCTGTGACGGGGGACTCCGCATCCGGCGCCGCGGCGATGCCCGGGGGAGGCGTGGCGGCCCTCACCTCGATCACGTCACGTCGTCTGGGATCCATGCCCGGCGCTGGCGGGTCGAGTCGAAGATAGGCGTCTCCCAGCCGGCGTGCCGGCTGCCGGCGACTCAGAGCCAGCCTGATCGCGGCCCGGCGAAGCATCGGCCGCATCAGCCCTTCGGCGTCGCGCAGGTCCTGCGCGACGTACGTACCTGCGGCGATCAGCGCGCGCGTGGTGGTGCGCCCGCTCAGGCTGCTCTCGCCGCGCGCGCTCAGCCCGCTGCGTCCACCTCTGTTGCCGTCGCACGCGGACCCGCTGCGCCGCTGACGGCGCTGTCTCGGCCTGTCCTGTCCGTTCATGATGGCTCCGTTCCTCGTCATGCCCAGTGACCACTCATGGTCGGTCCTTCGACAACCGTGAGCTCACCGCGCCTGAGCGCGTCCAGTGCGTCTCGCGCGCTGACGCCGTTGTCGACCTGGTAGATGGCGATCTCACCCGCCACCAGAGCCGTGTGGGCGTTGGGGCCGACGTTGCCGGTGATCAGGGCCTGCACGCCGTGCGCCGCCACCGTGGCCGCGGCCTGGATGCCGGCGCCTCCACTGGCATCGACGTTTGCTGCGTTGTCCTGCGCCTGCCACTCGCCGGTCTCTGAGTCGGCGATGATGAACCAGCGAGCACGTCCGAACCTGGGGTCAACGAGTGAATCGATGTCGTTGCTCTGTGCGCTGATGGCGACGTTCATGCCTTCTCCCCTTCTCGATGTCGAGCGGCGATGGTCGCCGCCACGTAGAATGAGCGGCCTTCGTGCGTATACAGGTCCGCCGCGCCCTCGTTGACGAGCGCGGTGGCCGCCTTGAGCGCTTCACCGTGGTGCATGGCGAGACCCGTGGCGATGTCGGCGACCGTGCACGGCCGGCGCGTGAGCAGTTCCAGCACGTCAGCTTCGACGGCAACTCCGCCGCCGGCAGACGCCGGGAGCTCGGCGATCACCTCCGCGCGAGGTGTGAACAGCGCGGCTAGCTCCTCGAGCGTGGCCTCGTCGACCGGCGCCGCGAAGGACTCCGCCGGCGGACGGACCGCCGTGTTCAGCTGGATCCGGTCGGGAGTGATGCGCCCCGCGAGCTCAGCAAGCCGTCGCGCCTTGGATGCAGACCCCGTGATGCCGGCGAGTAGCATGACCTCGAGCCATATCTCGCCCTGGTAGGCGGCGCGGAACGAGACAAGCCCTTCGACCACGTCGGCGAGATGGAATGACTCGTGAGGACGGTTCACCCTCCGGAACAACTCTTCACTGGGAGCGTCCAGGGACGGCAGCACGATGTCCGCGGCGGCGAGTCCTCTGCGCACAGCCGGGCGGCCGAAGAGCGACCCGTTGGTGATCACCGCCACGGGCACGTCCGTGATCGCCTTGATCCCGTCGATGACGGCGCCGATCCCGGCGTGGAGCGTGGGTTCGCCCGATCCCGCGAGGGCGATCACGTCGGGCTTGGACGACAGCCTGTCGCGCACCTGGGCGACCACGTCGTCCGGGTGTGCCCAGCGACCGCGCCGCACCGTCTTGCTCGTGGTGCGGCCGAGCTGACAGTAGACGCAGTCGTAGGTGCACGTGTTGAGGGGGACGAGGTCGACGCCGAGCGAGCGACCGAGCCGCCGCGATGGGACGGGTCCGTAGACGAGCTGGTGTGCGGCCGTGGCTGACATCCGCCTCATCCCTTCGCATCGATGGTGCTGGAGCCCGCTGCGCCTGGGCCGCCGGTGACCGCGAGCAAGGCGTCGCCGACGGCCTCCCATACCTCTGTGATCTCGGTCGCGGCGCGACCGCCGTAGTCGATGATGTCGGTGCCGGCCACCTGGGCGTGCGTCACCGCGGGGTCGTAGGCGACGCTTGCCACGAAGGCTGCGCCGGCGGCCGTCGCCTCGGCGGCCATCTGCTCGCCCATCTCGGGATTCAGATCTGCCTTGTTCACGCAGACGGCGAACGGCAGCCGGAACTGGCGTACCACCTGAAGGACGCGATTCAGGTCGTGACGACCCGAGAGGGTCGGTTCGGTGACCGCGAGTACGAGGTCGGCGCCGGCGAGCGAGGAGATGACCGGGCAACCGATGCCCGGCGAGCCGTCCACGATGACCAGGGGCAGCCCGCGCTCTTCCGCCACGCGCCGGGCCTCGTTGCGGACGAGGGTCACCAGCTTGCCGGAATTGTCCTCGGCGACGCCGAGACGGGCGTGGACGAGTGGTCCGAAGCGAGTCTCGGAGACCATCCAGGCGCCGTTCACGACGGGCTCCATGTGGATGGCCTCAGCCGGGCAGACACGCAGGCAGAGCTCACAGCCTTCGCAGGCGATGGAATCGACGGAGTAGCCGTCATCGGCGGAGCCAAGCACGGCCGCGAAGCGGCAGACCTCGGCGCACCGGGCGCACGCCGTGCAGGCTTCCGGATCGATGATCGCCTGATGGCGGCCGCTGAACGGATGTTCCCGCCCGGTCTCGGGGCGCAGCACCAGGTGCAGGTCAGCAGCGTCGACGTCGCAGTCGGCGAGCACGGCGCCGCCGGCCAGCGCGGCGAACGCAGCGACGACGCTCGTCTTGCCGGTGCCGCCCTTGCCGCTGATCACGACCAGCTCACGCGGCGTCACGATGCCACCTCGACTCTCCGGGCGACGATGACGATGCGCTCCCACGCCGCGCTCAGCGTCTCTTCCAGGCCGTCGACCGCGTCGAGCAGCAGCTCGCCGCGGGCGTAGGCCTCGGCGATGCGTCTGTCGTTCGGTAGTTCGAGGACGATCTCGAGGCCCTCGGCGGCGCAGTAACGCCGGACGCCGTCGTCGCCGAGGTCGGCGCGGTTCACGGCGACGACGCAGCGCAGGCCGAGCGCGCGCGCCATCTCGACGGCGAGCGTGAGGTCGTGCAATCCGAACGGCGTCGGCTCCGTGACCAGCACCACGAGGTCGGAGCCGCGCACCGCCTCGATGACCGGGCACGAGGTGCCCGGCGGGGCGTCGATCAGGATGACGTCTTCATCGACGCCCTCGAGGCTCGCGATGGTGGCGCGCGTCGTGGGCACGGCCTTCGCCTCCCCGACGGAGAGCACGCCGGTGACCAGCGGGAACACGGGCCGGTCCCCTGTCGTGACTGTGCCGTACTCCACGACTCCGGTGTCGCGGCCCTCCTCGGCGATCGCGTCCTCGGGACACAGCAGGGAGCACGCGCCACACGAGTGGCAGAGCTCGGGGAACACGAGCACGATCGAGCCGATCATCGTGATGGCATGGAAGGCGCAGACCTCGGCGCACACGCCGCAGGCCGTGCAGCGCTCGTCGTCGACGGTGGGCACGAGGACGGTGACCGGCGCGCGGCTCCCGATCTCGGGTCGCAGAAAGAGGTGGCAGTCCGGCTCCTCGACGTCGGCGTCTAGGAGCCGGACCGTCGTTCCTTGGCCGGCGAGCAGCGCCGCGAGGTTGGTCGCGAGCGTGGTCTTGCCGGTGCCGCCTTTGCCGCTGGCGATGGCGATGCGCATGGTCTCAGATCTCCGCGAGCGCGAGCGCGCCATAGGAGCAGTCGTCGACGCACATGCCGCAACCGGTGCAGGCGTCCGGGTCGATCACAGCCGTCTCATCAAGAGTGACCGCATCTCGCGGGCACGTCTCGACGCACGTGCCGCAGGCGATGCATGCCCCAGGCTTGGCGACGACGGCCACGGTACGCGCTCGGCAAACGACGGCGGGCGCGTTCGCGGGCGTGTCCGCGACGGGCGCCGACGCGATGACGGCGGCCGTTCCGCTGTCCGTGATGTCGGTGCCGGCATGAGGGCCGAGGCACGCGCCGCGCCCGCTGCCGTCGCGCCGACGCTGGCGCATACCTTGACCGCTCCCTTGACCGCTCCCTTGACCGCGGCCGCCAACGCCGCCGCTTGGTCCGCGTCCGCCCATGTCAGGCGCGCGTCGCCGACTCGAGGCGATCCAGGCGCATGAGCACTTGAGTGAGCTTCTCCTCGACGCGCGAGAGCGCGTCCGGCGCGTCGCTGGTCGGAGCCGGCGCCTGAGCGTCGGCCTGCGCCCGTTGCCACCCGGTGAGCCCGGCGGCGTAGAACTGGTTTCTCCGGCCGCGACCGCCGCCACGGCCTGGGGCCATGGCCGCGTCGCCACAGAAGCCCCGGCGGCCGCCTGCCATCGGGCCGTAGCCCATCGGGCCTGTACCGTCTCTACCTGGCATGTCTCCTCCTTCGGAGCAGGGCGGCGGAAGAGCCGCAGCCTACTTGTTATGAGCATATGCCCATATTACGCCCACCGCGTGAGAATGCAAGCGCACGCCGCAGGCCCGGGACGGAGTAAGCTCAACCGGTGGCCAGGTCCACGGACATTCTCATCATCGCGCCCAGCGACGACCATGCGGCCGCCTTGGCTCTCGCCAAGGCGGCGCATCTCGAGATAACGGAGACCTCCGAGCAGCCCCTGGCCATGTGGGGAGCGTTCGCCGACGGGCGCATGGTGGGGACGATCTCGTTCGACACGTACGGGGGGCTGCCGGTCGTGGGCCGTGTCGCGGTGTCGAAGGAGTACCGCGGAAGCGGTCTCGGCAGGCGTCTCCTGAGCACGCTCGAAGCGGAGGCGCGCCGGCGCCGGCTGACCGAGCTGTGGGCGACGGCGCGCGCGCCGGGCTTCTTCGTGGCCATGGGCTATTCAGTGGTCGCCAGTGGCCGGGAGCGAGACACGCTGCTATCGGACTGCTTCACCTGTGGCCAGTACGGCAAGGAGTGTCAGCCGCAGGCGGTGCGCAAGAGGTTCGTGCCGTAGCCGCTGCGTCGGCGGGCCAACGGCGCCGCTGCTCGACATCAAGCCGTAAGCGGAGCACGGCGCGTAGAAGCGACGACCGCGCCTCACGCTGACCTCACATAGCGTCGGGACGCAGCAGTGCCAGCTCGTCGGCGAGCCGCGCCGCACGGGGGCGACGCATCTCCACACCGGCCTCGCGTAGTACGTAGCTTGGTCCCTTGTTGACCGCGCGCACAGTGCTCAGTACGTCGATGCCTTGCCCGACGAGCCACTCGGCCACGAGGATGCCCTTCTGCTTCTCGATGCCGAGCTTCGGGTTAGGCAGTATCTCCTGACGCAGCACCTCGCCGTCGGCAGCGCGCACCTCGGCGATGCCGAAGTAGGGCGCCTCGCCGAACTCGCTGCTGATATCGCCCTCGGGCGAGGCCAGGGGTACGGCGACGTGGAGGATCTCGCGTCGGCGGGGCTCGATGTGCAGGCTGACCCGCTCCATGGCGGGGATCGCTTCGCGGATCTGCGCCTCGAGGCGCTCGCTGGCCGCATGAGCCGTGGCGAGATTGTCGGTGCGCAGGCGCACCGCCGCCTCGAGGAAGAGAAAGCGGCCGGCGCTGCGCGCGACCAGCGAGTCGACCTGCGAGACAAGCGCCTCCGACTCGAGGATGCGCCGGATCTGGGTCAGCGTGCCCGCATCGACCGACGCATCGAGCAGCACCTTCATGCCGGCGACCAGCAGGCCCCAGCCGGCGTAGACGGCGAAGGCGAGAATCGCGATCGCTGCCACGCGGTCGATGTTGAAGCCCGCGTAGGTCGAGATCACGGCGACCAGCGCCAGCGACGTCGAGAGCACATCCGTCTGGCGATGCTTGCCATCGGCCACCAGCGCCGGCGACGAGACGCGCTTGCCCAGCCGCATCGCGTACCAGCCATAGGCCCACGTCGCCACGATGGTGACCACGACGCCGGCGATGACCAGCGCGTCGATGCTAGGCTCCTGCCCGCCGGCCGCGAACGCCTGGCGCGCGATCTCGTAGGAGGCGACGAAGATGAGCAGCGCGATCGCCACCTGCAGCAGGTTCTCTATCTTGTAGAGCCCGTAGGGGAAGGCCGCCGTCTTGCGCTCGGAAAGCCTGAGGCCCAGCCACAGCACAAGCGCCGCGACCAGGTCGACGACGCAGTCCACCGCTGTCGCGGTCAGCGCGAAGCTGTGCGAGACGATGGCGATGGCCACGGTGAGCGCCATCAGAGCGACGCTTACGACCACGCCCCAGGTGGCGACACGTGCTACGGCGCGGCTTACGGCCGTGTGATCGCCGGCTGTCGCAGAGGAGCCGTCATCTCCCTTGAGCGTCGTCTGCGCCGCCTTGTCCATCATCGAGATCTCGACGTAGAGCGTGCCGCGGCAGCCATGAAGACTCGCATCTCCCGCATGATAGGTCGCCGCATCACCGGCCGGCGCATCGCACCCGCCTCAGGGTCGACCCGCCTGTGGAGCAACGGCGACGGCCGACGTCATGCGCCTCATGTTCAGCGAAAGCTCAGCACCTGGTCGAGCGGCGGCCGCTTGGGGGTCGTGGCCAGCTCCGCCGGCAGACCGATAGCCACGAGCGCCACGAGCCGCGCGGGCGGCGCCACCTCGAGGAGCTCCTGAAGGCGCTCGCCGGCCACGATCGGAGCGCACGTCCAGCAAGCGGCATAGCCCATGGCGTGGGCCGAGCTGGAGAGCACCTGCACGGCCGCGCCGGCGCCCTGCAGCTCCGGGCGCGCGCAGAGGCGATCGTGCTCTTCCCGGCTCACTCCTGCCAGCTCCATGAGCTCCTCCATCGGCGAGCTGGGCGGCAGCGCCAGCACGGCGATGCACAGCGGCGCTTTGGCGAAGAGCAAGGCCTGTTTGATCGCGGCCGCGCGCAGCCGCTCGTGTAGCGCCAGCTGGGGGCGCAGCGCGAGTTCTTCGAAGCGCTCCCTGACAGCGGCCTGCATGTCCGCGAGCAGCTCATGGTCCTGGACCGCGATGAGACGCCAGGCCTGGGAGCTGCAGGGGCTGGCCGCGCACGAGGCGAGCGCGACCATGTGCTCGACGTCTGCGCGAGGAACAGGCTCGTGCTCGAAGCGGCGCACATGGCAGGGATCGCGCACGACGGCCTCGTAGCCGCCCCGGTCACCTGGCATGAGGTGGCTCTGTGTCGGCGTCATGGCTGGACCTCCGTTGTCGCGTGGCGTCGCGGCACCCTCCGCGACCGGAACCTCACGCTAGTCACCCTCAGTGGTCGCCGCGGCAGCGTCCCTCACACGCCTGTTACAGGCATATGCTCATAATACGCCTGTTCGGCCCGTGAGCAAGGGCGTCAAGTCGTGGCGGGGTCGAAGGAGCAGGTTCACGCCTGCGAGAGTGTGCCGATGCCAGTCGAGGGCCTCGAATGCCAGGCACCGGGAGCCGAGGAATACCGGCGCGCAGCCTAGCGGCTAGGGGCAGCGGATGATTCCGCGTGCCCAGAGGCAGTCGCCACAGGTGGGATGCGGGTTGCCGTAGCAGTCTTCCTCGTTGCCTTCGGCGAGCTCGCAGTCGCAGTCGGTGCAAGGGGGGAAGTCGAAGCGGCTCACGCGCTCCCGGAACGAAATGTACTCGGGCACGGCCCACACCTCGGCCAGTGACTGCTCGGGCAGCGAGCCGACCTGCCAGCGCGTCATCAGCTTCCGCCGGCCGCGCACGTAGCAGGGGTAGGTGTGCAGGAGCGGCGGGCAGGGGCTCACCCCGCCATGCCAGGCGACGGCGCAGGCGTCCGCCTCGACAAAGGGGCAGCGGGCCTCGGCTCCGGCGTCACCGTCGAGGAAGCTGACGTGGCCGGCGCGCTGCAGCGCCGCACCGACGGCCGCGCCCACCTGCTCGTCCCAGCCGAAGCGGGGCAGCTGCCAGCGAGGCCCCGCCGTCGTCTCCGACCAGCCAGAGGCCATGACTCCCGCGTCATAGAGCGTCTCGCCGGCAAGCTCCTCGGTGTAGGGCAGCACGTTCGTGACGATGATGAAGCGCGCGCCGAGGCGAGCGGCCAGTCGGCCGAGGCCGGGCAGCTCGTCGATGTTCGAGCGCATCGCGACGAACTCCACACCGATACGCATGCTTGGCCCATAGTTGGAGCCTCGGGCGTCGTTCAGCCGGCGCATGTTCTCGACGACGTGCGCGAGCGAGGCGCCGGAGCGCACGCGGCCGAAGGCCTCTGCGGAGGCGCCGTCGATGCTGACGACGAGCTGATCGAGGCCGGCCTCGAGGAGCCCCGCAGCCATCGCCTCGTCGAGGAGCAGCGCGTTCGTCGTCACCTCGGCGCGCAGGCCGCGCTGCTTGACGGCGCGGACCATGTCCAGAAAGCGCGGATGCAGGAGCGGCTCGCCCATGCCCATGAAGGCCACCGCCCCGTTGGCCTCTACACCGTCGACCACCGCCTCGAACGTCGCCCAGTCCATGTAGCCCTCGGGCTCGTCCCAGGAATGGCGCATGCAGGTGGCACAGGCGAGGTTACAGGCGTTGGTCGGCTCGACGTAGGCCTTGCTCGGACGGCCCTCGGCTAACGTCATGCGGGCGCTCTCAGTTCTTCCGCTTCGCCGCCCGAAGCTCGTCGAGCGTCGGGAAGGTCAGGGCTCCGGCCTCGCACATACTGGCGCAATGCGAGCAGCCCTCCATGCAGGAGGCCTTCGCCACGACGCGCACATGCTCGTCGACCATCGCGTAGACGCCCTGCTGGCAGAACTCGAGGCACACCTTGCAGTCGGTGCAGGCGGCCTGGTCAAGTGTCGGACCCCAGACGAATTCCTGAGGACTCGTGTCGGTAGCGCTCACGTCCGATCTCCTTTTCTCGTGTCCCGCCGCCGCCGTGATTTCAGACGCGGAGCAGGTCCTTGAAGGCCCCGA
>Ga0315286_10007005_pt1 | contig 10998 bp, 7 predicted proteins | sample YL17G10_0_MG_FD_205038 | JGI IMG/M metagenome (GOLD analysis project Ga0315286, IMG submission 205038) | Sediment microbial communities from Yellowstone Lake, YNP, Wyoming, USA - YL17G10_0 | ecosystem: Environmental > Aquatic > Freshwater > Lake > Sediment | place: USA: Wyoming | collected...
GCCGTCCACATAGACGCCGGGCTTCGAGAGGGCGGGGCCGGTCTTGGGGTTGTTGACGGTCATGACCATTATGGGCCGCCCCTCGTCGCTCTTGCCGGCTTCCTCGAGGGTGGTGAGGGAGGGGTAAGCTTTGGCGAGCAGCCGGAGCGCCTCGTAGACCTGGTCGAGGGGGTAGTAATGGTCGAAGCGGAGGGGGAGGGGCGGGAGCGGGGATTGGGCGGGAGGGGTGGTTGGGGAGGTAGCTTGAGGCGCGGTTTGAAACAGGGGCCGCGGCGCGGGCGAGAGCAGCGGCGCTCCGGAGCCGGCTTTTGCGGCGGCGCCGGGATTCGCGCTCGTATCATTTTTCTGCGCGGGCAGGGAGAAGGCGAGGAGCGCGAGGAGGATGGCGAGGCCGACGAACTTTCTCATATCACACCTCCTAAATCCACAACGCGGGTGTCGCGCCAGGCGGTCTGGGTCTCGGCCTTCACCTCGATCTTGACCGGTTTGTCCGATTGGATGATCCAGGTCGCGGTCTGGGTGGCAAGGCCCTGGATCGCGGGGATGAGGGTCCGCTTCTTGCCGTCCACGATCTTGATGCCCGGGCCGTCGATCGTGATGATGACCGGCAGGATGCGCTCGTTGCGGCGGGCCATGGCCGTGGGATACGGAAGCGCGCCGGTGTTCTCGACATGGACCTTGATCTCATAAACGCCCGTGCCGACGGGCTTGATCTCGACCGAGGCGATCTTGATGCGCGGCATCTTCTTGGCCACCTCGAAGACCCAGGGGACCTGGCCCTTGAGGAGGGGCTCGATCATCGCCGCGGGCGGCGTGTTGTCGGCATAGGGCACGGCCCCGCCGATTTCCACCTCGCCCAACGTCGGATGCTTGAAGGGCTTCCAATCGACGAAGCCCTTGCCCGCGAGCTCTTTGTCGCTCCAAGCGAGCAGGGCTTTTTCCTTTGGATCGGAGCCCTCCTCGCTCGGCGGCTTGGGCATCTGCTTCATCATCTCGGCCATCCGCTTGGGATCGATCTGGCCGCCCTTGACCATGTCGATCACCTGCCTGGCCTTGAACTGGGCGGGCGCGCCGGCGGCCTTGAGGAAGGCGTCGATCTTCTCCTCGCCCAGGGCCAGGAACTCGTCCTTGGTCATCTTCTCGAGCTGGTCGGGGGTGATCGTCTCGGCCTTCTTCTCCTCTTTCACCTCGGGCAGGGTCCAAAAGTCGAGGGCAAAGGACGGCAGGCCGAGCTGGTAATAGGACCACAGCTCGAAGGAGCCGTCCTTGTCGGGCGGCGGGTCGAGGCGCTTGGCGTCGAGCTTGGCGGTCTTGAGGAATTCCTTGAATTTCTCGGAGAGCTCCTTGTAGAACTTCAGGTCGTCGTCGAGGGGGTTCACAACGGCCCCGAGGCCGAGGAAGCCGGCGATCATCGACTCGGTGATGTCCATGCCCGGGGGCGCCAGCGGTTTGACCATCTCCATGATCTCGGCCATGGTGTAGGTCCGGGCGGGGTCGGCGCCGAAAGCGGAGGCGATGCGCTCGGGGACCTTGATCTGGCTGAGGTCGGATTCGCTCCGGCGGCCGCCGCGCGGCGGGGCCAGGCAGAAGTTCGATTCGCCGAAGACGAAGGTGAGGCCGATCTCGCGGTGGGCGTCGATGAATTGGAGGAGCGCAAAGCTTTCCGCCTCGGAGCCGGACCAGGCGCCGGAATCGGGGGCGAAGAATTTGTAGAGGTGCGGGAAGTTCGTGCCGACGTTCACCCCGCCGGGGCCGTCCTCGTTGTACTTCCCGTCGGCGTCGTTGTCGATACCCTCGGAGTAGAGCTTGTAGACGCCCTTTTCGCCCTTGGACCAGTCGGCCCGCTTCAGGAGGCGCGGCTGGCCGGGGACAGGCATCCACTCGCCCTCCGGGTCTTTGACCCGCATCTGGGTGATCAGGCCGTCGCCGTTGAGGTCTTCGGGGCCGTCCTCGTCGATCTGGTCGTCCATGTCGTCGTTGCGGGGGCGGGCGTTGCGCGGGTCGAGGCGCTGGGGCTTGGCGAAGTAGAGCGAGGCGGCGTCGGGATTGCCGCAGGGGAGGATGTACCAGGTCCGATCGGCGCGGAGTTCGGGCTTCTGGAGGATGAGGCGAGCCAGGTAGAGGGCCGCTTCGCCGGAAATGGGGACGGTCCCCTCCATGTCGGCGGCGATGAAAACCGCGGGGAAGATTTTGGCTTGGGCGGGGGCGGTTTGGGAGAGGGTGGTGGAGGTGGCAAGGTTGGAAGGCTGAGGAGGAGTAGCGGTTTTCGCGGTTTCGGGGCCGATTTCGAGGAGGATGAGCTCGCGCCCTCCGGGGGATTTGGCGAGGGTGTGCGTTCGGGCGAAGGCGGGATTCGCGCGGGCCATATCGAGCAGCGCGGCGTTCAATTCGGCGGGCGTGTGGTAGCGATCAAAGGCGAGCGTGGAGGGAGGAGCGGGGATTTGCGCGGCAGGAGCTGCGGCTTGCGTGGCGGGCACGGGCTTTGGGGTCGCGGCGGCTTGGGGCGGCGCGGCTTGCGGCGCGCCGGCCGTTTGGGAAGCGGCCGAGAACTGAAGCGCAATAAATACGAGCGCAAAGATCAGCAGTCGGGCAGGAGTCAGCGCGAATTTCAATTTGGGCGCACTTTTGAGGAAATGGCGTTTCCAGACGGTAAGCGTGGGATGATTCACGTGTCGTTACCTCCGATCGGCGAATTCGGCTAAAACAAGCGTAATTATACAACCAAATCAATACAATTTATTATACGGTGGCGATTTAGATAAAGTTCATTTGCCAGGATTGAGATTCGGCGATCCGGCCGAAATAACTAGAGGAACCAGAAAAATCAGGAAAGTTCAATGAGGAGCTTCTTGTTCAGCGCGATCGCGACTCGCTCGATCGTCGATAACTTGATATCTTCGGCATGGTTTTCAATTCGAGAAATGGCGCTCTTCTTCGTTTTCAGCTTGTGGGCCAATTCCTCTTGGGTCAATCCCGATTCTTCTCGCGCTTGCCGGAGGAGGACTCCGATCTTGAATTTTTCATAGCCGGCCTGATAATTATTCGCAAAATCCGGATCCGTCTTTTTCCTTTTCCCGATATACTTTTTGAGATCATCCATCCCCGCACCCTCTTTCCAAATAGTCTCGTCGACACTTTTCCGCCAGGGCAATCTCCCGGGCAGGCGTTTTACGGCTTTTTTTCGAAAATCCATTTGTCAAAACCAACATTGACCGTTCAATAAAAAAGCAAAGGACACGATAGGCATTCGATCCCGATCGAATCCGGCATTCCCATATTTCCTCAGTCCCCTCCAATTTCTTGAAATAAATATCGGGAACTCGATCAAGCTCTTGGATCAACTCCAGCGTCCAAGCCGCACGCTTGGCGTCTTTCCAGGAAAGCGCATCAAGAAAATCTTTGACAGGACAAGATCCCGCAGGAGTTCGATAAAAGAGGATTCGTTTCCTGCCGATCACATGTTAACCCGCACGTTAACTCCTGTCAACTGAAGATACGCGTGGCATCCTTAAAATATGACGGCTGAGAAATGGTATAATCTCAAACATGAAAGGTAAGTTGTCGGACCTGCACAAACGGCCGAAGGATATCGTTAGCGTTTTGGACCGGAATCATTCCGTGACGCTGTTCTATCGGGGAAAAGCTAAAGGCATGATTGTCCCCGCCTCGAGTCCGCCTGAAAAAAGGGTTTCCGTCGCCGGCCATCCAGCTTTCGGGATGTGGCGGGATCGGGCCAAAATGAAGAACGTTCGCAGCGGCGTCGCCAAACTCCGGAAAACGCGCTATTCCCTATGATTTGAAACAGGGAAACGGATATCGCGTTACCTTATTTATTAGACAACAGCCTTCTGACCTCCGAAATTAGGGGACACAATCCCGATTTCAGAAAATCGGGTTATGTGCCCTAATTTCAGTACCTCTCCCTATTTCTTAATCGGATACGGCGGGACGGGCGGGATCGTCTTCTCCTTTGTCTTCAGCGTCTCGAGAATCACTTCGATCCCCTTGTTGAGCTGCTGGTCGATTCCCGCATATTCTTGGGCCGGGTCGTTGTCCACGACGATGTCGGGCTCGATGCCGCGGCCTTCGATGATCCAATTCTTCCCGTCCGGGCTGTAGGGCGCGAATTCGGGCTTGTTGAGGGCCCCGCCGTCAATCAGCGGCAGCGTGCCCCGGATCCCGACGACCCCGCCCCAAGTCCGCTTGCCGATGACCGGGCCGAGCTTGAGCGTCTTGAACCGGTACGGGAAAATATCGCCGTCCGACGCGGAGAACTCGTTGCAGAGACAGACGAGCGGGCCGAGCACGGCCGTCCCCGGGTCCGGACCGGGGGCGCCGTTCCGTCCGACCTCGATCATCACCATCTCCCGCATCAGGCGCTCGGCGATCATGGGCGAGACGTTGCCCCCGCCGTTGCCCCGGACGTCGATGATCAGGGCTTTCTTGCGGAGCTGGGGATAGAAATATTTGACGAACTCGTTGAGCCCCGCGACACCCATATCGGGGATATGGATGTATCCCACCTTGCCGTTCGTCGCCTTGGACACTTTTTCGATGTTGTCCTGGACCCAGCTGAAATAATAAAGCTGGTTCTCGTTCGCGACAGGGACGACGACGACCTCCCGGCTCCCCGACCCGTCGGCGGTCGGGCCGAGCTTCAGCGTGACCTGCCGGCCGACCGTGTTGTAGAGGGCTTCGTACATGTCGACCATTCCGGCGGTCGGTCGGCCGTTGATCGCCAGGAGGTATTCGCCGTCCTTGGCCTCGATCCCGAGCTCGGTCAGAGGCGAGCGCAGGGAGCGGTTCCAGTTCTGGCCGCGGAGGATTTTCTTGATCCTGTAGATTCCCGTTTTCGTATCGCGCTCGAATTGGGCGCCGAGCATCCCGACCGGGATCCTGCGGGGCGCGGGCATGTCGCCGCCGCCGACATAGGTGTGGCCGGCGCTGAGCTCGCCGATGAGCTCCCCGATGACATAGGTCAGGTCGGCCCGGTGGTTGGCCGCCTTGGCCAAGGGCTCATACCGCGCCTTCAAAGCGTCCCAATCCAGCCCATGCATATTCGGGGCGTAGAAGAAATACTTCATCTGGCGCCAGCATTCGACGAAGATCTGGGCCCACTCCTGCTTGAGGTCGAGGTTGGCCTCCATGCCGGAGAGGTCGAGTCGCTTGTCCATGGAGATCGGGCCCTTCGGCACATCGATAATGGCGTAAGCGCCGCTTTTCTCGACCAGCATTTTCTTCAGATCGGCCGAGACCTCGAAGCCCTGAACTTCGCCCAGGTCGGTTTCTTTGCGTTCGCCGAGGTCGTAGAGCTTGAGGCTAGGGGAGAGATCGCGATCGCCCAACTTCTGGTAGTACAGGGTGTTGCCCACGGACGCGAGAGACCGATAGTTGGCGACTTCGATCGGCAGGGCCACGATGCGGTCCATGAGCCCTTCGGGATCGATTTTGACCTGGACGACGGCGGACGCCTCGGGCTTGGCGTCGGGCTTGGCCGCGGGCGCCGCAACGGCCGCGGGCTTCGCGCCCAGCGCCGCCGTTTCAACTTTTTTCTCCGGCTCCTTCTTGTCCTCCGCCTTGATCGCCACCTCGTCGCTCTTGGGCTCGAAGGGGGACTTGGTGTCCTTGGCCAGGGTCACGAAATAGATCCGGGACATGGACAGATAGATGTGGTTGAACTCGGTCTGGCCGTAAACGGGATTGAAGTCGCGATCGGAGACGAAGAACAGATATTTGCCGTCCGCGCTGAAGGCCGGGGCGTCGGAATTGTACCAGGCGTCCGTGACGGCCACGGTCTTTTTCGAATCGAGCGAGTATAGATAGACCCTGTTCATGCCCTCGACTTCGGGTTTGCCGTAGGCGATCCAGCGGCTGTCGGGCGACCAGGCGTAGCTCGCGATTTCCCACTGGACGGCCTGGACGACTTCGGTGACTTGCTTGCTATCAACGTCGACGAAGTTCAGCCGCTGCTTCTTGTCGCTCCACATAATCTTCTTTGCGTCGGGCGACCAGAAGATCTGATATTTGTACGTATCGGCATTGCGGGTAAGCTGTTTGGCCTCGCCCGCTCCGTCCTGGCTCTTGATGTAGATCTCGTCCTCGCCGCTCTGGTCGGAGATGTAGGCGATCCAACGGCCGTCCGGCGACCACTTCGAATTCCGCTCGTGGACGCCGGGCGTGGCGGTCAGATTCCGGGTGTTGCCGTATTGGGCGGGCACGGTGAAGACGTCGCCCCGGGCGCCGAACAGGCCCCGCTTGCCATCGGGCGCGATCTCGTAATTCGTGACGCGGCCCGCGACCGGCGCAAGCCGGCTCCGGCCGGAGAGCATGTCATCGGCCATGACGACGGGGACCTTGTCCGTCTTCTCGGACGCCAGATCGAACTTGTAGATGAACCCGCCGTTCTCGAAGACGATGTGCTTGGGGCCGAGCGAGGGGAACTTGATATCAAAGTCCGTGAAGGTTGTCAGCTTGCGCGTCTGCTTGGTCTTGAGTTCGTAGACATAGAGGTTCATCCGCGTGGCATCGTCGCGGTCGGAGAGGAAATAGATCCGGTCGCCGCTCCACATGGGAATGATGTCAAGGGCCGGATTGTTCGTGATATTTTCGACTTTCTTAGTGGCAAAATCGTAGATCCAGATGTCGTCGGCCATCCCGCCCCGATAGCGCTTCCAGGTCCGGAACTCGCGGAAAACGCGATTGTAGGCCATCTTGGAATCGTCGGGCGAAAAGGAGCAGAATCCCCCGCGCGGCAGGGGCAGCTGGTCGGGCGCGCCGCCCTCGGGCGAGGCGAAGTAGAGCTGCCCCAGGAAGTCGTTCCATTCGCGCATCCGGGAGCGGTAGACGATCCGCTTGCCGTCGTGCGTCCAGCCCATGACGAGGTTGTTCGGCCCCATGCGGTCCGAGATATCGTCCCGGCCGAGGGTGGGGGTGAAGGTCAGGCGCTTGGGCGCGCCGCCCTCGGCGGGGATCAGGAAGACTTCCCGATTGCCGTCGTATTCGCCGGTGAAGGCGATGGTCTTGCCGTCGGGCGAAAACCGGGCGAAAGCCTCGTAGCCTTCGTGGCTCGTGAGCTTGCGGGCGATGCCGCCGTTCAGGGGAACGGTGTACAGGTCGCCGGCGGACGAAAAGACGATCTGGTCCGCCGAGACGGCCGGGAAGCGGAGGAGGCGCCCCTCAGTCGGAGCGAAGGCGGCGGACGCGGCCAAAACGATTAAGAGGGCGCAGAGGGCAAGACGCTTGTTCATGGAGTCTCCTTGTTATGGGAAAAGATATAGCACAAGGCCGATACGGATTCCATCATGGTATTAGACGGCGCGGTGGACGAAAAGGTTTCCAAGGAAATGAAGGGGGAAATCGGTGACACCAAACCCAATTCAAGAGAATTGGGATCGCGTCACCGAATTCCTCATGCCAATGAATTCCTAAATTGGGATCGGTCACCTGAATTTCGCGCGGCACCGAATTCCGACTATCGTGTCACCCGAATTCCGCGAAAATAAATATGGGAACGGGCATTGCGTCTCCTGTAATATAATGGCCGCCTATTCTATGGAGCCGCTCATGAAAAAATCGCTTTTCCTAATCATTCTGGCCCTCACAGCGTCCGCGCTGTACGCCTCCGAAATCGTAAAGATCAAATTGTCCGACGGCGAGACGATGACCGGGAAATTGGATTTGCCGCCGGGCGGCGGGGACGTCCGAGAATTGGTTATTTTCATCGCCGGGACGGGGCCGAACACGTACATCAACCACCGCAAGCTGGCCAACGTCGAATTCAACTACTTCGATCTGTTCGTGGATGAATTCAACAAGCGCGGCGTCGGCTTCTTCGCCTACAACCGGAGAGGCGTCGACATCGGAGACACGCCGCCCTATTACGACTCGGTCGACAAAGAGAAGTACAAGAAATACCTGCCCGGCATCGAGGTGAAAGACATTGGGACCGCGATCGCCCATTTGAGAGGCGAGCCGCGCCTGAAAGGGGCCAAGATCGTCCTTCTCGGCTGGAGCGAGGGGACGATCCTGGCGGCCATGGCCGCCGAAAACGCCGACAACAAGATCGCCGCTCTTTTCCTCGCCGGCTACGCCCACGAGAATATGTCGGACATCATCAAATGGCAGCTCTCCGGCGAGCCGTCGATCATCAATATCCGCAAGTACTTCGACGTCGACAAGGACAACATCATCACCAAGAGCGAATATGAGGCTCCGGCCGCAGGGGCCACTTATATGCGGACAAACATCTTCAAGAACGCGAAGTTCGAGGACCTCGATGTCAACAAGGACGGGAAGATCGACAGCGCGGATTTCAAGATCATCAACAGTGGAAAGCTGCAGGCGGTGTTGAACGCCATCGAGAAAAACGACGACGCCTGGATCTGGGCCAATTTTTTCCGGGTAACGACGGCCTGGTTGAAGGAATATTTCGCCCTGGAAGCGAACAAAACCCGGCTCCCGCGGCTGGATCTCCCCATCTTTGTCTTTCACGGCGAGGACGACGGCAACGTCTCGGTGGCCGGGGTATTGGACCTCAAGGACCGGTTCGCCCAAAAGAACAAGACGAACCTGCAGTGTTTCATCTTCAAAGGCCACGACCACGATTTGAACTACATGCTCTGGCCGGTCAAGAAGACCATTTCCGAAGGAATTCAGAAGATTTTCGATGTGGCCGGAGAGGTCGCCGGCAGATAGCAGGGGGCTGATGGGCGCCTCTCCTCACCGAAGACTCGGAATCAAGGCCGTCGAATCATAGGATTGGCTAAATCGGCCGTTCAAGGATTGTCGGATAAACCAAGAGACGTGTTGATACGAATAGCCTTTCTATTTTGTCAGGAGTTCGAAATACTCGGTTCGATTTATGCCTGAGGATCGGATTAAATTCTTTATGACAAAAACCGGCACTTCCGCCCGGGCGGGGATGACCAACGGCCGCGGGGTTCCAGTTTTCGTCATGACGATATGGCTTCCCTCTTGTCGATCGACCGAATACCCGATTTTCGAGAAGACCGAAATGAGGGACCGATAATTTTGCGGAGTCAGGCGCGGCATCGGGCCGAGCTTTGGTCAACGATAAAAGGCAAGGGAACCCAGATTTCTTTTCTCGAGGAGGACTTTCTATCCGGAGAAGCGTTGGCCTTCTCCGGGACGAATCCGCATTCCTTGAAAACCTGGTCCAACGTTCCGCGCTCATAACAGGACATGATGAAAAGGCGAAGCGCCTCGACGAGGTTCTTTTCGGCTTCCTCAGCCGAATCTCCCGCGGAGCTGACGTCAAGAGAGGGACACCAGGAGACAAAAGCAGCTCCTTCCTTCTTGAGCCGAAAAGGCAGGCGAAGCATTACATACGCTTTAGTTTTCATGTCGTTTCCGAAACCGATGACATTTTTATATCCCATCTCTTCCTCCTGCGTCAAATCGCGGTATTCTGCGCCTCCAGCCCCCTGATCCGATCAAGATAATTCCCTTGAGCCTACAAATAGACGCGCGTCATCCACGGATTTTCTCATTCATAAATGAAGATCGAGGGTGAAAACGGGGCTAGTTCACCGGCTTGCGGGCCTTGAAGATAAAGTTCGAGGAGCTGTCGAACCGGCCCGAATGGGCCAGGTAATTCTCGACGGCGAAGCCCTTCCCCTCGAGGAACGTCCGGATCTCGTCGGGCGTGTAGTGGTGGCGGATGGGGACGAAATACCAGTCGAGGATGAGTTCGGAGAGCTTCTCGCCCTTGCGCGATTTTTCCCGCTTTTTGAAGATGAAGACGACGGGCGTGAGGAAGAAGGCCATGATTTTAGCCAGGACGTTCCACGACCAGCGCGGCGTCCGGATGAGCGTCTTGCGGACCGCCTCGTGCATCCAAGTGACCTTCGTCTTCTTGTAGATGGCCAGCAGGACGGCCCCGCCGGGCTTGAGGACGCGGAAGAGCTCGGTCATGGCCCCGAACGGGTCCGTCGTGTGGTGGACCGTCCCCCAGGCCCAGACGATGTCGAACGCAGCGTCGGCATAAGGCAGATGGAGCATGTCCTGGCGCTCGAACCGGGCGTTCGCGAGATTGAACTTGTCCTTGAGGCCGGTCGCCGTCGCAAGACTGCCGGGGCTGATATCGATCCCCGTGACCGCACGCGCGCCGTTGCGGGCGAAGATGATGCTGAAGATCCCGGTGCCGCATCCGGCGTCGAGGACCGTCTTGCCAGCGACTTCCGCGGGCGAGAAGAACAGGGCCCAATGTTTTTCCGAGGCTTCGTATTCGGGGATGTATTCCGTCCAGACGACATCGTAGAATTTGCCGACTCGTTCCTTGTCCATGGGCATCGATATCACTCCAAAAGCGCGGGTAGTTTATCGCCCCGGCGCGGGCAAGTCAACCGGCCGACGGCCCGACACGACGGGACGTCGGCCGTCCCGAGGCTTTGCGAGGGATCCCCTATCCTAAAAAGGCGGAATTAGGTGGGGGTCGGATCGCGTCACCGATTTCCGGTTGTCACCGAATTCCGCTAGGGCGCGAGAAGCTCGACCCCGGAATATACGTCCTCCTGGATTTGGCGGACGCGCTTGATGAACAGGAACCCGGCGTTGACCTTTATCCAAGTGCTCTTCAGCATAAGGGTCGTGCCGTCGACGACCTCGAGCGCGATCCGGGCCTCGAGCTCCTTGACGAACCGCGGCGTCTCGGACGGCCGGGCCTCGGCCAAAAGCGGGTCGAGGGTCCCCGGCTCGAAATAGATGCGCCCTTCCCAGTTTTTGTCGCTCTTGACCTTGGCCTTGATGTCGAGCGCCAGGGCCGGCCGGCCGTCGAGCGACGCGTTTTCGTTCAGGCGGAATTCGAACAGCTTCCGCCGGACCTCGGAAAAGGGCGTGAAGTCTTCGATGGAGCCATTGAGCCCCCGCCGCCGCGGGGCCGTGCCCGCCGGCCGGGGCTTGTCGGGCGGCCGCTGCCGCCGGTATTTCTCGTGTTCCTTGCGGTCCGTCTCGATGAATTCCTTGGTAACGTCCTGCGTT
>Ga0315286_10007006_pt1 | contig 10998 bp, 3 predicted proteins | sample YL17G10_0_MG_FD_205038 | JGI IMG/M metagenome (GOLD analysis project Ga0315286, IMG submission 205038) | Sediment microbial communities from Yellowstone Lake, YNP, Wyoming, USA - YL17G10_0 | ecosystem: Environmental > Aquatic > Freshwater > Lake > Sediment | place: USA: Wyoming | collected...
CGAGCAGAGGCACCATGCGCTCGCCCTGCTGCCCCGGGAGGGCCCGCCGGACAGAGCGAGCGCCGGAGGCCGATCCGTCATGAAAGTCCTCGTCGCCGAGCCGCTCGACCCCGCCGGCCTCACGCGCCTGCGCGACGCCGGGCACGAGGTCGTGGAGTGCGCGGGCCTCGCGGGCCGCGCGCTCGCCGAGGCGCTGCACGACGTTCAGGCGCTGGTGGTGCGGGGCGGCACGCGGGTGACCGAGGAGGTGCTGCGCGGCGCGCCCTCGCTGAGGATCGTGGTTCGCGTCGGCAAGGGGCTCGACCTCGTGGACCTGATGGCGGCCCGCGAGCGGGGCGTGCAGGTCGCCGACACTCCGCTTGCCAGCGCCGTCTCGGTCGCCGAGCACACCTTCGCGCTGTTGCTCGCACTCGAGCGCAACCTCACGCGGGCCGACGCGGACCTGCGCCAGGGTGGCTGGTCCCGTTCGCAGTACGCGGGCCGGGAGCTGTATGGCCGCGCGCTCGGTCTCGTCGGTTTCGGCCTGGTCGGCCGCGAGGTCGCCTGGCGCGCGCGGGCCTTCGGCATGGACGTGCGCTGGAGTGACCCGCTGTTCGATCTGGCGCCCGCGGGCTACGAGTGGACGCGGCGCGCCACGCTGGAGGAACTGCTGCCGCAGGCGGACGTGCTCTCGCTGCACGTGCCCCTGACGCGCGCCACGCGCGGCCTGATCGGCGCGCGCGAGCTGGCGCGGCTCAAGCCCGGCGCCGTGCTCGTGAACTGCGCCCGTGGCGGCGTCGTGGACGAGCCGGCACTCTGCGAGGCGCTCGCGAGCGGCCGTCTGCGGGGTGCGGCGCTGGACGTCTTCGCGACCGAGCCGCCCGGGGGGAGCCCGCTGCTCGCGCTGCCGAACGTGGTCGTCACGCCGCACCTGGGTGGCTCCACGGTCGAGGCGCAGCGCCGTGCCGGGCTCGAAGCCGCGGCGATCGTGATCGAGGCGCTCGGGCGGTCTCGAGGCTGACGCGGCCCGGCACCAGGTGAACTCGCCCTCCCGCCCCCACGAATGACTTGAGTGAATCGAGCCGGAAAGCGGTCTGCCCGTCGCGTTCTCCGTGGGGCCGGACCGAGAGGCCGCGGTGGGCAGGCAGGCAGGAAGTGCCTCCGATCCGAGGTGGCCGAATCCCCGCTGAATTTCCGCCGAATTCCCGCTTGATTGGCAACTGCATCGGCGGTAGAGTTCCCGCAGGTCCTCCCCCAGGTTCGCAGGGGTCTACGCGCCCCGCGGATTCGATCTTCCGTCGAAGGAACACGTAGGCGCCCGGTCTTTGCGCGACGTGCCGGCCGTCGACACCCACTCGGCCCTATTCGGTGGGCGCGATGCTCTCGCGCCCGGACTTGAGATGACGGTGGCGCGCTCGAACGACACCCTTGCGAATGTGTTTCCCTGCAGCGCCTTGCCGGCAATGGGCCTGGCGGTGGCCATCGCGCTGGCCTGCCTGCTGCCCCTGCCCGCGCAGGCCTCGGGCGTGATCGCGGCCATTCTTCCCGATTCTGGGTTCGTGAGCCCCGGCGGCGAGTTCACCCTCGAGCTGTGGCTGACCGAGCCCGGGGACTCCATCAATGCCTACGACGCGGTCATCGAGTACGACTCGACGGTGCTCACCTTCCTGCAGGCCTCGCCGCTCTCGCTCCAGGAGGGCGCGTACGTGAAGACGGCGTGCGGGAACACGTTCCAGAACTTCACGAGTGCCGGCGACTCGCTGACGATCGCGCACAGCCTGATGTGCAACCTCGTGTCACTCCCGGGCCCTGGCCAGCTCTACAAGCTGCGCTTCCGTGCCTCCGGCGTGCCGCAGTGGACCTGGGTGCGCATCCGGAGCATCCAGTTCTACCGGGGCGGCCTGTTCGTGAACCCTGCTCTTCTGTCGGACGTGGCGGTCGCGATCGGGGTTCCCGTGAACGTGCCCGCCCCGGGGCCCGCGCCCACGGAGACGCGCGTGAAGGCGGCGCCGAACCCGTGTCGCGCGGCTGCGACGATCGTCGTCGAGACCGCGACCGCGGGCGAGCAGCAGGTCATCGTCTGCGACGTCCAGGGCCGCGCGGTGCGGCATCTGGACCAGGGACTGATGGCGCCCGGCACGCGGCGCATCGCCTGGGACGGCAGGGGCGACTCCGGTGTCCAGCTTGCACCCGGCGTCTACCGCGTGCTGGTGAAGACGCCTGGGAAGACCGTCGGCACGCGGGTCGTTCTGCTGCCGTAGGCATCGGAGGAGGCCGACGTGAGGCATTGGCTGCGGACCGGGACCGACCTCCTTACCGACCACGAGGGGCCGGCCTGGGCTTCACCCTTGGTCCCGCGAGGCGCCGGTTCCGCGGTGCCTGGCGGATGGAGTGCGGTGATGTGGGCGCCAGGTCTGGAACGGGTTCCGCGCGCCCGGGGGACTGTCGCTTGAGTTGTGGCCGGCCGACTTACCGTTGACGACACCTGGGCGAGGAGCGATGAGAGCGGATCGGGAGCCGGTTTCCAGTGGACTTGCGGCGCTTGCGGCGCTGCTGGCCGTGGCCATGCTCATGGCCGCCGTGTTCCCCGCCGGCGCCGGTGTGCTGTTCGAAGCGCCGTTCCTTCCCTTCGATGTCAGCCGCAGCCCCTCCTCCGTCGCCATCCAGGACTTGAACGGCGACGGGCGCCCCGACCTGGCCGTGAGCGTCTACAACTCCGACGCGGTTTCGGTGCTGCTCGGCAACGACGATGGAACGTTCGGCGCGAGGACCGACTTTGCCACCGGCAAGAACCCGCAATCGGTCGCGGTCGGCGACCTCGACGGCGACGGCCGGGCGGACCTGGTCGTTGCGAACTACGCCGCCCACACGATTTCAGTGCTGCTCGGTTACGGCGACGGCACATTCCGTGCGAAGAACGACTTCGCCTCGGGCTCGTATCCGCAGCATGTCGCGCTCGCGGACCTGAACCACGACGGACGCCTGGACGCAGCCGTCACCAACCGGGGCACGAACACGGTCGCGGTATTGCTGGGGAACGGCAACGGGACGTTCGCCGCCAGGACCCAGTATGCGGTGGGCACCACCCCGATGTGGGTGGCGATCGGACTGCTGAACGGGGACGGGCACCCGGACCTGGTGGTCGCCAACAGCGGTGCAGGCACCGTCTCCGTGCTGCGCGGAAACGGAGACGGGACGTTCCAGCCGAAGACCGACGTCAGTGTGGGCGCGGCCCCGCGCTCGCTGGGGCTCGCCGACCTGAACGCGGACGGGCGGCTCGACCTGGCGGTGGCGAACTCCTCACCGTCCACGGTCTCGGTGCTGCCGGGCAACGGCGATGGAACCTTCGGCACGAGGACCATCAACACCGTTGGTGCCAATCCGCAGGCGGTGGCGGTCTCCGACCTGGACCACGACGGTACCCTGGACCTGGTGACCGCGAACTACTCCGCGAACTCCGCCTCGGTCCTGCTCGGCCACGGCGATGGGACGTTCGCCGCCAGGTCCGACTACCGCGCCGGGAACCAGCCCAACGCCCTGGCCATCGGCGATCTGGACGGCGACGGGGACCAGGATCTGGCGGTCACCGACTGGTTCACCTGGGACTTCGCCACGGTCGCGGTGTTGCAGGGCAACGGCGACGGGACGTTCGGTGTGCAGCGGCATTTCGCCACCGGGTCCGATCCCTGGGCGGTGGTGAGCGGCGATCTGGACCGAGACGGGATCCCCGATCTGGTGACGGCGAACTATGGCGCCAACACGATCTCGGTGCTGCTCGGCCACGGCGACGCGACCTTCGCGCCGAAGGCCGACTTCCCCACCGGCGTGAATCCCGTCAGCCTGGCGCTGAGCGACTTCAACGCGGACGGCCGGCTCGACCTGGCGATCGCCAACCGCGGCGCCGGCACGGTCTCGGTGCTGCCCGGCAACGGCGACGGCACGTTCCGGGCGAGGTCCGATTTCACCACCGGGGCCGATCCCTTCGCGGTGGCGGTCGGCGACCTGAATGGGGACAGCAAGCTCGACGTGGCTGTCGTGAACAGCAGTTCCAACACGGTCTCGATCCTGCTCGGCAACGGCGACGGCTCATTGCGGCCCAAGACCGATTTCGTCACCGGAGGCCAGCCCTACTCGGTGGCGATCGCGGATCTGAACGGCGACACGCGGCTCGACCTGGCGGTGGCCGACCGCGGCACCAACGCCGTCTCGGTGCTGCTCGGCAACGGCAACGGCAGCTTCGCGCCGCGCACCGACTACCTGGCGGGGCTCTTCCCTCAGTCCGTCATCATCAGGGACCTCGACGGGGACGGCCACCTCGACCTGGCCGTGGCCAACGAGCAGTCGAACTCGGTCTCGGTGTTCCTGGGCCGCGGCGACGGCACCTTCCCCCCCAAGACCTCGTACGGCGCGGGCACCTATGCGCGCTCGCTGGTGGCCGTGGACGTGAACGAGGACCAGGGCGTGGACCTGGTCGTCGCCTGCTTCTCGATGAACACCGTCACCGTGCTGCTGAACGCCGCGCCGCCGCCCATGGCGAACCCCGTGGCCATCGGGCCCGTCTCCGGGCCGATCACCTTGCAGAACAGCTGCGTCACGGTGCCCGTGACGATCCAGCGCACCTCGGCCGAGCCGGTGCTGGGGTTCAGCGCCACCGTGCGACTGTCCGCGTCCCTGCGCCTGTGCGGCGCGGGCGTGGACGAGGGCGGCTACCTGAGCGGGGCCAACTCCAACGTTCAACTGGGCATCGTGGACCGGGGCGGCGGTGTCTACAGCATCGACGGCGCCATCCTTGGCGAGCCCTGCGGCGCGACCGCGTCCAGCGGAACGCTCTTCACCCTCCACCTGGCGAGTGATTCGAGCAGCGGCACCGGGCGCGCGACCCTTTCGGCGATCACGCTGCGCGACTGCGCCAACAACGGCATCCCGTCCCGCGTGGCCTCGCCGGGCCTGGTCACCATCTCCATCCTCCCGCCGGACAACCCCGTGACGCTCGGGCTGCCCGCCGGCTGCATCACCAGCACGGACTCCTGCGTGACCATGCCGGTGCTCATCCAGCGGACGACCGCGGACCCGCTCATCGGATTCAGCGTGAAGCTGCAACTCTCCCCGAACCTGCGGCTGGGCGGAGCGCGGGTGAGCGCGGGTGACTACCTCGGCTCGTTCAATCCCGCGAATTCACTCCAGGTCCTGGATCTGGGCGGGGGCCTCTACAGCGTGGACTGCGTGATCCTCGGTCCGCCCTGCGGCGCGACCGCGTCCAGCGGGACGCTCTTCACACTCCACCTGGCGAGCGATGCCACCAGCGGTATCGGCGCCGTAGCCCCGGTCTCGGTAGCCCTGCGCGACTGCGACAACCACCTGGTCTCCTCGAGCCCTGGCCCGGCGGGCACCATCACCGTCGAGAAGGTGCGCCCTGCAGCGATCAGCGGGCTCGCCGCGACGCAGCAGGCCTCCGGCACCGGCAGCGGCGGCACCACCAAGATCACGCTCAACTGGGACGCGGTCGGCAGCGGGACGACGGTCGAGTTGTTCCGCACCGGCTTCGGCGCCTATCCCGAATACGACGATGCCGGCGGTTCGGCTCCGGCCGCGCCGTCCTGGCCACCGGATGCGCGCTGGGTGCATATCGCCAGCCTGCCGGGCGGCACCGCCTACGAGGATGACCCGCGGCTGCGCGATTTCTGGTACTACGCGGCATTCGCGCAGGACGAGTGCGGCGCCGCCTCGCTGCCCGCCATGACCACGGGCACGCTCGACTACCACCTTGGCGACGTCTCGGACGGCGTGACCCGGTGTGAGGGGAATGGCCGGGTGTGGACCGAGGATCTGTCGCTGCTCGGCAGCCACTACGGCGCGACCCTGGCGCCCGGCGATCCCTACGGCTGCCTCGACGTGGGACCCACGAGCGACGCCAGCGAGGACGGGCTTCCGGCCACCGACAATACGCTCGACTTCGAAGACCTCATGATGTTCACGACCAACTTCAACCAGGTCTCGGGGCCGCAGTCCAGTCCTGCCCTGGCCGAGCGCGACGAGCTGACGCTCTTGGTCCCCGCCCTGGTCACGGCGGGGGAGCTGTTCACGGCGAGCCTGCGACTCGGCGGCGCGGGCAACCTGCAGGGACTCTCCGCGCGCCTCGACTGGGACCGCCGTGTCGCGGAGCCGCTCGAGGTCCGTCCCGGCGCACTGATCGAATCGCAGGGTGGGGTGGTCTTCTCCGGGAGGGCCGGCGTCGTGGACGCCGCGCTGGTCGGGGCGCGTGAGCGCGGGCTTGCCGGGGACGGCGTGCTCGCGACCGTGACGTTCCGGGCCCTTGCCGCCGGTGCGCCGGGCGTCACCATCGCTTCGGTGGACGCCCGCGACCTGCGAAACCGCAAGACCACGCTGGGCCGTGGCCGGCCCGTCGCGCGCGTGGCCACCAGCTTCATGCCCGCCGCTCCGAATCCGTTCCAGGGCGCGACGACGCTCGCGTTCAGCCTGGCCCGGCCCGGGCCCGTGGAATTGGCGATCTTCTCCGTGGACGGCCGGCGCGTGCGCACGCTGTCCCGGGAGGCGATGGAGGCGGGCACGTACCGGCCCGTCTGGACGGGAACGGACGACCATGGCCAGGCCGTCAGGCCCGGCATGTACTACGCCCGGCTGGTCACGCCTGACGGCTGCTTCACGCGGACGCTCGTGCGGGTGGAATAGGATCGTGTCTTCATGGACTGGACGGAGATCAGGATGCCCTTCAACTGCAGGACCAGGGGTGGGGAAGTGGACGATCGAAGCGAGCAGGCACCTGCGTCTCTTCTGCAGGGGGCCGTGTCTCCTGGAGGCTCTGTGAACACCTCGGCGAGTCGTTTCGGAACGTGGCTGGCGGTCATCGCCGGTCTCACGCTGATCTTCAGCGCGGCATTCGGCGCCGCGGCCTGGGCGGCCACGAAGACCTGGAACAACGCCAGTGGCGGCCCGTGGACCACGGCCGGGAACTGGACCCCGGGCGGGGCCCCGGTCGCGGGCGACGTCATCCAGTTCAGCAGCGGCGGCACGTTCACCGTCACGGCGGTCCCCACCCTGTCCGTCCAGCAGCTGCTCGTCTCGAATGGCTCGGCCGTGACTCTCCAGGCCGGCGCGGCCAACACGCTCACCATCGTCGGGGCGGCGGGAACCGACCTGTCCGTGCCGTCGGGCACGCAGCTCAACGTGAGCGGCGCGACCGTGCTCACCATCGCGCTGTCCTCGGGCGCGACCGGCAGCATCGGCGGATCGATGACCTTCTCGGGCGCCCTTCACAGGCTCGACGCGGCCAGCGTCAGCGCCATCACGTTCGGCAGCGGCGCCACGTTCACCCAGGGGATCGGCTGCACCGGCAGCGTCTTCACCAGCACCGGGACGGCGAACGTCATCCTGTTCTCATCGGGCTCGTCGTTCATCCAGCTGGCGGGCGCCAATCCCTACGGACTTTCCGCACCCAACTCGAAGGTCAACTTTCAGAGCGGGAGCCTGTTCTCGTTCCGGCAGAACTCCCCACCCAGCTTCTCCAACCGCACCTGCGCGGATTTCGAGATCGACTTCGCGGCGTACAACCGGATCTCCACCGGGGGCGACCCCTTCACGTGCGACAACTTCACGATGACCTCGGGGGCGGCGCACCTGCAGCTCTCGAGCGTCGTGATCAAGGGCGACCTCACGGTCGCCCCGGGCGCGACGCTCGACTTCAACCCGACCGCCGCGGCCACGATCTCCCTGAACGGCACCTCGGCTCAGACCGTGACCAGCAGCGGCACCCTCACGTTCAACAGCCTTGCCAACCTCACGGTCAACAACACCAGCGGCGTCATCGTTCAGAGCGCCGTCACGCTGCCGGGCACGACGACGGTGAGCGCGGGCGCCCAGCTCGCCAGCGCGGCCGCGCTGACGAACAGCGGGACGACGACGGTCAACGGCACCCTCCGGATCGACACGGGCGGCTCCGTCAGCGTCGCTCCCACCTACGGCGGGGGCTCGACCCTGGTCTACAACGCGCCGGGTGGCTTCGGAGTGGGGCCCGAATGGAGCGGCGCGGGCGACGCGGCCGGGGCCGGCGTGCCGCAGCACGTCATCGTCCAGCAGGGCACGGTGACGATGCCTGCCGCCTCGCGGACCGTGCCGGGGAACCTGACATTCGACGGTGGGGGGATGGCGCTGACGTCCGGCGACCTGACCGTCAAGGGCGTGCTGGCCCTCGGGGCGAGCCGGATCACGACCGCGGGCAACAGGGTCATCCTGCCGGGCGGGGCGAGCCTCACGCGCGCGGGCGGAGGCTACATCGTCGGCAGGCTGCAGCGCGCCGTGACCGCGGGGGCCTCGGCTCCGACCTTCGAGATCGGTGACGCGACGAATTACACACCCGTGGCGCTCTCCTTCGGCAGCGGCACGGGCGCGGGCGATCTCACGGCCGGGGTCACGGCCAGCACGCAGCCGGACCTCAGCTCATCCCTGATCAGCCTGACCCAGTACGTCCGGCGCTACTGGACGCTCACGAACAGCGGCGTGTCCGGGGCCTACGATGCGACCTTCCATTTCCTGAGCGGCGATCTGCAGGGCGGCGCCGATCCCGCGATCTTCATCGTCGGCCAGCACGACGGCGGCGCGTGGTCGTATCCGGAGCTCGGGACGAGGACCTCCACGAGCACGCAGATCCTGGGTGCCAGCGGATCCGGCGACTTCGCCATCGGTCAGACCACCGGCCGGACCATCACGGCGAGTGCCGGCCCGCATGGGGCCATCGATCCCGCGGGCGAGGTCTCGGTGATGAACGGCGGCTCGATGGCGTTCACGATCATGCCCGCGGCGGGCTATCACCTGGACAGCCTCTACGTGGACGAGGCGCCGGTGACGCCGGCAAGCCCCTACACGTTCACGAACGTCACGGCGCCCCACACGATCCGGGCCACCTTCGCCATCGACACCTACCTGATCACCTCGAGTGCGGGCCCGCACGGCGGCATCAGCCCGGCCCCTTCCGTGTCGGTGGACCACGGAACGGACCAGCCCTTCACGATCACGCCGGACACCGGATACCAGGTCGACAGCCTGGTCGTGGACGGGGCCGTGGTCGTCGCGGACACGAACTATGCGTTCACGAACGTGACCACGACCCACACCATCCGGGCGACCTTCATGGTGGACGAGGCCGCGGCCACGGTGAACGCGGAGACGCCGCCGTACACGATCTCGCCAAACCACACGAACGTGACGGTTCCGGTCAGGGTCTTGCGCACGGGCACGAGCCAGGCAAGGACGTTCAGCGCGACCTTCCGGCTCTCCTCGCACCTGACCCTGCCCGCGGGCCTTGACGGCATCACCGAGGGGGGCTTCCTCAGCGGTGGCGGGCGCACGACCAGCTTCCAGGCCAGCGACCTCGGCAACGGGCTGTACCGCGTGGATGGCACGGTCGTCGGCGACCCGTGTGGCTCGGACCAGACGCTCGCGACGCTGTTCGACGTGGTGCTCTCGAGCCCGGCCGCGAGCGCCGTGGACACCCTGACCGTGCTTCGGTGGTCACTGAGCACCTGCGATGGCTCCAAGCTGCCGACGGTCGTCGGGACCGCGGCCGAGGTGCGCATCGACCACGCGGCTCCGGCGGTGACGCTCACTGCGCCGAACGGCGGACAGTTCTGGGCGGTCGGCTCGCCGCAGACCATCACCTGGACCGCGAACGACGACGTCGCCGTGGCGAACGTGGACCTGGCCTACTCGGCCGACGGCGGGACGACCTACCCGGACACCATCGCGACCGGGGTCGCGAACTCGGGCTCGCATGGCTGGACCGTGCCGGACGCGCCCTCCACGACGGTCCGGGTGCGGGTGACCGCGCACGACGTGAATGGCAACTCGGCCGGGGATGGCAGCGACGCGGACTTCACGATCGGGCTGTACGAGTTGACGGCCAGCGCGGGTGCGCACGGCTCGATCGACCCGCCGAGCGCCTCGGTCACCCACGGCGCCAGCCAGCCGTACACCATCACGCCGGATCCGGGTTACCACGTGGACAGCCTGTACGTGGACGGGATCCCGGTGGAGGTGGTCCTGCCCTTCGCGCTGGCCGGCGTGCAGGCCGACCATGCCGTGCACGTCACGTTCGCCATCGACACGTTCACGATCGCGGCCAGCGCGGGGGCGCACGGCGGGATCGATCCGAGTGGCGCGGTGGTGGTGGACTACGGCGCGGACCGGGAGTTCACGATCAGCCCGGCGGCCGGCTATCACCTGGACAGCCTCTTCGTGGACGGGGCGCCGGTCGCGCCGACGACGGACTACACGTTCACGGACGTGACGGCAGACCACGCCATCCACGCGACGTTCGCCATCAACACCTACACGATCGCGGCGAGCGCCGGGTCGTACGGCACGATCGATCCGAGCGGCCCGGTGCCGGTGAACCACGGCTCGGACCAGGGCTTCACGCTCACGCCGGACCCGGATTACCACGTGGACAGCCTCTTCGTGGACGGAACGCCGGTCGCGCCGGCGGCGAGCTACACCTTCACGAACGCGACGGCGGACCACACCATCCACGCCACGTTCGCATTCAATGACTTCACCATCCTCGCGACCGCCGGCCCCCACGGGCGCATCAGCCCGCAGGGGACCGTGGGCGTCAGCTCCGGCGCAGACCAGGGGTTCACGCTCACGCCGGACACCGGCTACCACGTGGACAGCCTGTACGTGGACGGGTCGTCGGTCGCGCCGACGACGAGCTACACGTTCACGGACTTGTCGGCGGATCACACGATCCACGCAGCGTTCGCGATCAACATCTACACGATCGCGGCGAGCGCAGGGCCCCACGGATCCATCGATCCGAGCGGGTCGCTGCCGGCGAGCCACGGCTCGGACCTCGGCTTCACGCTCACGCCGGACCTGGGCTACCACGTGGACAGCCTGTACGTGGACGGGTCGCCGGTCGCGCCGACGGCGAGCTACACGTTCACGGACTTGTCGGCGGATCACACGATCCACGCGACGTTCGCGATCAACGTCTACACGATCGCG
>Ga0315286_10007008_pt1 | contig 10997 bp, 6 predicted proteins | sample YL17G10_0_MG_FD_205038 | JGI IMG/M metagenome (GOLD analysis project Ga0315286, IMG submission 205038) | Sediment microbial communities from Yellowstone Lake, YNP, Wyoming, USA - YL17G10_0 | ecosystem: Environmental > Aquatic > Freshwater > Lake > Sediment | place: USA: Wyoming | collected...
TCTTTGTAGAGCGCCGTAATTTTATTATCTTGATAATTAGGAGGCCGGGGGCAGGGGTTCCTGCGGGGGTAAGACTTCCACAGGGGCAGCGAGCTTCTTTTTGCGCAAGGTCAGTACCGGGACCACGACTGCGATGGCAACGAAGATAATGGATAAGCATATCAAGCCAATCCCATAATAGATTGGAAAGGGCTGAGTGCTCGAGGAACCATTGACAGTCGTTGTAAATGGGACTCCAACAGCGATCACTATTCCAAATATACAGGCAAGCAGCCCCGGGCAGCCACAAAGCAGGATTGCGGCAATCGTACCTACGATCGCCCATGTTTTATTCGGTTTCTTTTCCATAATTATTCCTCCATGAATGGTCTAATTTGGGGTTAGTATACTTGCGACCGGTCCATAATGCAAGCACATTAAAGTCGGTCTTGCCATCAACTCCGCAGCAGCGCGCCTAATTCCTGCTCCAGGCGGCGGAGGATGCGTGAACGCATTCCGGCTACATCTTTGTCAGAGAAGGTCTTGCTTGCGGCTTGATAGGTCAGGCTAAAAGCCAGACTTTTCTTACCGGCGCCAACCTTCTCGTCGCGGTAAACATCGAACAGACGCACTTCGGTCAATACCTGGCCGCCGGTCTGGCGGATGAGTTCAGCAACGCGTTCAGCTGGGACGCTTTCGTCTACAACGATGGCTAGATCCTCCAGAACGGCCGGGAGTGTTGGGACTGCGTCAGTCTGGTAAAGGGGTGGGATGAGCGCCAGCAAATTATCCAAGTCCAGGTCGGCGGCCAGGATCGGATAGCGGAACGAAGCGGGCCAGTCATACTGTCCATGAACTTGCGGGTGAAGTTCCCCGAAGAATCCAATCTGTCTCTCAGCGGACATTATTTTCGCACATTTCCCCGGATGGAAACTGGGATGGTCCGCCGGTTCAAAGCGGACCTTGGGGATACGCAGGCCGTCGAGCAGCGTGGTGAGGACTCCTTTGAGGTCGTAGAAGTCCATCGGACCAGTGTCCGCAGGTTGCCAGCCAGGCAAGGTGCGTGCACCGGCGAGCAGGATTGCGATGCGCTGGACTTCGTCTGGTAAATCCCCGGCTTCGGAGACCAGAAAGACCGGGCCGATTTCAAATAGCGCCAACCGCTCGCGCAGGCGGGCATTACGCTCGGCGATATCCAACACGCTTGCAAGGACGCTGTGCCGCAGGACGGCTTTATCGGGAGCGATGGGGTTGGTGATGCGAATATAGGGCTTATCGTCAGGTGAGGTGTTGGGTCGCATACGGCGCGACTCACGCTCAGGGGTGGTGAAGCGATAATTGATGATCTCCTGAAAGCCCTGAGCCACCAGCAGGTCACGAACGCGTTCTTCTTTGTCGAGCACCGGGTTGCCTAATTGGACAGGGAGTTCGTCAGCCATGCGCGTTTCGGGAATGTTGTCGTAACCGTAAACGCGGGCAATTTCTTCCACAATATCGGCTTTACCATTTATGCCTTCGCCAATGTCAATGCGGTGGTCAGGAACAGTTACCAGCAAACACTGTTTAGTTTTCATTGTACATATGAACTCAAGCCGTTCCAGCATGGATTTCATTTGCTTAATGGACATTACGACGCCCAGCCAGCGTTTCACGTCAGCGGGTGTGATCTCGATCGTTGGATCTTTGGGAGGGAGCGGGTAGGCATCCACCAGGCCAGTGGTCACTTTGCCGTTTGCCCAAGCCTTCATCAATTCCAACCCACGCCGCACGCCGCGCTCGGCCATGGCAGGATGGACTCCGCGGGCGAAGCGGTAGGAGGCTTCCGATTGAAGGTCATAAGTACGAACAGTTTTGCGAATATTGATAAAGTTCCAGGCCGCACCTTCCAGGAGGACCGAGGTGGTGCTCTTGCCGCGGGCGGAGGCCTTGCCCTTTGTCGTTATACCTGCCTGGGGTTCGATCCCCCGGGCATCCATTACCTCCTGCGACGCATCGTAGACCTCGGACTCGAGTCCGCCCATTACACCGGCCATTGAGAGTGGCCCGGCTTCATCACACACCAGGACGGTGGTTGGATCTAGCTTGCGCTCCACACCATCGAGGGTGGTCAGGCTTTCTCCGGGATTGGCGGTACGGGTGATGATCTTGACTCGTTTGCCTTTGGCGCGTTTTACCAGCACATCGTAGTCAAAAGCGTGCAGGGGTTCGCCGATTTCCAGCATAACGTAGTTGGTGGCATCCACGATATTATTGATCGGGCGCATACCGGCCATTTTGAGTCTGCGCTGGACTGCATACGGACTGGGACGAATTTCGATTTCTTTGATCAATCCCAGCACGAAACGCGGATTCATCTCAGGATTGGTGATCTCGATCATGGCAAATTTACCAACACCATCCGTTAACCCCGCACCTTCAATCAAGGCAGATGTTTGGCGTGCAACGTGGGAACCTATCAAGGGCTTTTCTGTCAGCGCAGCAATCTCACGTGCCAGACCCAGGATGCTGGCGCAGCGTGCATAACTCGGTAGAAGTTTTACGTCCAGGACTGCATCGCCCATGTAATCAGCCAAAGGCATTCCCACCGGGGCATCATCGTTGAGGAACATGATGCCTTCGTGCTCGTCCGAGATGCCCAGTTCCTTCTCCGAACAGACCATCGAATATGACTCGACACCGCGGATCGTGGCGCGTTTGAGTTTGGTCACTACAAGGCCTTCCTGATGACCGTCGTAAATTTGGGCGCCTTCTTTGGCGAAAGCCACCTTGAGTGCCTTGGGGAGCGGACCGATCCCCTTGAACTCGAACAGATTCGGCGCGCCGGTCAGCACGATATGTTCCTGCTGGCCATCGAAGAGTTTGCAGAGTGTCAACCGGTCTGCGTTGGGATGCGGCAATACTTCCGAGATGGAGGCTACAACGATTTTCTCGCGGTCCCATGCCAGGCCGGAGAGATGCGCATCCACACTCCCCGGGGTGGGCATGGGCAGGCCGATGATACGGAGTTCTTCCACTTCCATCCCGGCCATGGTCAATAGATGAGCCAGGTCAGAGATGGAGAGGTCAATGTCTACGAAATCTTTTAACCAGGATAAAGGGGCTTTCATGTCTTGCTCCTAAAACTGCTCCAAGAATCTTAGATCGTTTTCCCAGAAATAGCGGATGTCGTTAATTCCGTAGCGCAACATCGCGATGCGTTGGGGGCCAAGGCCGAATGCGAAACCGGTGTATCGCTCCGGATCGTAACCGCCGTTGCTCAGGACGACCGGATGGACCATTCCGCAGCCGCCGATTTCCAGCCAGCCGCCCCCGCAAACATTACAGCCCTTCCCGCCACACAGGAAGCACTCAATATCATACTCTGCTGATGGTTCTGTGAATGGGAAGAACGAAGCTCGAAAGCGGGTGCGTACATTCTGCCCAAACAGGCGGCGAGCCATATCTGCAAGTGTGCCTTTCAGGTCGCTGAAGGTGATACCCGGGCCGACCGCCAGACCTTCGATCTGGTCGAATTGCGTCTCATGCCGTGCATCCACCTGCTCGTAGCGGTAGACCATCCCAGGCAGCACGATCCGTACCGGTGGCGGGTTGTGTGGGTTACGGGCAGCAACCGCCCGCATGGCGTGGATTTGCCCCGGAGAAGTGTGCGTTCTCAAAACGAGCGGGTTGTTGCCGCGCCCCTCGCTTTCCACAAAATAGGTATCCTGCATATCGCGTGCCGGGTGTCCGACCGGAAAGTTGAGCAACTGGAAGTTGAATTCGTCACTCTCCACCTCACGTGAGCGATAGACTTGAAAACCCATCTCGCCAAAAATACGATAAAGTTCGCGCAGAATCTGAGTATCAGGATGCAAGCGGCCCAACGGGACGCGCCGGCCCGGTAAAGTGACATCCAGCCGCTCCTGCCCGATCGAACGTTTTAACACCGCCTGTCGAAGCTGCTCGGACTTGGCTCCGAATGCCGCTTCGAGAACCTTTTTCACCTCGTTGGCGCGTTGACCGACCATCGGTCGCTCTTCCTTGTTAAGTTGTCCAAATCCGTTAAAGAGTTGCATCAGCGCAGAGCTGCGTCCCAGGTGCGCCACGCGCCAGGCTTCCAGCGCGGACTCATCCCGAATGGTTTCCAGTGCATCCAAACCAGCGCGTTCGAGTTCATTCAATTTATCAAGCATGCTCACCTCCGATAAATAAAACTCCCGTCCACGCTGGGACGGGAGAAGTTTCCCGCGGTACCACCCAAATTAGCCATCCCGAGCATTGTCGTAGGACTGGCTCACTTTGTGCTGACCATCATCAGCCTCCCTGCTAACGCTGGGATTACGGCTCAGACTATTGGCCCATGAAGGGCGTTCCCCTGAGCAGCTCAAGAGGGAACTTCGGTCGGTTTCCACCGGATGCGGGTCTCAGTCTGTGCCTGCATCTCCCTGTCGGTTTCCGCTGACCTACTTTCCTCTGTCATAGCTATTAATAAATAGGCTCGCCTGTTGCGCTTTATTATCCGCAGAAACGACGGTCTGTCAAGGGCGGTTGAGTTCCCAGATGATCCGCAGTCCGTCGAGGGTCAGCCAGGGGGCATGGATCTGGATGATCGATGTTTCTTTCGCCACCAACTCAGCCAGACCACCAGTGGCGATGGTCTTCATCTGCGGGCCAAGTTCCTGGCGGAACCGTTCCACCATGCCCTCAGTCATGGCAACATAGCCGAAGATCAAGCCTGATTGCATGGCATTCGTGGTATTCCGCCCAATGACGGAGGGTGGCTTCTGAAGGTCAATACGCGGCAGTTTGGCCGCGTGGGTGAAGAGCGCATCAGCAGCCAGGTTGATCCCGGCGGTAATTGCTCCGCCGAGGTAATCGCCTTCTTTGGTCAGGGCATTGAAGGTCGTGGCAGTGCCAAAGTCAATAATACAGGCCGGTCCGCCGTAGAAGTGCATGACTGCCACAGCGTCCGCAACCCGGTCAGCGCCGACTGCTTTCGGGTCCTCATAGCGGATACGGATACCGGTCTTGATACCCGTATCCACCACTAGTGGCTCTTGTTTTAGGTACTCGCGGCAAGCCTGGATAATCCGTCCCGTCAATGGCGGGACGACCGATGCCAGGCAGATACCGGTTATATCGGCAAGTGTCCTTCCGGCGTTCGTCAACAGGCCAAGCAACTGCAAGCCGTACTCGTCGGGCATGCGAGTCTGGTCGGTGGCCAATCGCCAGTGATTCATGAGCGTCTCCCCTTGGTACAGGCCGATGGTCAGGTTGGTGTTTCCGAGGTCAATTGTGAGCAGCATATTCTTATTATAATGCTTCAGCGAGGGTCAAAGACCCACCTGAGCAGTTACTTAACCGCATCGACGATTTCTGCAACTACATCATAGCGGTTAAACTGGGGCATAAGGTAAATGCCCTGCCCCCATGATTTTATCTGCTCTACCAGTTCTACCGTGATACGAATACCTTCCTTAATGCCATCCTCGCCTGCCTTTTCCATGCGTTGAAGCATCGTCTCGGGGATGCTGATACCTGGTACTTCATGTTGAAGGAAATGTGCATGCCGGGCATTGAAGAGCGGCAGGATCCCCACCAGTACGGGTTGTTGCAGTTTCCCATTCTCAGATTCGTATTGTTGTAAGAAAGCCAGCGCTGCTGCAGGGTCATAGATGGGCTGGGTCAGGAAGAAGTCCGCGCCAGCCAGAACCTTGCGGTGCGTGGTGCGTACCTCCCGGTCCGGTTCGGCCGGTTTCAGGTTCAGCGCTGCCCCGACGAAAAAACTGGTTGGCTGACCGATTTTGGCGCCGGACTGGTCAACGCCGGTATTGAAGCCCAGCTTAATCAACTTGATCAATCCGGACGGGACAATATCGTAATTATCCGCCGCTTCAGGATAATCGCCAATCGAGGTGGGATCACCCATAACAACGAACACATTACGGATGCCGAGGGCGTGCGCGGCCAGCAGGTCACCCTGCACTCGCAATAAGTTGCGTCCGCGTGTGGGGAAGTGAAGCGTCGTCTCAATCCCCACCTTATGCTGGATCACATCGCATACCGCCCAGGCCGACATGCGCATACGTGCCATCGGGCTGTCAGCCACGTCAATCACGTCCGCGCCGGCTTCCTGAAGAAGAGAGGCGCCCGCGATTAGTTTATGGGTCGAAAGGCCACGCGGCGGGTCCATTTCAACTGCGATGATGAACTTCCCGGCTGCCAGCCTCTGCGCTAGTTGGGAAGGTTTCAAATCATCATCAACAATTTCCACCGGCTCTAGTAAGTCGGCTGGCGGAACTTCAATGGTCAGGGCAGGAGCAGCGTCCAGCGCTTTGCGCATGGATGCGATGTGTGCAGGAGTTGTCCCACAGCACCCGCCAACAATGGATGCCCCGGCTGCGCGGAACGAAAGGGCATAATCGCCAAAGTATTCGGGGTCAGCAGGGTACATGATGCGCCCGCTGACCTGCTCTGGCCAGCCGGCATTCGGTTTGACCCAGAATTTTGCCTGCGGAACGGCCTGGCACATCTGCTTGAGAATACGCAGAAGTTGGGTCGGCCCGCCGGAGCAATTGACGCCAATGACATCCGCGCCGGATTCGGTCAATACCCGGGCGGCTTTTTCAGGACCATCACCCAGGATGGTTCGGTCGTCGCGGGTGAACGTAGCGGTCACTACCACTGGCGAGGTACAAGTTTCTTTCGCGGCTTGGACAGCTTCACGCGCTTCGTACAGATCATTCATCGTCTCGATGACGATCAAATCTGCTCCGGCAGAGCATAACGCTGAAATCTGCTCGGAGAAAGCGGCACGCGCTTGTTCAGGCTGGACCCGTCCAAAGGGAGCCAGGCGCACCCCCAGTGGACCCACATCCCCGGCGATGAGAATATCCTTGAAGGAAGCTGCTGCGACTTGTTTGGCAAGGTCTACGCCGGCGCGGTTGATTTCATCGAGTTTATCCTCCAGGCCGTGTTTTTTTAGTTTAAAACGATTGGCGCTGAAAGTATTCGTCAGGATGATCTGTGCCCCGGCTGCGATATATTCACGATGGACTTCCGCAACAACCTTCGGGTTGGTCAGATTGAGTTCATCGAAACACTTCTCAAAACTGATCCCGCGCCCATTGAGCATTGTCCCCATGGCTCCATCAGCGAGCAGGGTCCCTTTTGCCAGGCGATCAAGGAAATTAATATTTGTCATTGCTCCCTACTTCATCAACTGTTCCACACGGCTTTCACCGGTGCTGTAGTATTTGGCCTTCTTGTGATGCAAGATGATCGCGGCAGTGGATTGCTCGGGGATGAGCTGGTAAGCGGGCGTTAACTGCATGCCGAGTTCTTCCTCAACTGGCAACAGGTCGAAGACCTTGCGATGGTCTTCCAACTCCGGTATCGCAGGGTATCCCCAGGAGTAGCGTTTGCCTTGCGCTGGGGGGATACCCATCTCGCGGCGGATATGCTGGTGCAAATATTCAGCCGTGGCCTCCGCGGTCTGGACGGCTAACCCATGCGTGAAATACGCCTCGCTGTAATCGCCGGATGATTGAAGCGCGTCGAGCTTTTCAGTTGCAGCTTTTCCGACAGTGACCACTTGGAAGGCGACCACATCCAACCAGCCGGATTCGATACTGGCGAAGTAGTCAGAGAGAGCTAGGTGCTCGTCGTAAGGCTGGCGCGGGAAGTGGAAACGGGAAATCTCCCTTGCCTGAACCCCATCTCGCAGTGGGAGAGGCGAATAGATGATTAAATCATCTCCATCAGCCTGGCAGGGGAAAAGACCATAAACGGCTTGCGGTTTAAGCCAGCCTTCTTTGAGGGCTGCTTTGGTCATTTTCTCAAGACGGGTGTCAAATTCATCTTTAAGTTTTACCCATTCCATACCGTGGGAATTCTTTGCACCCCAGGATAGGCGGAATAACTCATTGATGTTGAGATTCTGGAACACCATTTCGAGTGCCATATCCTTGACTACGCGGAAACCGAGTTTTTCGGGCAGTTTGATCGGCGAGGGTACAACGTTCGAGCGTGCGCCTTCGGTCTGGCGATGGGAGGGAGTCTCGGAGGCGCGTCCAATTTCCATATCGGCTTCTTTGCGGTTCTGCTCCATCAGTGCGGGTTTACGCTGCGGGTTGATGAGTTGCTCCATCGTGTCGAGACCTTCGAAGGCATCCTTGCAGTAAAACACCCCGGGATCGTATACAGCGCCATCCTCGGTGAACAGGATACGGCGGCCAAAACGGCGGTTGATGGCTGCGCCACCTATAAGCACCGGGATTTTGTGTCCGCGGCGCTGGAGTTCGTTGATGATCAGCGGCATCTGCTTCGAGGTACTGACTAACAGCGCAGAGAGACCGATGGCGGTGGCGTTGACTTCGACAGCTTTGGTGATAATCGTCTCAGCCGGGACCTGTTTACCCAGGTCGATGACGGTGTAGCCATTGTTGGCGAGGATCGTTTTGACGAGGTTCTTCCCGATGTCATGTACATCGCCGTAAACAGTTGCGATGACGATTGTGCCTTTGGTGATGCCTTCCACTTTTTCCAGGTAGTTTTCGAGGTGGGTGACAGATTTTTTCATCACTTCAGCAGACTGGAGCACGAAGGGTAAAATCAGCTCGCCCGAGCCAAATTTATCACCGACTTCCTTCATAGCAGGGAGCAGAACGGTGTTGAGTGTGTGGACGGCGGCCTCATGCCGAGAGGGGAAACCGCCGCGGTTGATGATTTCGTCAATATCCGCTTCCACACCTTCTTTGTGACGGTGAACTATGCGCCAGTTCAGACGCTGTTCAGGAGTCATCCCCTCGGTCGGGTTGATGGCGGTGTTTTCGGCGATCCCTGGTGAAAATTTCTCGAAATGTTCGATGAAACGCTGTAAAGCGTCAGGGCGTTTGTTGAAGATCAAGTCCTCGGAGAGTTCTTTTTCTTCAACGGGGATGTCCGCATAAGGCATGACGTGCGCCGGGTTGATGATGGCCATATCCAGCCCAGCTTGTACGCAGTGATAGAGCATGATCGAGTTTAACGCAGGGCGGGCTTGCGTGGCGAGGCCAAAGGACAGATTCGAGATGCCCAGAGAGGTGAGCACACCGGGCAGGTTTTGCTTGATCAGGCGGATGCCTGCAATGGTCTCGATGGCAGATTCGGCAAATTCTGGATCGCCGGTGGCGAGAGTGAAGGTCAGGGTGTCGAAGACGAGGGCGTCGGGGCGCAAGCCGTGGTCATTAACAGCGATATCATAAATCCGTTTGGCAACTTCCAGTTTACGGGCAGCTGTTTTGGCCATTCCGTTTTCATCGATGGTCAGGACGATCACAGCCGCGTTGTGTGTTTTGGCCAACGTAAAAATCTTATCAGCTTTGGTACGTCCCGCTTCGAGATGAGTCGAATTGATGAGACAGCGTCCGGGGGCGGTCTTGAGCGCCACTTCGAGTACATCCAGTTCGGTCGTGTCGATTACCAATGGAACTTCAACGCCCATTTCAAGTTTTTTAACCGTTTTGCGCATTAGTTCCACTTCGTCGGGGCGCTCGGTGACTGCGCATGAGATATCAAGAGCATGCGCACCAAAATTGACTTGCTCGCGGGCGATTTCGAGGATCGAGTCGTAGTCCTCTTCGAGCAGCAAGCGTTTGAATTTTTTACTGCCTTGAGCATTACAGCGTTCGCTGAGCAGTAATGGCGGTGGATCTTGTTGCATACCAATAGCCATAATTGAGGAAGACAGGCGTGGAGTGGATTCATGCGGACGGGTAGGATGGGGACGGGAATCCAGCTTCTCAACCAGGATTTTCAAATGAGCCGGGGTCGTGCCGCAGCATCCACCCACGATGGAAATGTTGTTTTTCTCTACAAACTCAAGCAGTGCATTGGCGAAAGGTTCGGGTTCGAGCGGATAGACTGCCTGACCATCAACATTGAGCGGCAAACCGGCATTTGGGATGCAGGAAACCGGCAGCGCCGCCTGTTCGCCGAGAATGCGGATGGGTTCACGCATGTGTTCGGGGCCAGTGGAACAGTTCAAGCCGATGACATCGATCGGCAAGCCTTCAAGGATGGTCAACGCTGCAACCATGTCAGTGCCGAGCAGCATGCGCCCGGTAACATCCAGTGTGACCTGGGCTTGGATGGGCAGGAATATACCGGTCTCATCGAAGGCTTTCTGGATCCCGGTGATGGCAGCCTTGACTTCAAGAATATCCTGCGAGGTCTCGATGAGAATGACGTCTACACCCCCCTGGAGCAGACCGATTGCCTGCTCGCGGAAAATGTCGGCCAGTTCGTCAAAGCTCACGTTGGAGAGTTCGGGGTCGTTGGCAGAGGGCAGTTTACCGCTGGGTCCGATTGAACCGGCAACAAATCTTAGTAGGGGCGGTTGTTTCTTTTTTGGGGTACCCTTTTGGTAAGATTTGCTTCGCGGACCGTGTGCACCTGCGGCCATGGAATACTCATCCGCAAGCCGGCGCGCCAAGGAGGCCGCGGCAAGGTTGATTTCGACAACCCGGCTTTCCAAACCGTACTCCGCCAGGGTCAGACGGTTGGCGCGGAAGGTGTCGGTTTCGATCGCGTCCACCCCGACTTCAAGGAAGGAGCGGTGGACTTTTTCGACGGCTTCGGGATAGGAGATGACTAGATAGTCGTTACAACCATTGAACTTCTCTCCGCCAAAGTGTTCAGCGGTGAGATTCTGGTTTTGCAGGCTGGTACCCATTGCGCCGTCGAAGACGAGCACTTTCTTTTCAAGGGCATCCAGGAAGCGTCGGTTGGTGTATTTACGGGTGGACATCAATTACACCTTAAAATTCTTCAGGGAGGACGGCTATTCCAAATTCGGTCATCCTGTCTTGTGCAATCAATCTGCGGGCGCGCTTTAGGTTGGGGAGTGACCAGCTGCTAATCTTGTGGTGTGGCGAAAAGCGCACAACGAAACGCTGTGGATCCAGCGGTTTAAGTCTGCTCTGGATCCAGCCGAAGCACAGGGCTTCGTCAACCGCCTGGGCGATCGTCAGGGTCTGTTTGCCTGATGATTTCTTGTA
>Ga0315286_10007009_pt1 | contig 10996 bp, 7 predicted proteins | sample YL17G10_0_MG_FD_205038 | JGI IMG/M metagenome (GOLD analysis project Ga0315286, IMG submission 205038) | Sediment microbial communities from Yellowstone Lake, YNP, Wyoming, USA - YL17G10_0 | ecosystem: Environmental > Aquatic > Freshwater > Lake > Sediment | place: USA: Wyoming | collected...
GCGCGATGGCCGCGTGATGTTCGCGATCCCGTGGCACGGGCACACGCTGGTGGGGACCACCGATACCCCGATTGCCGAACCCACCCTCGAGCCTCGGGCGTTCGACGAGGAGATCGCCTTCATCCTGGAGACGGCCGGGCAGTACCTGCACCGGGCGCCGACCCGGGCTGACGTGCTGAGCGTGTCCGTGGGTATTCGGCCGCTCGTCCGTGCCGAAGGTGCGGCATCGACCGCGGCGTTATCGCGCGACCATACGATTCACATCGACCCGTCCGGGCTGCTCACCATCGCGGGCGGAAAGTGGACGACGTATCGCCACATGGCGGAAGACGCCGTGAACCAGGCCGCCATGCTGGCCCGGTTGCCCGAGAAGACCTGTGTCACAAGGACGCTGAACATCCACGGGTGCCATCCCCACGCCGAGAAGTTCGGTCCGCTCAGCGTCTACGGATCCGACGCCCTCGCCATCCAGGATCTGATGCGCGCGCATCCGCCGCTGGCCCAGCGGCTGCACCCTGCCCTCCCCTATTGCCGGGCCGAGGTCGTGTGGGCGGCGCGTGTCGAGATGGCGCGATCGATTGAGGACGTGCTGGCGCGCCGGTGCCGCGCCCTGTTCCTGAATGCGAACGCGGCAATCGAGATGGCGGCGGAGGTCGCGACCCTGATGGCGGCCGAGCTCGGACACGGTGAGGACTGGCAGCGCCGCGAGGTGGAGGCCTTCACCCAGTTGGCCAGTCAGTACCGGCTGTCATAGTCCAGGTGGGGTCAGACTCGACCGCTGGTCCCGGTCGGGCGGTCGAGTCTGACCCCACTCACTGGACCTGGTGCCGCTGGGCACTCTCGGCCGTGTGCCCCAGCGTCATGGCGCTGAAGACGATCGTCAGGACGCAGCAGACCACCATCGTGATGAACACGCCGTTCCAGCCCCAGTGGTCGGCGATCCAGCCGACGCCGGTTCCCGCAATCGCCGACCCAAAGACGTAGCCGAAGAAGCCCGTGAACCCGGCGGCGGTGCCCGCGGCCTTCTTGGGGACGAGGTCGAGGGCGTGGAGGCCGATGATCATGATCGGCCCATAGATCAGGAATCCGATCGCGATGAGCGCCGCGTAGTCGATCCAGAGCGGCCCGTTGATGTTCAGCCAGTAGACGACCACAGCGACGAGTGTCAGCGACATGAACAGGATGGTAGCTGGGGCACGGCGGCTCTTGAAGACCTTGTCCGACATCCAGCCGCAGGCGATGGTGCCCGGAATCGCGGCGTACTCGTAGAGCGACCAGCCCAGGCTCGATTGCTGGAACGAGAAGTGCTTGGCGGTTTGCAGGTACGTCGGAATCCAGTTCACGACGCCGTAGCGCACGAAGTAGACGAACGCATTGGCGATCGCGATGGCCCACAGGTACTTGTTGTTGAGGACGTGCTCGAGGAAGATCTCCCTGAACGTGAAGTTCCGTTCATGGTCGGTGCTGTAGTCTGGCGGATAGTCGTTCCTGAACTGTTCGATCGGCGGAAGTCCGCACGACTGCGGCGTGTCCCGCATCAGCACAAACGCCACGAGCGCGACCGCCGCCGCGATCATCGCATTGAAATAGAACTTCGCGCCCCAGTCCGAGAACAGCAGCACGCCAACCGCGGCGAAGTTGGCGACGAGCGCGCCGCCAACGTTGTGGGCGGTGTTCCACACCGAGACGGTTACGCCCCGTTCCTTGGTGCTGAACCAGTGGACCATCGTCTTGCCGCAGGGCGGCCACCCCATCCCCTGGACCCACCCGTTGAGCGTCTGTAGCAACACAAGAATTGCGAGGGACGCGTAGATGCCCTTCAGCGTGCCACAGGCGAAGATGATGGCCGCCGACATCAGCAACCCGAGCGGCAGGAAGTACTTCGGGTTGCTCCGGTCCGACACCGATCCCATCAGAAACTTCGATACGCCGTACGCGATGGACGATCCCGTCAGCGCCGTGCCGAGCGAAGCCTTCGAGTACTGCGGATACTCCTTGAGGATGTCGGGAATCGCCAGCGCCAGGTTGTTGCGGACCAGATAGTACGCCGCATATCCGAGGAAAATCCCCCCGAACACCTGGCGGCGCAGTCGCCGGTATTCTGAGTCGACGTCGTCCGCGGGCAGAGGCTCGATGGATGCGGCCGTTTTCAGCAGTCCAAACATGCGGGCGCAGTATAGCAGGAGTGTCCACAGATTGCCGCGGCCCGGATCAGGCCGAGGTGGGCCGCACCCGCACGGAACTCCCGCGGCAGGTGCGGCCCATTCTAATGGCAGGCCACTGGATCGGCGTGAGACGACCTATGGGGCCATTCCGCCCCTTCCCTGACTCGAGGGCGGCACCATCTTGTTCAGGCGCATGTAGGTCACCAGGTTCCCGTAGTGCTCGAAGTCGTGGGCGGTGTTGAACGCCAGGATGCTGAGCTTCGCCATATCGCCGCCGAGCATGAACTTCACGGTTTCCGCTCCGGTCTTGTCGGTCATGCGGGCGTACACGGTGTCGCAGTACGCGAAGGACTCGCCGAGGGCCTTGACGAGGTCAGCCTTGGTCGTCATCGTCTTTTCGACGTCACCGGTGGCCGGCGACTTCTCCGCGGCGGCGGCCGAGCAGATCATGTAGTTGGCATTGGCCGCGTGACCGATGATCTGGCCGAAGCTGCGCACGTCGGGCGTGGGCTTGAAGGCATAGACCGCATCCGATGCGGCCGCGGCCGACGCGGTGAGGTACCCCTTCACGATATCGAAGGCTGCCTTCGTGCCGGCGGTAATGGAATCAGCCATCGGGGCTGCCATCGCCTTCGGAGGGGCCGACGCCCCGCCCACCTGGGCCAGCGCGGGCGGCGCGACAAGTACACACAGCAGACACACAGATACGAGCGTCTTCATTGGGGGCTCCTTCCTCCACGGCTTCGGCAAGTTCGGGACCGGCGCCCTGGAGATGTTATTGGGATTGTACCCAAGAACATTCTACCCGAATCCCAGCCGAATCGCGCGTCACGTGAGCTGGCAGGGCCTGATGTCGCACGCGAGGGGCGCTCCGAGGCGACCGCGTCGCTGAGGCCCACATCTCGGGTGAACCATCGTGCCTGAGCCTTGCGCCCCGCGGCGAGTGGTGCGATCATCGCGGCACACGGACTGTTCTGTAGGCGTCGGGCGACACACGATGTCTTCACCACGCGACTGACACTCGCGCAACGACGGAGCACAGAGATGCACAGGTCTATTCGGCTTCTGGTTCTTGGAACGCTCGCGATGGCGTTGAGTGCGGGGTCCGGGACAGTCATCGCGCAACGCGGCGGCGCGATGACGCCGGAGCAGGCGGCCGCGCGCTGGAACGTCGAACGCGAACTCCAGTCGATCGCCACCGTCGAACGCAAGGTGATGATGCCGATGCGGGACGGCGTCAGACTGGCGACGGACATCTACCGTCCGAAGGACTCGTCGACGAAGGTTCCCACGATCTGGGTCCGCACGCCCTACAACTTCAACTACTGGGACGTGCGCAACGGCGTGCCGGGGAACATGACCGCGGCCCTGGCGGCGGTGAAGCGCGGGTACGCCTACGTGGTGCAGAACGAGCGCGGCCACTTCTTCTCGGAGGGGAACTACGACATCCTCGGCGCGCCGCGCACGGACGGCGTCGACGCCCTCGCGTGGCTGTCGGCACAACCGTGGTCGAACGGCAAGGTGGGCACCACGGGCTGTTCCTCGACGGCTGAGTATCAGATGGGCGTGGCCGCCATGGGTCACCCGGCGTTCGCGGCGATGAACGTCCAGGGATTCGGAGCCGGTGTCGGGCGCGTCGGGCCGTACTACGAGCAGGGGAACTGGTACCGCGGCGGTGCGGTCCAGATGCTGTTCATCACCTGGCTCTACGGCGAACAGAACCAGGTCCGGCCGATGTTTCCGCCCAACGCGACGCAGGAGGAACTGGTGCGGTCGGCGCGGTTCTTCGACCTGGCCGCGCAGTTGCCGCCCGTCGACTGGTCGAAAGCGCTCTGGCATCTCCCCGTCCAGGACATCATGAAGGCCGCGGACGGCCCGCGCGGCATCTTTGCCGACGCCATGCCCGTCGACACCGGCGGGCGCATGATCCAGCGCAGCCCGAACGATCCTGCGTGGTTCAAGGGCGGTCTCTATCACGACGACATGCCGTTGAACGTGCCCGGCCTGTGGTTCATGTCGTGGTACGACGTGTCGGTGGGCCCCAACCTCGCCCTCTACAATCACGTCCGCAAGACCGCCGCGTCGGGCATCGCGGACCAGCAGTGGGCCGTGATCGCCCCGGTGGGCCACTGCGGCTACACCCGTGCCACGGACAACACCATCGTCGGCGAGCGCAGCATGGGCGATGCCCGGCTGAACTATCAGGACGTGGTCGACGGCTTCTTCGACCGCTTCCTCAAGGGCGAAAGCGGGGGTGCGCTCGATGCCATGCCCAAGGTGACCTACTTCACCATGGGATCAAACACGTGGCAGACATCCAGCACCTGGCCACCCGAAGGCGCGCGACCGATGACGTTCCACCTCTCCAGCGCGGGGCGGGCCAACACGATGGATGGTGATGGCGCGCTCACGCTCGCGCCCGCTGCCGTCGACAAGCCCGATGCCTTCACGTACGACCCGATGAATCCGGTGACATCGTACGGCGGGAATGTGTGCTGCACCGGTACGGCCATCACGGCGGGGTCCTTCGACCAGCGCAAGATGGAAACGCGGCCCGACATCCTGGTCTATACGTCGGAGCCCTTCAAGGAAGGGATCGAGGTGAGCGGTCCGATCGTGCCAACCCTGTACGTCTCGTCTGACGCCAGGGATACCGACTTCACCGTCAAGGTGATCGACGTCTATCCGGACGGACGGGCCTACAACCTTGACGAGTCCATCCAGCGCATGCGGTATCGCGATGGCTACGACAAGCCGCCGGTGTGGATGGAACGCGGCAAGGTGTACACGGTGACGCTGCAACCGCTGACGACGAGCAACTACTTCGAGGCCGGGCACCGGCTGCGCATCGAGGTGTCGAGCAGCAATTTCCCGCGCTTCGACCGGAACCTGAACACCGGCGGCAACAACTACGACGAAGTGAGCGGCGTCGTGGCGCACAACGTCGTGCACCATTCGAAGCAGTACCCGTCGCAGATCACGATTACGGTGGTGAAGAAGTGAGAAGGGGGCGGCCTAGCGCGGGCCGCCCATCCCGCCCGGAGGGGGCGGCGGAGGCGACGCGTCGAGGAGCGGGCTGCGAGTGGAACTCGTCGAGGTGATGGCGGCCGTGACGGTCTTCGACGACGTCGTCGACACGGTAATCGCGCTCACGACCGGGTCGCCCTCCACCAGCGAGGCCCCAACGATCTCGGTCTGCGTGCCGTTCGAAATCCCTGTGCGGACGGCCACGCTCTTGAGCGTCGAGCCATCGAAGAGCCAGAGGGTCGCACAGTCGGGCGACCCGGCGCACGCCAGCGCCTCCCCGCCTGGTTTGGCGCCCGCTGCAACGGCCTGTGCGCCGAGGCTGGCGAGCGCCGCCGCTGACGGACGCACACGCAACGCCGCATTCGGCACGAACAGTGCGTCGGCCCGCCGGGCCACCTCGATCGTGACCGTCGCCGTCATGCCCGGCTTCAGCGTCAGTTCCGCATTTCCGACGTCGATGACCGTGGCGTAGGTGACCACGTTCTGCGACACCACCGCCTGGAGACGAACCTGGGCCACCTTCCCCTTGAACGTCTCGTCCGGATACGCCTCGACTCGAAACGACACCGGCTGCCCCGCTTCGACCTGTCCCACGTCCGATTCATCGATGTTGGCGTTCACGCGCATCCGCGTCAAGTCGGCCGCCAGAACGAACAGCGTGGGCGCCTGCATGCTCGCGGCAACGGTCTGGCCGGTGTCGACCGCCCGCGAGATGACGATGCCGTCAATCGGCGAGGTGATCACGGTGTGGGCGAAATTCACCTTCGCCTGGTTCAGGCTGGCCCTGGATTGTGCGACGGACGCCTCGGCCGACCGCACCTGGGCTTCGGTTGAACTCAGCGAAACCTGGGCGGCCTCGAGTTCCGTGTCCGACACGAGTCGTTTCTCCGCCAGCCGCGTCGTCCTGTCCAGCGCCAGCCGCGCAGCATCGCGAGTCACCGCCAGGCGCTCGACCTCCGCCTCGGCCCGGACCAGGTTCGCCTCGGCTTGCTCGACCTGCGTCTGGAACAGCGACGGATCGAGCTGAGCCAGCGTCTGTCCCTTCCGCACGATGTCGTTGAAGTCCGCGAACAGCGTCTGGACGGTGCCCGAGACCTGGCTGCCCACGTTGACCGTCGTGACGGCCTCGAGCGAACCGGTTGCGCTGATGCTCTGGACCAGGTCCCCTCTCGTCACCGCGACAGTCGTTACCTGGGGCTTCGACTGTTGCGTCGCGCGCGTCGCCACGCCGGCGCCCGCCGTCGCGACGAGCCCGATCGACGCGAACATCCACATCACCGTCCGTTTGCGTGTCATGGCCGCACCCTCCCGCCCCGTCTGTCACGGGGCCCGCCGGCCCGGAACGTCCGTCGCTCGATGTTCGCGACGGGAGGCCTGGCATCCCGGTGCCTTCTGCTGGGTTAGACTGATCGAGGCATGACAACCCTCGCTCGAAACGATGAAAGATCCGTGACGACAGTGCGACAGGCGGCTGATCGCACCCGCTCGGGATCGCGGTGGACTGTGGATGGTCCCGTTGTCGCTGACGCCCGACTTGAGGGAGTGAACGAGCGGTCCTCTATTCGTCACTGACGACGAAGTAGAGCGCCACCGGCGTCACGACGATGAACAACGTGACGGCAAGGGCCGCGGCCACGCCGAGCGGGCTGAAGAGCTGGAGTGTGGGCCACGGGATCGCGGGAAGTTCAGCCTGTGCGGCCGCAGCGCCCAACCCGACCAGCCACGCGGCGAACTCCCGGAACTCTGGCGAGACGAACCCCACGGCAGCGATGAGGAGCCCCGACACACATGCCAGCGCCAGTCCCTGGATCACGGCAATCGGGCGCATCGCGGTTCTGGACGCTTCCTGACGCGCTCGCATCTGCAGCCGCCACCAGACGATCGCGGAAGACGGCACGCGGGCCTCGGTCGTCGCGGCGCGGTGTTCGTCAAGCAGTGGCAGCACGATCTCGACGAGTTCGCCGCACGACTGGCACCTCCGGACATGTGCGCGCAAGTCCTCGCCGCAGCAGTCCGGCCAGGCTGAGGCCTGCAGCGCGTCCAGCACATCCGCTTCTCGCACGCACTCACTTCGGCGCACGGCGTCCTCCCGAGTAACCCGATTTGCGCAGCAGCGCCGACATCCGCTGCCGCGCCCTGAACAGCAGCGGCTTGATGCTGCCCGTCCTGAGGCCGAGCGCCTCGCCAATCTCCTGATGCGACGAGCCCTGAGCGTAGGCAAGCCACAGCAACTCGCGATCGCGGGGTTTCAGCCGGGCCATCGCGCCCTGCACGTCCGCCCGGCTCTCGGTTCGCGCGGCGAGGGACACGTCTCCCAGCAGTTCTCCGGCGTCCCCGTGGATTGGGAATTCAGGCCTGGCCGATCGCCGGCGCCGTCCGTCCCGAACCAGGTTGGTCGCGATCCGAAACAGGTAGTTGCGGCGGTGGGCATCATTGTCCAGCGCCACGCGGGCACGCAGGAGGCGGTAGTACGCCTCCTGCAGCAAGTCGTCCGCCAAGGCGGGATCGCCGGTCATGCGAGACAGGTATGCCCACAGCGCTCGCGCCGTGCGATCGTAAAACGCGCGGAACGTGTCGTCGTCAAGCTCGAACACGACGTCTCGCTCGCCGGCGTTCGACTCGAGTCGTTCGAGTTCGGAGACGGTCACATCACGCATGGCTGGAATCGGGTGAATCCAGCAGGCCGAGGCGGCGAGACAACACGTAGGCCGCCGCGCCCGACGCCATGAAGCCGCCGCCCAGCGCGAGCGTGACGACGCCGATGACCATGAAGAACAGCGACGGGTCGGCGTCCAGCCGCCAGCTCAGGAAGAGCAGGCCAACCGCGGCGATCGTCAGCACGATACCCGTTTGCACAGACCACAGGATACGCGAAAACGTCCCGCCAACGGGGCGCGACTCGTAGGGCAACGGAGTCGGTCCCGATTCCAGAAACCGGCGTCCGACGGGCGTCTGAATGTAGGTCAGCAGTTCTTGGTTCGTCGAAAACCGCTCGAGCAGCTTGCTGTGCACGTCAAACTGGGTCTTCGACACCCGGTTCCACCGCCGGTGGCCGATGATCGTCCGAACCACCCAGACGATGACACCAGTGACAACGAGGAAAACGAGGAACGCGGCGAAGGCCGCGAACATCTGGCCGGTCTCACGCCGCCGCATAGCCCCCTGGTCGTACTCGTACTCGGAGCTCGTCGAGATACTGACCCGTTCCAGGAAGAAGGACGGATTGTGCGCCACCTCGGGATGCTTGGCCAGGAAAGCGCCGAGCACCGGGTACGGGGCGAGGTACGTATCGCTCAGCATCAGCGACGGGTCCAGCTTCAAGACGCGTCCGAGAGAAGGCGGGTACTTTTCCAGGAGTGTGTATAACTGCTCGCGCGTCTGCCGCGCATCGACGTCGACTGCGCCAGGTCCGGACGCCGGTCCCGGCAGCACCGGCGCAGCCTGAACCTGCTGGCCTGGTGACGGCCTGGCCGCGCCCTGGGCGGCCAAACCCGGCGACGCCACTGAGAGCACTACTGCAACCGCGAGAGTCGCCATGAAACCGGAACGGGCTGCGTGAGTCATAGAGACGTGTCTCCTCACACAACTACTACGCGCGGGCCGGAGGATGGTTAGCAGCAATACTGTCTACATATCGTCACCCCGGTGAAAGCCGGGCCTGCCCCGGCGAAGGCCGGGGGTCCAGTGTGGTCACGCTGACTGGATTCCGGGTTCCGCTGCGCGGCCCCGGAATGACGGCAGGGTGTTAACTGAACGGCATTGGGGTTAGCAGCCACCAATCACCGTAATCAGTCGCGACCCCTGTAGGCTCTACCTCGCCATGGTGCAGGTGAACCGGTACTGGCCAGAGCCCACGTCCACGACGACGGCAGTGCCATCCTGGCGCGCCGCCGCAATCCCGTTGCCGATTGAGAGGGCCTGGCCGGCTTCCCTGACGTCGGCAAGTTGCGCTCCCGGCAGGCGCACGGTGGCGCGAGTGTTGTGCGGGACCTCGACCGCCAGCTCGAACCTGCCGTCGCTGATCGTCCACGCAGCGCTTACGCTCCCGTACATCGTCATGTGCGCGGCCTTGACGCTGGTGAATCCGCCGCCAGGCTGCGGCTGGATGAGGATGTGCTTGTAGCCGGGTGCTGCAGGGTCGATGTCGAGGCCAGCCATCACCCGATACATCCACTCGCCAATGGCGCCGTAGGCGTAGTGATTGAACGAGTTCATCCCCTTGTCCTGGAACGACCCGTCAGGCTTCACACCGTCCCAACGCTCCCAGATGGTGGTCGCGCCCTGCTTGACCGGGTAGAGCCACGACGGGTACTGCTCCCGATTCAGCAACTGATAGGCCTCCTTCAGGTAGCCGTAGCGGCTGAGCACATGGCACAGGTAGGAGCTGCCGACGAAACCTGTCGTGAGGTGCTTGCGCTGCCGCACCTCCTGCGCCAGCCTGCCCGCGGCAGACGCGCGCATCGGCTCTGGCAGCAGTTCGAACTGCAGCGCCATCGCGTAGGCCGTTTGCGTGTTCTCACCGACGCGGCCGGTCGCCGTGACGAACTCCCGCTGGAAGGCTGTCCTGACCCGCCCGAAGAGCGCTTCATACTTCGCCGCGTCCTCTGCCTTGCCAAGCACACGGGCGGTCCTCCCCAGCAGATCGGCGGAATGCGCGAACATCGCGGTCGCAACGAGGTCCTTGCCCGTTGTGGCTCCCGGGTAGTCCGATGCGGTGCTCGCATAGGCCAGCCAATCGCCGAAGGTGAAGTCCTCGCTCCAGATGAAGTCGTCACCCGCGCGCTGTCTCACGTATTCGACCCACCGGACCATGCTCGGGTACTGCTGTTCGAGGATGCGCGTGTCCCCGTAGCTGAGGTACATCGTCCACGGGATGATGACGGCGGCGTCGGCCCACGCGGCAGATCCTCCGGCGGGCTTGCCGGGCTCGCTGAGAACGTCGGGGATGACGTGCGGCACACTGCCGGTGTCCAGCTGATCGGCGTCCACATCGCGGAGCCACTTCGTGAAGAACCCGGCCACGTCCATGTTGAACGCGGCGGTCCGGGCGAAGACCTGGGCATCGCCGGTCCAGCCCAGGCGTTCGTCCCGCTGCGGACAGTCCGTCGGGACGTCCACGAAGTTGCCCTTCTGCCCCCAGACGATGTTGTGCTGGAGTTGGTTGATCAGCGGGCTTGATGTCTCGAAGGTGCTCGTGCGCGGCATGTCCGAGTGGATGACTACGCCGGTTACACTCTCCAGCGTCAGCTGACCGGGATAGCCGTCAACAGCCACGTAGCGAAAACCCTGGAACGTGAAGTGCGGCTCAAAGGTCTCGACGCCGCCGCCCTTGAGCGTGTACAGCACCGTTTGCCGGGCGGCGCGGAGGTTTTCCACGTAGAAGTTGCCCTGCTTGTCGAGGACTTCGGCGTGTCGCAGCTTGACCGTCGTGCCCGCGGGCCCCTCGACCTTCAACCGCACCCATCCCACCATGTTCTGTCCCATGTCGACGACCGTGTCACCGGCCGGGGTTCGCACGATGGTGACGGGCCTGATTTCGTCAATCTTGCGTACCGGCGGCCCGGCCGGCGCGACGATAATGTCCTTGCGGTGGGCGGCAACCTTGACGCCCGACCACTGTTCGTCGACAAAACCAGGCAGGGCCCATCCGGCTTTCTCGAGACGGGCATCGTAGGTCTCGCCGTGGTAGATCTCGGACATCAGGATGGGGCCTGTTGCCGCCTTCCAGCGCGAGTCGGTCGTGATGGTCTCCTGCCGGCCGTCACGGTAGGTGACCGCGATCTGCATGAGCAGGGCAAGGCGGT
>Ga0315286_10007010_pt1 | contig 10996 bp, 7 predicted proteins | sample YL17G10_0_MG_FD_205038 | JGI IMG/M metagenome (GOLD analysis project Ga0315286, IMG submission 205038) | Sediment microbial communities from Yellowstone Lake, YNP, Wyoming, USA - YL17G10_0 | ecosystem: Environmental > Aquatic > Freshwater > Lake > Sediment | place: USA: Wyoming | collected...
ATCCGGAATCTGCCGGGAAGCTCGAGGACGGAGGTAACAAAGGCGAGGAAGCATCCTCGGCGAGGGGGCAATCCGTCCTGAAGGTGTTGTTAGAGTCCCTTCCTTAGGTCGCTCACGTGAGGCCTGTCCTTCCTGTGGCTCTGCCTGATCATGGTGGAATCCTCGGATAAAGGAGTGACAAGAGATGAAAGAATTCGAATATGAGATCTCGATCCATCACCTGCAGCGGGAAAACCGAATGAGGATCTTCTGTTCCGAAGCAGGGGATTGCTCGGTCGAAGATGTGACCGGTCGCGATTCCTCGGTGGTGGTCAGCGTCCTTAACGAGAGGGGACGTAGTGGGTGGGAACTGGTACAGGTCCTTTTTGGAGGGGAAGGGTTCATCTGTTTCTGGAAGAGGGAGTTGATCTCCCAGGGGAAGAGTTCGTAAACGGTTCTTTTGCCGGATTTGGAGGCTTCCCGCAACAAGGCTGCAGGGGTCTTCAAATGCATGGAGTCTTTTCCGTCCATTTTCCCTCGCGAACCCCGAAGCAGAGCTGCGGGAGTTGCGCTCGCTATGCATCTTCAAAGGATCTCTGAAGGGGGTAAAGGTATGCCGAAGGCGATTGGCCTGATATCGGGTGGATTGGATAGCCTGGTGGCGGCACGGATCCTGTTGGACCAGGGGGTTGAGCTCATAGGCCTTTCTTTTGAAACTCCCTTTTTTGGCCCTGGGGCGGCAAAGCGGATTGCAGCTCAGCTCGGAATTCCCTTAACGGTGATGGAAATCTCCGAAGAGCACCTCAAGATCGTAATGAACCCTCCCCACGGGTATGGTTCTGCCATGAATCCCTGTATCGACTGCCACGCTTTGATGATTCGCAAAGCGGGGCAAATTATGGAAGAGAAAGGTTACGATTTCATTTTCACGGGAGAAGTCCTCAATCAAAGGCCTATGTCGCAGAACAGGCAATCTTTGCAACTCGTGGCAAAGTTGTCCGGCTATTCCGAATTTCTCCTGCGTCCCTTAAGTGCCAAGCTCTTGCCTGAGACAAAGGCCGAGAGGGAAAGCATTGTCGAGCGCGAGAGGATGCTGGACATTCAAGGTCGTTCCCGGAAGCGACAGTTGGCTCTGGCCCAAGCCCGTAATCTGACAGAATTTGGGGCCCCGGCAGGCGGCTGTCTCCTGACCGAACAAGGATTCACCGTGAAGCTGAGGGAGTTATTCGCGAAGGGGAACTTCGATCTCCGGGACGTTCGGCTATTGAAGATGGGTCGCCATTTTCGTATAGGATCCGTCAAGATAGTGTTAGGAAGAAACGAAGAGGAGAATCGAAAGATTAAAGAGATGACAAGGGAGGGCGATATCCTTCTTTCCGCCGAGCATTTCCCCGGTCCGGTGGCCCTGGTCTGCGGAGGGGGCGCCGAGGAGGTTCTGAGGCAGGCTGCAGGGATCTGTGCCGCTTTCAGTGATGTTCAGGGGAGCGAAGAGATGCCCGAGCTATTACTGAAGGGAGAATGCGAAGCAAGGATTCGACCTCCGCTTCTTAGTCGGACGCAGATTCGGGAGTTTGCCATCGGTGGAGAGTAGGGAGCCAAGATCGGCCGCGAACGAGGGAAGCCTCCACCGGATTCGGCACGGGAGGGCGGACTTACATCCAATGACACATCGGTCCGACCCAAGCGGCAGATTGGAGGAAGGATTATGCCTTTTCGTTTGACAGATCAGCTCGTGCTCTCTAGTATCCTGGCATATCGATGGGGTCCATAAGGATGTGAAATAAGACTACGCCATGAACCCAAATGCTTCAGACGAAAAACCCCCAGAGGATTCCGCTTCCTTTCCCCAGATGGATGAGGAAGGAGCGATAGAGCAGGGGAAGTCAGAGTCTAAGGCCCCTGACCCGCAGGAACTGAGAGCCATACGGGATATCCTCCTCTCCCTGAGCAAGGTCCTCAAGGCCAGCCGGGTTTATAACCCGAATAACCCTGCCTACCAGAAGCTCTTCCTGGACTATGCAAACAGCCTCACCGAGTTTCTGAAGGACCGGGAGATCTTAGTTTTGGATATCGACCAGCTCCATATCCGTTACGGAGGAGAGGCGGTCTACCAGAACCCGGATCCTTCAGAAAGCCTTTCCTTTCACCTGTACAAGGACGGATTACGTCAGCTTCGATTTTTGCAGGGACTCGATTTTGCAGAGATTCAAGACTTCTTGGCCCTTTTAAAGTCAACCCTATTTGAGGCCGAACCGGATGACGATCTGGCCACCTTGCTGTGGGAGAGGGATTTCGCCAACATCCAATCCCTGGTGGTGGATGCACCGGGAGATGGAGCGGAAGGAGAGGGCAAATCAGAACTCTCCTCGCTGTCCCGGCGGATAGTAGATCATGGCAGAACGGAGCTCGAATCTAGGTCCGTATTGGAAAGTCCAGCCCTTGGCGGCGGCGGTCCCCCTCCCGATCCTGCTGACTCTATGCCTGCCTTTCCTGGGCGGGACCTACCCCTTTTTTCCCTCGGAGAGCAGGAGGTGGAAAAGGTCAAGTCGGAAATGGCAGACGAGGCGCGCAGGGATCTGGGGCAGGAGTTCATCAGCCTGCTCCTGGAAATCCTTTCCGCCAAGGAGGACATCGGAGGGTCCAAAGAAGTCCTGGCCATCATGGAACGAATCGCAGATTCCTACTGCTTACAAGGAGATTTTCTCAAAGCATTCCGAATTCTGAGAGACTTGCGGCAACTAGTAGAGTTGCCCCTGAGCCTTTCCGATTCTCGCCGGGCCGCAATCCGGGAATCCATTGAACGGATGGGAAGCTCAAAAAGGCTGGCAAGGCTAACCAAAGTACTGGATCAGGCAGATGAAAAGTCGCTTCAAGTTTTTAAGTATTACGCCTCTTTGCTTGGCACCCAGGCTATTGTTCCTCTTTGTGAGATGTTGGGAGAACTCGAGCAGAGGAAGTCCCGGCGCATCATCTGTGAGGCGATCGCCGAAATGGCGCAGGGCCATGCGGACAAGCTGGAGTCGGCATCCAGGGACCCGCGTTGGTTCGTGGCCAGGAATGCGGCCTACATTTTGGGCACGATCAAGGATCCACAAGGAGTGAAGTATCTCATGCGGCTTGCCAAGCATGAGGAGCTTCGGGTGAGAAAAGAAGCCACTCGAGGCTTAGGAGCCATTGGAGACGAGGAGTCCCGGAATTTCTTGCTAACCTGCCTGCAGTCTTCGGAAGGATCCATTCAGGTCCTGGCTGCTGGGGTCCTTGCCAACCTGAGAGAGAAGAGGGCGCTGCTCATTCTCGAGAAGATCCTCGAGGATAGGCAATTTCTGAATCGAGATCGGGAAGAGAAGAGGGAGATCTTTGATGCGGTGGGAAGGCTCGGAGAGGATCACCTCCTCCCTCTACTGAAAGGCTTCTTGCATAGAAAGACCATATTCCCTCGTGCGAAGGTAGAAGATACGAGAGAGGGGGCAGCCCGCGCCTTGGCCTTGATAGGAACGGAGGCCGCAAGAAGGATCTTGCATGAGGGAGCAGGAGGAAATGATAAGGCCATCAGCCAGGCATGTCGCGCTGCCTTATCTCAGGTTCGTTTCTCCGTGCGAGGTGAAGAGGAGGAGGTGCGGTGAGGGCCCCAAGGAGGAGCTCCCGGGGAAAGCTCAATGAGATCATAGATGAGCGAATTGCCCTTGAGATGAAGGAGTTCGTGACTCTCTTCTATGTCTCTCTCAGGAATGCCCGGTTCCATGGATTGAGCAATGAGGCCTTCTTGCAGCCTCTCCGCAAGCTGGTGGGGATCCTCAATTCATTGCTCCCTCTCGAAGGCGAACTGTCTCTGCGGTTGGTGGATTGCTATCTTTTCGTAAATGACCAGCGCCTCCAATTCGATATCGAGGGATACCTCAGTTACGGTAGGCTGGTCGAGGAACTCAGGGCACGCAAGATCGGTTCGGTCTTCTTTCGCGAAGAGGCGGAACCGGAAGACCTGCAGGCGCTTATCTCCCTATTCCTGGCTCTCGACCCCAGTGCCGAGGACCCCTCTCGGATCCTGCAGGAGCAGCTGCTCCAGCGAGGGATCTCTCATATTGCCGTGGAAGCTCTGACGGCCAGCCGCTTTCCAGCAAGAGGGGCTGATTCGGAGGGCCGAGAATTGGCAAGGGCTACTTTTCTCAAGGGCATTATGAACATCCGTGCGATCCTGGAGCAGGTGGCCGCCTCGCAGAGAATCGATATGAAGGGGAGTAAAAGGGTGGTGCAGTCGCTGGTGGATCTCATTGTGAGCGGGGACCTGTTCATCCTGGGGCTCACCTCAATCAAGAACTTCGACGATTACACCGCCAATCATTCGGTCAATGTCAGTATCCTCTCCATCGCCCTGGGGTCCCGGTTGGGATACCCGAAATCGCAACTCTTCAAACTTGGGATGGCGGCGTTCTTCCACGACATTGGAAAGGTTCGGATCCCAGAGGAAGTGGTAAAAAAACCATCCGCGCTGAACGAGGAAGAGTTCAAGATCATGGCTCTCCATCCCTATTATGGAGTGATCCCCCTGATGCGGCTCAAAGGACTGAGCGATCTGGTGCTGCAATCGATGGTCGCCTCCTTTGAACACCACCTCAATTACGATCTGTCAGGGTATCCTCCTCTGTCGGGGAGCCGAAAACTGACGCTCTTCTCGCGCATCATCCGGATCGCGGATTCCTTTGATGCCATGACGACGGCGCGAGTGTATCGGCCCAATCCGCGCCTTCCCGATCAGGCCCTGGCTATCATGATGGATCAAGCCGGGACTTCTTACGATCCTCTTCTGCTCAGGGTCTTCGTTAACACGATCGGGATCTATCCGCGGGGGACCTTGCTGCTCTTCGATACCGGAGAGGTCGGCATGGTCATGGAGGTCAATCCGCACCCAGAACTCCTCCATCTTCCCCGAGTTGAGCTCCTGCGGGATGCAAAGGGGGAAAACATGGGGGGAGAGATCGTCGACCTGGCGTCGGCCATGGAAAAAAGGAAGATCGTTCGCTCCGTTTTCCCTCGGGAATTGGGGATCAACATTATTGAATATCTCTGGAGAAAATAGGGAGCGAGAGCGGAAAGCCCTTTAGAATATCTGGAGACCTCGCACCTTGGGGCGGTAAAAGCAGGATGGACGCCCTTCCGGGCTGCATGCTGAAGTCAAACCGTTCTTGACGGGCCTCCTATTGGGGGAGGGGACAGGATGCCTCTCGGAGATACTGTGCGGCCTCTTCCGGAGAGGTTACGTCGATATAGATGCTGGTGCCCATTTCGAAACCGGCCGGAGTGGTCAGACGGGGGATGATCTCCAAGTGCCAGTGAAAGTCGTAACTCCTGTCCGGCGAGCAAGGAATATTGAGGAGAGTAAGGTTATAAGGAGGATCGCGGAGACAGGAATGAAGACGAGCTAAAACCTCTCGCAGGATCTGGGCGAACTCTCCGATTTCGATGCGGCTCATGTTGGCGAAGCAGGGTTGATGCCTGCGGGGCATGATCCTGGACTCGAAGGGTGAACGAGAGGCATAGGGCGTACAGGCAATAAAGCTGTCGTTTTCGCAGATGATCCTTTCCTTCACCCGAGTCTCATACTCCACTATGTCGCAGTAAGGGCATTTTTCCCGGTACTCTCTGTATTGTTCCACTCCCGTGATCTTTGCCCAAACCTTTTGCGGAATGACCGGCATAGCCACGATCTGAGAATGGGGATGGGTCAAAGAAGACCCTGCCACCTTTCCGTGGTTTCGGAAGATCAAAATGTAGCGCAAGCGAGGATCCTCGCGCAGGGCGTTATACCGATCCAAATAAGCCCAGATCACCTTCTCCACCTGGCCAACCCCCATCTGTCCTAACGACTTATTGTGCCCGGGACTCTCGACTACCACTTCATGGGCACCAATTCCTTCCATGGCATCATAGATCCCAACCTCGCGTCGATTGGGTTCTCCCGCGCTCTGCAGGGCGGCAAATTTATTCGTCATGACCCGTACTTGCCATCCGGGGCCGTTAGGTGGCTGATGACGAGGTCGATAGGCGAGGATCTCGGGAGGCGTCAAGGCCTCGTTGCCGGGACAAAATGGACATTTGGGGTCCCACTCGGGTTCCTCGTGGATTTGCCTCTCGTCGGTCAAAAAGTCGGATGGGCGCTTCGCTCGTTCTTTTGCGAGGATCACCCATTCACGGGTGATAATGTCCTTCCGCAGCTCGGGCATACCAAGTCCTTTCTTCCATGAGCAAGGAAAATCGAATCCTTTCCCTTCCTTCTCGCCAACCCCGACCTATCCCGTCTAACCCCTCAGTTTGGGTCAAGAGGCCCAACCATTTCCATACTCTTGTCTTTTCTTGTTGGAGAGGTAGACGATTATAGCGGGAGGCCATAAGGATTGGACCCTTACCCCTACTTCTCTGACGGCTCCTCTCTCCTAGCGTCAGATGAGTTAGCCCACAAAAAATTGGCGACGATTGCCAATACTCCTGCAGCGATTGCAAGCACCAATCCGATAGTGAAGTTCATGTCCTCCTCCTTCCTAAGCCCCCTCTCATAGGGGGGGGAATCCCGATTCGTTCCTCTCTCCAAACGGATTCGCGGTTAGGATCTCGACATGATCGCATAGCCCCCTAAGTTCGGCCCAACTCCATCACGAACTCCGGGGTCAATGCGCAACCCTTTACTTATTCTATGGATTGGGGGAATTATTCCGCCCTAATATGGAAGAAATCTATCGATAAGATCCTTCCCTGTCAAGAATTTTTCTCTCTCATACTTCCTCCCAATCAACTCCATAATCCATACCTGAAAAGCACGATTTGCATTTTGTGGCAATGGGATAGATACGGATCTTTCGCCGCCTCCAGAGCCAGGCCGCACTCTCTGATTCCCTTCTGCCTCCATTGTCCGCGATTGCCATCTTGATTTTCCCCCCAGAATGAGATAAGAGAAACGGGGCGCAAACGACGGTATGCTCCCAAGCCTTGCCGCCTGGGAGAACAACGGATGAAGGGGAGGGGCAAAACGTCCCTCCTGGAGGGGTTCCAAGGTCGTGCAGATCTATTGGCAGCAAGGCCATTAGAACGGGACCGTGGGAAGGGCTGGTTGATCAGGGAAGAGCGGAGGAAACCTGAAAGGAGGAGAAGGGTCATGGAAGCAAAGGATAAGCCGTCCAGGCTGGCAGTGGTCCAAGAGGCGCCTCGGCGGTGGCTAACGATCCTGGGAATGTTGGGTCCGGCTTATATTTGGGCGGCAGAGTATATTGGCTCGGGAGAGGTCATCCTCTCCACTCGTCTGGGAGCCCTTTTCGGTTTTAGCATCGTTTGGATTGCCGTCTGGGCGATTGTCTTGAAGGCGTTCATCGGTTATGGAGGGGCATGCTACACCACCTTCACCGGGGAAGGAATGATCGACATGATAGGCCGTATCCCGCCCGGTAAATGGGGTGTGTGGCTGGTGGGCATCGCGGAGCTCGCGGCGGGTACCATCTCCATTGGAGCCCTGATAACAGCGTGTTCCGTCTTTACCAATGCTCTGCTGCCCTTTCTCTCTCCGGTGTTCTGGGGATGGATCCTCTCGGCCATCATCATCTACCTCATATGGTCGGGCTCGATAGATCGACTGAAGGTCATCCAGACCGTCATGGTGGCGATCATGGTAATCGGAGTTCTCTACACCGGCTACCGGCTCATTCCCAGCTTCGGCTCGCTGATCAGTGGATTGTTTGTGATGCAAATCCCCCAAATCCCGGCCTGGGCCGCGGAGAAGTATAAGGTTACAAACCCCCTCCGGGAGCTGGTTCCCATCCTCGGATGGGCCGGAGGCGGATTTGCGAGTCAGTGCTGGTACACCTACTGGACGCTGGGGGCAGGATACGGTATGGCGCGCTTGGGGCGTCAGGGAAAACCGGCCGACGAAACCTTATTGAAGGAGATGTCGGTAGAGGACGCAAACCGGGTAAAGGGATGGCTCAGAATGGTTCGGGCGGATACCCTGGTGGCCAGCCTCATCGGAGTGGTGGTGATCATCGGTTTTGTGTCATCCGGGGCAGGGGTACTCCATGTCAAGCAGATCCTTCCCGCTGGGGCGGCGGTAGCCCTCAATGTCGCGGAGATCTTCAATTTTATGTTTGGGAAGGTGGGACGCTATCTGTTCCTATTAGGCGCCTTCGCTGCTCTATTTTCCACTTGCCTGGCTGCCTTCACCGGTTGGCCCCGTTTGCTCTCCGACTGCGCTCGCGTGCTCTTTCCCAAATTGGAGAAAGTGTCTTGGGAAAAGCAATACCGCGTTTGGATCATCATTTTCGCCTTCACCAACATGGTTCTGGTCTATACCTTCCACTGGAGGCCGGTCTTTCTGGTGCAGAGTGCCGCCACGCTGGAGGGTGCCTTCTTGATTCCCGTTCAGGGAATCCTGGTACTACTCGGGCTCTACTACGTTCTTCCCAAGCTCTTCTCCCCCGAGGTGCGGAAGATCCTTCGTCCAGGGATCCTCGTCCCTCTCGGGATTACCTTGGCCGTGTCGGTTTACGTTTATTTTTCCTTTGCGAGACTCATCATGGGGTTTTGACCACTAACTCATTTGCAGACGAGAGTTGAAAGGAGATCAGGATGCAAAAGTTCCAGGTGGAAGGGGTAATTCCACCCATGATTACCCCCTTTGATGAGCAGGGGAATATTTACGAACAGGGCCTTCGCCGACTCATCGATTTTCTCGCGGAGAAGGTTCAGGCCCTTTATCCGGTAGGTACCTACGGCAGTGGGCCGGCCATGGACCTGGCGGAGCGGCAAAGAGCTGCGGAGATCATTGTGGACCAGGTTAGGGGGCGTATTCCGGTGATCATGCATGTAGGCTGCGTGGACACCAAGAACACTCTTGTGCTGGCCCGACACGCGGAAAAGATCGGCGCTAACGCGGTCGCCTCGATCGCGCCTTTCTATTATGAGCATAATGAAAAGGCGATTGAATACCACTTCCGGCAGCTCTTGGATTCGGTCTCCATTCCGGTATTCGCTTATAATAACCCGAAGCTCTCTCGAAACAGCATTTCGCCAGGCCTCCTGGCTAGATTGGCAGAGGAAGGCTTGGCCGGGATCAAGGATAGTAGTTTCGATATCCTGGTCTATTACGCCTATCTGCGGATGGTCAAGAAACCGGATTTCATTTTCATCATCGGTACCGAGGCTCTGGCCCTTCCCGCCCTGATGGTGGGAGGCTGCGCGTGCGTGGCCGGGTTGGCAAATGCCCTGCCAGAACTGGTGGTAGATCTGTTCAAGGCCTGCAAGAGCAAGGATCAGAAGGCTGCCGCAAACCTGCAGCAGAAGACCCTGGTGGTGCGGGATATCATGCATCTGGCCCCTCTCGCTATTTCGGGCATTCACGCCATCCTACAGATGCGAGGCATTGACGCCGGAGTGCCCCGGCCTCCCATCCTCCCTCTCACATCGGAGGTCTTTTCCAAGATGAAGGCCCGGCTGGAGGAAGAGGGAGTGCTGTAGAAGAGCCGGGGGAGGGATGAGGGCCTTCTGGCCATGGAAGCTCCCCGCAGCTCTGCTACGGGGATTACCCTCGCCATGCATTTTTAGCTCCCTTCTTTGAGCCGGAGGGATCTCGAAATGGAAGGAATTCTTGATTCTATTTCGAGTTCGGTCGCTAACCTCGCAAAAAAAGGGAGCTGCGAGATCGCGCTCGCTATGCATTTTCAAGCCAGCGTACCCCGCAGGGTGGCAGGCCCGCAGGCAGGCGAAGGTCGTTATGGTCGTTATACAGAGAAAGGAAAAAGAGAATCGGCTATCTTCTCGGGATCGATATTGGGACCAGCGGCTGCCGGGCGGTGATCTTCGATGAGAACTTCGCCTTGCAGGGGAAGGCGGCCTTTAGCTTTGCCCTGGACGTCCCCCGCCCCCAGTGGGCAGAGCAAGATCCGGATCGGGTTCTGAGCGGCGTGTTGCGTGTTATACGCCAATGTCTGAAAAAGACCGGAATGGCTCCTCGTGATCTCCTCGGCATAGGCTTGAGCGGTGTCCTCTATAGCCTGCTGGCCATCGATTCTAAGGGCAGGCCTCTGTTGCCCCTGATCCAGTGGTCCGACAATCGGGCGGAGGAGGAATCGTCTCGACTGGATCAGGCTTTCCGAGCGGCCGACCTTTACCGGAAAACCGGATGTCGGAATAACGCGATGTATCTTCCGGCGAAGATCCTGTGGATCAAAGAGAACCTGCCTGACCTGTATGCTCGGACGGCAAAGTTCATCTCCATCAAGGACTATGTAGCCCAGCATCTCACAGGGGGAGATTACGCCACTGACTACATCGTTGCTTCTGCCAGCGGCCTCTTCAACATCCACGAGAAGAGGTGGGACCGGGATGTCTTGAAGCTCTTGGATCTGGCAGAGGATCGTCTTCCTGCGGCAGTCCCTCCCCAGTTTCTCCTGGGGACTATCCAGAGAAAGGTGGCAAAAAGGACCGGACTTCTGGAAGGAACTCCGGTATATGCCGGAGGCGGGGACGGCCCCCTCTCCAATGTGGGCGCCGGCGTAATTGAGCCGGGCCATCTGAATCTCAGCATTGGAAGTGGCGGGATCCTGCGCATGATCCTGGATCGGCCACGGCTCTGCCCTTTCCAGAGGACCTGGTGTTACTTGCTGAAAGAGGACCGCTGGATCCTGGGGGGAGTAAATAATGGGGGTATGGTCCTGCAGTGGTTCTGGGAAAGCTTCTGGGGGAAAGAGACCCGACGGGAGGAGAAGAGGAAAGGGCGTTTTGCCCTGCTGGATGGATGGGCAGGATCCATTCCCCCCGGGTCGGAAGGATTGATATTCCTGCCCTACCTTACGGGAGAGAGATCGCCAAATTGGCGAACGGAGGCTCGTGCCTCTTTCTTGGGGATCAATTCTCGTCACCATCGAGGGCACTTCGCCCGCTCCGTTATGGAAGGTTTGGGTTTTCAGATGCGGAGGGTCTTTGCGGCCATGGAGGAGATCAGTGGGGGAGTCAAGGAAATTCGTTTCACCGGGGGATTCAG
>Ga0315286_10007011_pt1 | contig 10992 bp, 12 predicted proteins | sample YL17G10_0_MG_FD_205038 | JGI IMG/M metagenome (GOLD analysis project Ga0315286, IMG submission 205038) | Sediment microbial communities from Yellowstone Lake, YNP, Wyoming, USA - YL17G10_0 | ecosystem: Environmental > Aquatic > Freshwater > Lake > Sediment | place: USA: Wyoming | collected...
TTCTTTGGTGATGGTCTCCTGGCGCACCTTGTTATAGGTGAGGGTGAGGTCGTGGATCATCTCGTTGGCATTCTCCGTGGCGCTGCGCATGGCCACCATGCGGGCCGATTGCTCGCTGGCCTTGGCCTCCAGCGCCGCCTCGTACACTTGGCGCTCGATGTAGCGGGGCAGCAGCTCGGCTAGCACGGCCTCCGACGAGGGCTCGTAGATGTAATCGATGGCCCAGGTGGCCATGTCTACGGGCGGCTCAACGGGCAGCAGCTTGAACACCTCCGGCCGCTGCACCATCGTGTTTACGAAGTGAGGATAGGCCAGGTAGACCTCGTCGGAAACGCCGGCGACGTAGTCCTGGATGGCGATCTGGGCGATGGGCCTTACCTCGTCGTAGCTGGGGTAGTCGGGCAGACCGACGACCTCGCCCACGATGGACGCCCCGGCGCGGCGGAAGAAGTCGCGCCCTTTACGGCCGATGCAGATGAGGCGTGCGGGAATCCCCCGCTCCACGATGAAGGAGGCGGCGCGCCGGTTGACGGCGCTGGGCAGGCCGCCGCACAGGCCGCGGTCGGGCGTGATGAGGATGATGTCCATCCCCTTGGGCTCCCGCCGCTGGAGGAGAGGGTGGATAGTCTCTGGGTCCTGGGAGAGCAGCGTCCCTGCCACGTTGGCCAGCATCCAGCGGATCTTATCGGCGTAGGGGCGGCCGGCCAGGGCGTTGTTCTGGGCCCGCCGCATCTTGGAGGCGGCCACCAGCTCCATGGCCTTCGTGATCTTGGCCGTGTTTTCGACGGTGCGGATGCGGCGGCGGATCTGGCGCAGCGTAGGCATTAGACCCTCATCACTAGTACGGCACTGTCTCCTTGAACGCGAGGATGGCCGCTTTGAGCTTCTCCTCGGTTTCCGGCGTGATCTGCTTCTGCTCTTCGATATCGCGACCGATCTCCGGGTGGTTGCTCTCCATGTAGCGGTGGAAGGCGGGCTCGAAGGCCTGGACCTTGGCCACCGGCAGGTCGTCCAGGTAACCGTTGACCGCCACGTAGAGGATCTCCACCTGCTGACGGAGAGGCATGGGCTCGTACTGCGGCTGCTTCAGCACCTCGGTGAGGCGCTGGCCTCGCTCCAGCTGGCGGCGGGTGGCCACGTCCAGCTCGCTGGTGCCGAACTGAGCGAAAGCCTGGACCTCGCGGAACTGGGACAGGTCCAGGCGCAGGCGGCCGGCCACCTGGCGCATGGCCCGCCTCTGAGCCGAGCCTCCCACGCGCGACACCGACAGCCCGACGTTGATGGCCGGCCGGATGCCGGCGTTGAACAGGTCGGTCTCCAGGTAGATCTGGCCGTCGGTGATCGAGATGACGTTGGTGGGGATGTAGGCGGACATGTCGCCGGCCTGGGTCTCGATGATGGGCAGGGCGGTCAGGGAGCCACCGCCGTGCTCGGGCGCCAGCTTGGCCGCGCGCTCCAGCAGACGGCTGTGGAGGTAGAACACATCGCCGGGGTAGGCCTCGCGGCCGGGCGGTCGTCGCAGCAGCAACGATATCTGGCGATAGGACCAGGCGTGCTTGCTCAGATCGTCGTAGATCGCCAGCGCGTCACGTCCCTGCTCCATGAACTCCTCGCCCATGGCGCAGGCCGCATAGGGCGCCAGGTACTGGAGGGCCGCCGGGTCGTCGGCGTTGGCTGCCACCACGATCGTGTGGGCCATAGCGCCGTGCTGTTCCAGCGTGGCCACCACCTGCGCCACCTTGGAGGTCTTCTGCCCGATGGCGCAGTAGACGCAAACAAGGTCGCCGCCCTTCTGGTTGACGATGGTGTCCAAAGCGATGGCCGACTTGCCGGTGGAGCGGTCGCCGATGATGAGCTCGCGCTGGCCGCGGCCGATGGGGATCATGGAGTCGATGGCCTTGATGCCCGTCAGCACCGGCGTATCAACGCTCTTGCGCATTACAACGTTAGGGGCGATGCGTTCTACGGCGCGCATCACATCGCGGGAGATGGGGCCCTTGCCGTCCAGGGGATTGCCCAGCGGGTCCACAACGCGACCGATGAGGGCCTCGCCCACGGGCACCTGCACGATGCGGCCGGTGGCCCGTACCTCGTCGCCCTCGCGGATCCTGGTGTGATCGCCGAGGATCATGGCGCCGACGGTGTCCTCCTCGAGGTTCAGCGCCAGGCCCATAATGTCCTCCTGGAACTGGAGGATCTCGTTGTACATGGCGCCCTGGAGGCCGTGCACGCGGGCGATGCCGTCGCCGGCCTCCACCACCGTACCCACGTCCACCGCCGCCACCTGTACGCCGAACTGCTCGATCTGCTGGCGAATGATGGAGGTTATCTCTTCCGGTCGTACCGCCATATCAGTCCCCCAAACCTGTTTCCCCACCGCACCCTTCAGGGTGCGGTGTTATGTGTCGATTCTCACGTCTCACTAGTCTCAATGCCACGCCGCCAGGCCAGGATATCGGCGCAGTGCTCTTGCTCATGGGCATAAGTGCATTCCGGCAACCAGTTGTGCACGGGCACCGGGCCCTCGTCGGTGCCGAGACGCTCATCGCTGAGCGAGTCCAGCCCCGCCAGGACGCGACCCTGCACGAGTTCCAGCCGGCGCATCACCTCCGCCAGCGGTAGGCCGGCGTAGCGCTGGTGGGCGCGGGCGTTCCAGGCGTTCAGCTCCTCTTCGTTGGTTATCCGGGCGAAATCTTGAGGACGGTCCGCGGCCAGCAGGCCCAGGCGCGTGATCGCCTCCTCCTCCCAGGCCAAGATGTGGGCCAGAACGTCTCGCACTGACCACTGGCCGGCGACGCCGGGACGAGTCATCTCCTCCACCGACAGGCCGTCCAGCGCCGCCAGCAGCTTGCCGTGCTCGCGGGCCAGGCTGTCGCGCACATCCTCCCTCGTCAGAGCCATCCCAATCTCGTTTCCTAGCGCTCCTGACCCGCCAGGCTTCGCTTCAGGGCCAAGAGTCTACCGTGGGTGCTGCCATCGATGACCTTGTCGCCGACACGGGCCACCAGGCCGCCCACGATGCCCGGCTCCACCTCCAGGTGGGCGATGACCTGCTTGCCGGTCAGTTCGCCCAGTCTCTTCTCCACTTCCTCACGCTCGGCATCGCTCAGAGGGACGGCGGTGATCACGGTGGCATGGGCGATGCCACGATGCTCGTCCACCAGCCCCAGGTAGGCCTCCGCTATCTGAGGAGCGAGGCCGGCCCGCCCCTTAGCAACCAGGAGCTTGGCCAGGTTCATCGCCTGGGGGTCGATCCCGGTCAGCGTTCCCTCCAGCAGGCGGTAGCGCTGGGCGAGAGGCACCTTAGTGTTGGCCAGAAGGGCCAACGCCTCGGCGTCGCCCATGACCGCCGCGATGAGCCGCTGGTCTTCCGACCAGCGGTCCAGGGCGCCACGGTCAAGGGCAACCTCGAAGGCCGCCCGCGCATACCGTTTGGCGGCAGTGTCACGGATCATTGGGCTGGTTCGGACGAAGCGGGCTTCTCGCCGTTGCCGGCTAGCGCCGATTCCGCCAGCGTCTCCTCAATGAGACGCCGGTGGGCCTGACGGTCCAGCGACTGGTTGATGACCTTCTCGGCGGCGGTGATGGTGAGGTCGGCGAACTCCCGCCGCAGGTGAGCGATGGCGCTATCCCGCTCGAGCTGGATCTCGCCGCGGGCGCGGGTCAGCAGCCCTTCGGCGTCGGCGCGCGCCTGCTGGCGGGCCTCCTCCTGGATGCGGGCCGCGACCTGCTGGGCCTGGCCGATGAGGGCCTGACCCTCCTGGCGCGCCCGCTCCATCTGCGCCGCCACATCCTCCTCGGTGCGGGTCAGGCGTTCCTTGGCCTGCTCGGACGCCTCCAGTCCCTCCTGGATACGGCGCCGGCGCTCGTCCAGAAACTTGAGCAACGGCTTGTAGGCCAGCAGATACAGCACCACCAGTAGGATGGTGAAGTTGATGATCTGGGCCAGCAGGCTGGGCAGGTTGATGCCGAGGCTCTTCAGCCCGTCGACGATCCCCGCAAGATACAGAGGCTCCATGGCTTGCTCTCGATCCCAGCCTGCCTAGAACACGAAGCCGATCATCACCGCCGTCACGAGAGCGTAAATGCCGATGGCCTCGGCGAAGGCCAGGCCCAGGATCATGTTCACCTGAATGGCCGGCTGAGCCTCGGGGTTGCGCCCCAGGGCCTCCATCGCCTTCCCCACCAGGTTGCCGATGGCTAGGGCCGGCCCGAAAGCGCCCAGGCCCATGGCGATGCCCGCTGCGATGTACTTGATGCCAATGTCGGTCACCCCCGTATCGGTGCCCTGAGCGACGTAGCGGGCGGCTTCCGCCAAGGGCGGCATGATGGCAAGGAGTATCTCCATCTGGTGTCCTCCTTCTGCTAAGGCTCCACTTTCTGTGTCATGTCCGGGCGGCCTCCGGCGCATGGCCCGTCGCCTCGCCCTCCTCGGCGTGGGCGCCGCCGTGGGCGACCGCCATCATCCCGAAGACCAGAGTGAGGGCAGCGAAGATGAAGGCCTGCATAACGCCCACCAGTATCTCCAGGAAGTAAAAGGGAAGAGTCACGATCAGGGGGAAGAGGAAGGTGAACATGAGGATGACCACTTCCCCAGCGAACATGTTCCCGAAGAGACGGAAGGTGAAGCTGACCAACCTCACCGTCTCTGAGATGAACTCCAGAACACCCACGAAGGCGTCGATGCCTCCCTGCAAGATCTGGCCGAAGGAGAGACGCCGCAGGCCGCGGAAGACACCGCCCAGGTTCACGAACTTGCTGCCATAGGTACGAAAGCCCAACGTGGAGATGCCCCAGAACTCCACGAAGACGGCCGACATGATGGCCAGGGCCAGAGGCGTGTTCAGGTCGGTGTTGACGCTCCGCAGGAAGGGCTTCAGCTCTCCCACAAAGTTGCCCTTCTCCTTCTCCGCCTCCGCCTTCTGGGCTGCCTGGGGATCCGCCTCGTCGATGGTGTCGCCCTTCCAGTGGCCGGGGCTGGAGAGGGATGTGTACGTGAGCGGGATCGGCCCCAAGTCCACCTGCTTCATTACGAAGCCGCTCTCCTCTTCCTCCCCCAGACCGATGACGTTGAAGACGGGGGTGAGGGACAGCCAGTTGGAGATGAGAATGAAGAAGAAGATCGTGGCCACCACCGGGAAGAAACGGCGACCGTTCTTCTCGCCGGCGATACCCGTGACCACGTTGTAGAACGCCTCCAGCATGGCCTCCAGGACGTTCTGCGCCCCGCGGGGGACGAGCTCCCAGCGACGCGTCATCAGAAACACGCCGGCGACGATCAGAATCACCACGATCCACGAGGTGATCATGGTGTTGGTGATGTTGACGATGCCAATGGAGTAGAGGGTCTCCGGCTTGAGGGTGATGTGCGGTGTGGGCCCACGCAGGAACACGAGCCCCGCCAGGATCGCCAGCACTACGAGGACTATTCCCCCGCGGCGTCCCATCACTTATCCCTTTGCCGGGGCCGGCGTAGGCCCAGCTCCTCGAGCAACAGCAGGTAGCCGCCTACGAAGGCCAAGGTGAGACCTAGGAAGAGGCCGAGGAGCGTGAAGACGGGCTTCACCTCCAGGAGCCGGTCGAGCAGCAGGCCACCCACGATGCCAAACACTATGCAGAACGCAAAGTACCAACCGATGCCGATCAATCGTACGGCTGGTGGCAGCCCGCCCACCTGGGGTCCTCCCGCCTAACGGAGGGTGCAGCCGCCGCCGCACGTTGGGCTCTGGCCCGCCGAGGGGCTCCGGCCGCTGCTTATGTACTCTATCACAGAGTTACCCATACGTTCCAGATGCCCACCAGGCTTGTCGCCGCGAAAAATAGCCCCAAGCAGGGCTTGGGGCCGGCACGCGTTCTCGGGAGGACCGCGGTCAGGAAGTACCGCCGCGCTTCTCGAAGTCCTCCATGTCCAGGCTATCGATGAAGTCACGGAAGGGGGAGAGCTTCTCCAGTTCCTCCTCCCTAACCTCCGATCGCCCCTCGCCCTCCGCCTTCTCTTCACCTGTCTCCTGGTCCAGGCGCACCCCCGCCTTGTCCAGCACCGTCTCCTCGGCGAAGATGGGCACCTGCACCCGCACGGCCAGGGCGATGGCGTCGCTGGGGCGAGAGTCGATCTCGAGAGTGCGCCCGTCTACGTCCATGATGATGCGCGCGAAGAAGGTATCGTTGGCGAGATCGTTGACCACGATGTACTGTACGTTGCCCCCGAACGCATCGATGACGGAGCGCAGCAGGTCGTGAGTGAGAGGCCGTGACACCGCCACCTCTTGCAGTCGCACAGCGATGGCGTCGGCCTCGGCCGGCCCGATCCAGATAGGGAGGTAGCGGTCGGACTCTTTCTCCTTGAGGATCACGACCCGCTGGTAGTTCATCAGGCTTACCCTGATGCTCTCGATGACCATCTCGATCACGCTACCACCCTCCCAAACCGGTGCGTCCTCATTCTAGCTTGGCGGCTTCCCTGGTGTCAATCGCGATACGAAGCTGGACGCTCCCAGCGCCGGCCGACGACTCCTGCCGGCGAACCACCCGCAGGCAGGTGCGTGTCTTCGGCGCGACGGGCCAAGACCGCGCTGGCCAGCCCTGCCAGCGAAGCCAGCACAGCTATCAGGGCCAGTACCCAGCTTATGCCGACGACATCGGTGATGGCGCCGATGGCCAGGAGGGGTAGGAGGGAAAAGAAGTTGGCCGAGACTATCTGCGTAGTGAATATCCGCCCCCGCATCTCGGCCGGAGCCCGCTCGTGGAGGACGGTCTGGGCGGGTGCGTTGAGCAGGGCATAGCTAAGGCCCATAGGGAAGGCGAAGAACATGGTCAGCGTAACCAGCAGTCCCAGCCCGGCCACGCCGTCGGGGGTCAGGATGCCGGTCCACTCCAGCATCGCCGCCAGGGGCTCCGTCAGGGCCATGGCTATCAGACAGAGGGCGATGCCGGTCAAGCCCATTGTCACCACCCGCTCCCGGCCGATGCGGTCGGCGAACCAGGAGATGAAGCGCAGCCCCACCAGAGCGCCCACGCCAGTGGGAGCGAAGACGTAGGCGGCATTATCGGGCGAAACACCCAGGGTGTCCCTCATGAAGCGCGGGATGAGAATGGCGAAGAGCAGGACCAGTGTGCTGCTTAGGGTGAGCTGAACCAAAGCCATCACCGAGGCCAGGTCGCCGCGCAGGGCGCGCCAGGCCTTGCGAAAGTCCTCCGGAATGCCGCCGAAAAGAGGCCCCTCCCACTTGGCCTCCCGTCGCGCCTGGTCCCCCGGGTGGACGCGGGCGGACAGCACGCCGGCCAGCAGGAAGAAGGCGGCCGTCAGGATGAACATGCCGTCCGCGCCGGCCGGCTTCAGCACCGCCGGCGCCAGAAAGACGATGCCCACGAATTGGGCGCTGGTGAGGGTGAAGTTATAGAGGGTGTTGGCGCTCATCAGACGGGTCTTGGGCACCAGGGTCGGGATCAGCGCCACCACCGCCGGGTTGAAGAACTGGCTGGCAGCCGCGAAGACAAGGATGAAGCCGTAGATGCCCCACTCATTCGAGTGGAAGAACAGCAGGCCCAGGCAGGTGGCGGCGCGGATGAGGTTGGTGACCGTGAGCACGCTCTCCTTGCGCCAGCGGTCGAGCAGAACGCCCACCGGCATGCCAAAGAGGGTGGAGGGCACGATGAAGAAAAAGACCAGCAGGGTAGTGTGGATGGTCGAATTCGTAAGGTCGAGTACGACCACCAGCAGGGTGAAGAGGAGCCCGTACTGAGCGGTCTGGGCCAGGGCCTGGTTGAGCCACAAGGCGGCGAAGCGTCGGTCAGCCAGGAGCAGGCCGGTGTTTCGCGGCGGGAGGAACTCCGAGTCGTCGGGCACGTTCATCACGCTGTCTCGGGCAGCCTCTCCGCCTGGGGACCGAAGCGCAGGCGACTGTAGACGGCTGCCGCCACCACAGCCAGCGCCACCAGGACGATGACGATTCGGGCGCTCACCAGCTCGGCCAGGCCGCCGACGATGAACAGGGGGATGATGGAGGTGGCGCTACCCAGCATCATCTGGCCGGCGAAGATGCGCCCCTGCATCTCGGGCGGTGCGCGCTCGTTGAGGACGGCGCGAGCGGCGACGCTGACCAGGGAGAAGGCGAAGCCCAGGGGGACGGCCAGGCCCATGGCCACTGTAGCGTTGAGGGAGAGCCGGCTCCACTCCCACATGTCGGCCAGGTAGCTGCCCTGCGACCGGAACAGGTCGGCCTGCTCATCGACGAAGCCCATGGCGATTAGAGAGACGACGAAGGCCACAAATCCGATGGTCACCACGCGGGCGCTGCCGATCTGAGCGTCGAGCCAGGGGACCAGCCGCAGCCCCAGCAGCAGCCCCAGCCCCGCGGGCGCGAAAACGAAGGCCACGTTGTCCACCCGCGTGCCCAGCACATCGTCCACGTAGTGGGGGATGAGGACGGCCAGCACCAGAACCGCCGTGGTGGCCAGCGTGAGCTGGACGATGGCGTTGTAGGCCACACTGTCCGCCATCAAGAAGCGCCAGGCCTGCCGGAACTGCTCGATCAGGGTGCCCGATGTGGCGGCCCGCTGCTCACCGGCGGGCCGGGGCGCCAGGTGCCCCAGCGAGAGCACGGCTACCGCCGCTGCGGCGTAGAGCAGCGACGTCACCAGGAAGAGCGGCCTCTCTCCCACTGTCTTCATGAACACCGGCGCCAGCAAGAGCATCCCCACTCCCTGGGCGATGAGGGATGTGAGGTTCAGGAGAGCGTTGGCCGTCGTCAGGCGCCCGCCGGGCACGATGGACGGCACCGCCGCCGACTCGGCCGGAGGGTTGAATTGCGCAATCACCGAGAAGCCCAAGGTCAGGGCATAGAGGCTCCACAGGCTGTCGGCCCACAGGAAAAAAGCCAGGCAGGCCAGGGCGCGCAGGCCCTGGCTCAGGAACATCACCACCTGGCGCGGCCAGCGGTCGGCGGCGAGGCCTGTGTGCAGCCCCACGAGTACGCCGGGTAGGAGGAAGCAGAAGATGAGGATGCCGCTGTGGATGCTGGAGCCCGTTCGGTTGACCACCACAATGAGGAGGCCGTAGTACATGGCGTGCGAGGCGCTGGACGAGAAGAAGCGGGCCAGGCACAGCGAGACGAAGCGACGGTTCTCCAGCAGGGAGTCCGCCGCAGGAGATGCCAGCGCCCAGCTAGGGCGCAGGGCCTGCTGCTCCATCAGCGTCCTTGCCCCGCCAGAGGTTGATCAGCCCCGCGCGATAGAAACGCCTTCACTCGCTTCTCCAAGACGCTGCGCTCAAGCAGGACTCGCCGGCCGCAGGTGAGGCAGCGCAGGCCGATGTCGGCACCCAGGCGCACCACCTCCCACTCGAGGCCGCCGCAGGGGTGGGCCTTGCGCAGCCGCAGCACGTCGCCCATGCGGAAGTCCACCACCAAGGCCCGGTCACCTCATCCCCGCTTCGACCGCTCCGCCAGGACGGCCTCCCGCTGGCGGTTGATCTCGTCGCGCAGGGCCTCCGCCGCGCGTCGGGCCGCCTGGGCGTAGTCGCGATCCGACGATGCGTAGAGGATCTGGCGCGACGAAACTATGATAAACCCCGCGCCATCTTCGTCCAAGGCGTTGCGCACGGCGGCCGCCACATCCGCGCCCTGGGCGCCCACGCCGGGCAGGAGGAAGGGCAGCCGCGGGCAGAGCTGACGGATATGGCCCAGCTCTTCGGGGAAGGTGGCGCCCACCACCAGTCCCACGTTGCCGCGCTCGTTCCAGCGGTCGCGGGCTAGCTCGGCCACCACCTCGTACAACGGCCGCGAGGAGCCGTCGCTGGTCACCGCCAGCCCCTGGAGGTCGGCGCCGCCGGGGTTGGAGGTGCGGCACAGCACGAAGACGCCCTTATCAGCCCGCTCGAGAAAGGGGGCCAGCGAATCGGTGCCCAGGTACGGGTTCACGGTGGCGGCATCGAAGCCGTAGACATCGAACAGAGCGCGGGCGTAGGCCTCGGCCGTGGACGCAATGTCGCCCCGCTTGCCATCGGCGATGACAGGCAGATGGCGAGGAACGTGCTCTACCGTGCGCAGCAGCGCCTCCAGGCCCTGGGGCCCCATGCTCTCGTAGAAGGCCAGATTGGGCTTGTAGCAGCAGGTCAGGTCGGCGGTGGCCTCGATGATCGCCCGGTTGAAGGTGACTACGTCCTTCTCGGGCAGCAGCGAGGGATGGGGATCGAGGCCCACGCAGAGGAAGCTACGGTTAGTGTGGCTGGCCTGTCGCAGCTTGGCGAAAAACACGAGGTAGCGCCCCCTCCTTCCGCCGAATATTATAGGCGAGGACTGGGGGCGTCAAGGCGAATGAAGCTCGACGTAGCGTTTCTCCCCTCCCTCTTTCGGGAGCCCGAGCGATACGTCTGCGTCGTGGTGGATGTCCTGCGGGCGTCCTCCAGCCTGGTGGTGCTGCTCGAGCGAGGAATGGAGGAAGTACTACTGGCGTCCAGCATCGGCGAGGCGCGACGCCTGGCCCGCGAGCGGCCGCAGTACCTCCTCTGCGGCGAACGGGGCGGCCTGCCGCCGCGCGGCTTCCACTACGGCAACTCGCCGGTGGAGTTCGCGGGGCTGAAGCTGGCCGGCCGGCGGGCCATCCTCTGCACCAGCAACGGCACCAGGGCCCTCGCGCGCGCCGCGACGGCGCCGCTGGTCCTGGTAGGCGCTCTGCTGAACGCAACGGCCGTGGGGCAGGCCGCGACCGAGGCGGCCGCCGAGCGGGGTCTCGACGTGGCCGTCGTCTGCTCCGGAGACGAAGGCGGGGCCGCCTTCAGCCTGGATGACGCCCTGGGCGCCGGCGCCATCGTGGACGCCATCGTCGGCCTGGGGCGGGAGGGGCCGCGTCTGGCGCTATCGGACGGGGCGCTGGCGGCGCTGACCCTGTACCGCGCCCACCAGGGCCAGGAGCATCAGCCAGAGGCTGATCCGCCTCCGGCGGAGGCGACCCTGCGCGCGTCCAGCCACGGCCGCGACCTGGAAGCGCTGGGCC
>Ga0315286_10007014_pt1 | contig 10989 bp, 11 predicted proteins | sample YL17G10_0_MG_FD_205038 | JGI IMG/M metagenome (GOLD analysis project Ga0315286, IMG submission 205038) | Sediment microbial communities from Yellowstone Lake, YNP, Wyoming, USA - YL17G10_0 | ecosystem: Environmental > Aquatic > Freshwater > Lake > Sediment | place: USA: Wyoming | collected...
CGAAAGTTTCAAATATTGAAGTTGCAAAGAATATCAGCAAAAATACGGATTGAAGTACTCGCAATCAATGATATTCCTTATCCGATACTTTGATTCAAAAAGCCCAAATATCAATGTAGATAAAGAATACACAGTTCTATTCGAAGGGTTGCTCGCTGCGGTGCCTCAAAGCGGTGTTGACTCCGGGAAGTAATGTTTTAGCCTTGTTATAGCTAAAAAAGAGTTTTGAAGGAATGTCGCAGAATATATCCAACAAAGCATTAAATAAAGGAATTTATATAATTTGGCAATGCATATTGCCTTTGATTATCAATCAGTTACGCCCGGACCGTTGACAGAGGCTCCTTTACAAAAAGTTGTTAAGCATGGCTCTCAAGGCTAAAACACGGGTTCGAATCCCGTTGGGACCGCCAATAAAATCAAGGAGATGACTCTTTTGATCAGTTGAGGGTTATTTCGTCAAGTATTAGCCCATTAAAAACAACCAAGCTCACAGTCGGTAATCTTTATTTCCAGCTCGTCAGCGAACCTGCTGATTTCTCTATAAGAAACGGAAAGTTTCTGTGCAATCTTTCCGGCAATAGCACAAGGCAGTCTGTTATTTTTGGCCTTTTTCTTTATCTCTTCTCTTATTTTGTCTTCCATTTATATATCACGCCCTGACGCGGAACGGCAGGGACATCTATTAGTCTATTTATACAAAAATATTACACCATAAGGCTTTTAGAACTCAATATAGAACATTTTCTTTTTATTTTAAAAATTTGGTGGGTGGCAGAGTTATGCTGCCACCCACCCCCCATACGATAGGAGGGGTCTGACCCACTGACCCATGCTAATGTTATACCATAAAGAAGGTCACAAATTAGTCACAGATTCAAAAAAAAATTAGGAATAGCGGGCAACCTTGTCTATATGTATATCATTTGTGATACAATAATGATATCGAAGGAGGTGTTACGTGGCAAAAACAGCAATGATAACGACAAGAGTGGATCCCGACTTAAAGGCTGATGCGGAAAAAGTATTAAGCAAACTGGGCATCAGCACAACAGAGGCAATAAATCTGTTTCTGTCGCAGGTAAGACTGCGCAGGGGTTTGCCTTTTGATGTGAAAATTCCGAACAAGACCACCCTGAAGGCCATGAAGGACGCGGAAGAAGGGCGGAATCTGAACAGCTATGATAGTCTTGATAAGTTTTTTGAAAAAATGGCGACATAGTGCTTAGATTTAAGACAACAAGGCAGTTTGAGGGAGATTACAGGCTGCTGCTAAAGCGGGGCAAAGACACCGACAAACTCAAGACCGTTATGCACCAACTCATAAATCAGCAACCTCTTGAAAGCAGATACCATGACCATGCCCTTACGGGTAATTTGAGAGGCCATAGAGGTTGTCATATAGAACCGGACTGGGTATTGATTTATCGAATAGACAGAGATTTGCAGGAGATTACCTTTGTCCGCACCGGTACTCATACGGACCTGTTTGGATAAATACCGAGAAGAAAGATAAGCGGAACAATTACTGACTCAGTTAATCCTATCCGCCTATCTTCGACATGGACTTCCGGGTTTTCTCCAACCATGTCTCGCGAACTCTCATATCATGACCTTCAGGTTTTACCGCTACGGCAAGTGAAATGAGACGCCGGATCTCAATGTCGCCGCCGTCCCCGCGCAACGCGGGTTTAAGGTCAATCTCCGTCTCCGAAAACAGACACGGTCTCAATTTTCCGTCGGCGGTAAGCCGAAGCCTGTTACATTCACTGCAGAAATGATGACTGAGGGGGGATATGAAACCGATGACTCCCGCGGCGCCCTCAAACGCGAAATACCTCGCAGGTCCGGATTTCTTTGTCTTTGCTGGCCTCAGCGCTCCGAGTTTTTCGATCCTTTTTTGTATCTCTTCAGCCGGGACGACTCTTTCGGCGCTCCATGCCCCGCATCCGCTGAACGGCATGAATTCTATGAACCTCACCTGATATTGATCGCGCAGGGTCATGAGGGCGAAATCTCCTACTTCATCGTCATTGATATTCCGGATAGGGACCATATTGATTTTCACCGGAACGAGTCCCGCTTTTTGGACCGCCTCTATGCCTTTTAATACGCGTTCTATGTCCCCTCCGCGCGTTATCTCCCTGTACCTGTCAGCCTTCAGGGAATCAAGACTGATATTGACGCGGCGCAAACCGGCATCTGCAAGTTCTTCCGCATATTCGGCAAGAAAAATTCCATTGGTGGTGAGGCTGAGATCTTCGATGCCTTCGATAGCGCTCAACAACCTGATCAGATGCGTTATATTCTTTTTGACGAGCGGTTCGCCGCCCGTGATCCGGATTTTCCTTAAACCCATGCCTACGGCCGCTTTCACGATACGCACTATCTCCTCGTATCTTAAGGTCTCGCTGTGCGGTATCGGCACTGTCCCGGTGTCGGGCATGCAATAAATGCATCGCAGATTGCACCGGTCCGTCACCGATATGCGCATGTAGTCTATCGTACGATGAAAAGTGTCTGACAGCATAGTATCTTTATTTCTCCGATTTATCCATGTCCAGGATATTTGTGCCTGCCTTTTTATATCCTTCTTTTTGGGCAATGATGTCGAGATGAAGGGTAGCCATGTCTTCAACAAGGGGTATAGCGCCTTCTCCTAACGCCCCGGTATCTATAGTCTTGATATACTTTTTACATTCCTCGCAGACATCCACCCTGTATGCCTTGCCGTCAGCTTCAGTATTGAAGTACCTGAGCTTTTTATGGTCGTTGTTGCCGCAGAACGGACATGTTAGCCTCTTAAAACGCCACTTAAAGCTACAGGATGAGCATACGAGAAACCGTACTCCTCCTTCAACTCCTTCCACATTTTTTAGCTCTCCTGACACCGGCGCAGAGCCGCAGACAGGGCAAAAGCTCCGTAACCAGGATTCCTGAGCCACATACCCTTTCAGTTTCTCTGCATATGCCTCAAGGGAGGGATTGATGCTGCTCTCTGCTAAAAAGAGTAACAGCCATCTGTTTAATCCGGTCTTCCCGCTTATTGAATCGAGGTATCCTTTATCCCCCTCAACCAGCTTTTTGAAAAGTTCCTGAAGATCTATCTCTTTTTTGCGCAAGGCCTGACTTATCTTTTTTGCTTCAACAGCAATCTTTTCTTCCTTCTTCCTCTGGAGCGCCCTGCACATATTTTTAAAGAGGGTTGCGGCTGAATCCATATCAAGCTTTATTTCCTTTTTATCTATCAATGGAAACCCTTCACTCATCAGTTTTTTTGCGGTTTCCTCATTCATGTCAATCCGTTTCACTTTTATCAACGGCTTTATCTTGTGCTGCTCTCTGATTATGTGTTTTACAAACTGGAGTATCTCTTTATGACTTGGCCTTTCTTTCTCAATGGTATTTATCCTCTTGATTGCCCTGTCTAATTCGCCGGATTTTTTCGTTTTCATTTATAATGTAGCCCTTTCATAAAAGAATTTTTCGAAGCAGTGCTTTCTGGGTGCAAATATGGTTTAAAAAGCTCACTATAATATTATGACTGATTATCGCTCTTTTGGGTATAAAAAAGATGCCCCGGCAATTGCCGGGGCAATCTCATGTTTCCAATAAGAATCTTATCTCATTTGCTATGTGCTAAACCTTCGCTATGCTGACTCTGAAGCATTTGGATTCAGGAATCCTTGTATTGGCGTCGCCAATATAAGGTGTCAGTATATTTGCACTGTCACCCTTGGAAAGACCCATGTAGCCCCAGTGCCAGATGAGACCCACCTGATGAACGGTTGTACCCTCCACCTCGAACGGCTTGAAGCGCTTGGTTACACATGCCTTAACCTGAATACTGCCTCTGGCTGAGGTTATCGTCACCAGATCGCCATTTGCGATTGGCCCGCTCGGAATGGCAGTTGTATCAGCGGCAAGCTCTTCGCTCATCTCGACAAAAGGTTCTGGCTGAAGTTCATTCAGTATCGGTATGTTTCTCGTCATAGCTCCGGTATGCCAGTGCTCGGTCACTCTGTAGGAGGTGGCGAAGATGTTATGCGTTGGGCTCAGGTGTGAATCGAACACGGCACCAGCGTAAAGATGGACCATCGGGTTCATCCTGTAGGTACCTAGCCATGAAGGATAGGCTATCGGGCTTTCCGCAGGCTCATAGTGCCATGGGAAAGGACCCTCAGCAACAGTCCATCCTCCGAAGAGATGTCCCAAACCGTCCTTGTTCATGATGAAAGGCAGAGCAAGGCCCGGACCAGCTCCGCCGTCCCACTGGTCGCCTTTCCATGCAGTGCCATTCCACGTGATAACGTACTTGTTCGGAGCGAGCGGGACGCCTGTGGCCTGAATGGTTGATGCGCGGTTGTAAACGATACGGCGGTTAATCGGCCAGCACCAGGACCAGTAGGAATAGAGACCAATGTTTTTGTAATCTCCTACTCCTGCAGCAACTCCCCAACCTAACTGGCCTACGTCTGTAGGATAGCGCCTCTTCATCCTGTTGCGGACTCCGCCGTTAGTCCATATTGCGGCAGTGTTCGCAGCTTCAAAGGTATCGAGCGCGGCGGCGGGATCAACAAAAGAACCGGAACTGAGCCAGTTGCCGCACGCCGTTGTGCCGGTATCCGTCAAACCGACAAAGTTGGATACAAGAGTGGTCGGAGTATTCGGAATAGGTGAACCGGTCATGTTGTACCCGTGCATCTCTTTTGCGATCAGTTCTGCCAAAGCGTCGTCAGTCTCACCGGCGTACTTCAGGCATGGCCAGCTGAGGTTTTGGATTTGAGTATCAGTAATTTGGTTTCCTGGATCTATCGTCCCATTTTTAAGCTCATCACCAAGCTGTGTTATGATATCCATGTCAGACCTGGCCAGTCCAGGAGGCGTTCCACCCTTCCAGTGCCACTGCTGCCACCTTCCGCTGTCGCTCCTTGAGCCGTACTTTTCGATAGCAACGGCCGCAGGCAACAGATAGACGGTGGTGCTTATGGTTGCCGGATCTACGCCCGGTCTCTTCCAGAATGCCGCAGTCTCCTGCTCATAGGGATCGATACAGACCAGCCAGCTGAGATTCCCTAAGGCCTCCCTCACATGGTCACTGGCAGGGTCACTTACCGCCGGATTTTCACCGTCAAATATAGCGCCCGTGATGTGGCCATTATACATAGCATCGAACATCGAGAGGATGGTGTAGTCTGCTGTCTTCCTGGAAAGATAGGTATATGATGTGGTGTGGTCTATTGTAGGCCACCATGCCTTGAGCATGCTCGCAATGTATTTGGTCCCATTACCCCACCAATGTAAGCTGGTCTGCATGCCCACTGGTTGGACCTTCTGCGCTGTACTATAATTGGCGGCATTGTAAAGGGCCAAGGTTGATTGAGCCGGCGTAGGTACCTTAAGGTAGCCGGGCAGTAAGTGTTGAAGTACCGCCTGGTCTGTTGCGCCCTGCACGTTGTCCTGACCTCTCAATGCATTGATGCCGCCTCCGGCAACTCCTATGTTGCCTAATAGCAACTGCAGTATGGAATAGGCCCTGATGTTCTGTACTCCGACAGTATGCTGTGTTGTACCCATTGCATACAGAATGGTTGCCGACTTGTCATTGGGGTAAGTCCCGCAGAAAGTCTGGCAAATCTGTTCATACACCACCGGGTCTGTTCCGGTGATGCTGCACACGTTTGCTATCGTATAGCTTTCAAACTGCTTTTTGAGATGCTGGAACACACAGTCCGCGTCATTAAGGTTATCTGCCGCAAACCCTGTAGGAGCTAGCGCTACATCATATTCCCAGGTTGCCTTCGAATATGTGGAATCCAGGGTGGCATCAAGATTGGCGTTGTATGTACCGGCGGTGAACCCGGAAAATACTCCTATATTGCCCTCAGAGCATGTCTCAAAACCACTAGTAAGCTTTAATAGCGCATTTGTGCATTGCTTGACGTAATAATCATTGTAGAGGCCGTGATCTATCGCATACTTGATCATACCTCCGATGAATGCGATATCCGTCCCTGAGCGCATTGCTCCATAAATATCGGCCTGTGCTGAACTTTTGCAAAATCTTGGGTCCACATTGATAAGCTTTGCACCTTTTTCTTTTGCTGCTATAATTTGCTTGAAGCCCATCGGGTGGTTCTCTGCTGTATTGCTGCCCATAACCAGTATGACGTCAGCATTCTTGATATCCGTCCAGCTGTTTGTCATGCACCCTCTGCCAAAGGACTCTCCCAGAGCCCCTACGGTTGGGGAGTGTCAAAGACGGGCGCAATGTTCGTAGTAGACAATGCCCAAAGACCTCGCCAGTTTTGTTAACAGATAGCACTCTTCATTGGTGGCTTTTGCCGTGCCGAGGACAGCAATATTTGTGCATTTCATGTCAGAATCGATACCACCACTACCAGGCGCTAGTGCACGGGTAGTTTTTATCAAACCGGCAATTTCGTCAATTGCCGTGTTCCAACTTATCGCGGTCCAGTTTGTCGCCCCCGGGCCACGCTTCAACGGAGTAGTTATCCTCTCAGAGTCTGTAGCCTTGTAAGGATTCCCTAATGAATCCAAATAAGGAATTCCGATTGGCCTGACATATCCTTCAATATGATTTAACTGGCCCGCGTTTTGACCCTTTGAACATAACGAACCCAGGTTGTGAGGGTTGTCCGTGTCGCCCTGGACATAGGTTATCTGGCCGTCTACGTTGCTTCCGACAATCATGCCGCATCCGACGCCGCAATAAGGACAGATATTGAATGCTTCCGTAGTCCATACCGGCGGATTGGCATCGGCATATGCCTTGACGGGCGCGAGGTCGAACACGCCAAACATAAGCGCCGCGCCAACCACAGCAGTACTTTTTAGAAAATCTCTTCTTGTTATAGCCATTTATTCCCTCCTTTCTCTTGAGACCTTTTCAACAGACTTCTGTGAAAAGTTGTTGTGTTTATATCACCTTTTAATGAAAATATACAGCCCATTTGCATTCCTTCCATATTTTATAGTACATCTAGTCCCAATAATGCGCATCTAGCCCTAGCCCTAGCCCATAGCTTTTAGCCGCCTCAGTAAGAAGATATACTACCTGTGTCGTGCCATAATTCCCCTTATAGATGCAGGCAGACGTATTTGTTTTCCTTACCACCTTAAATCTATTCTGGATTATTTTAGTCATAGCCGGAGCATCCCCGGTTTGGATAGCGTTAGACGGACAGGCAAATTCACAGGCCGTGGTATATTTTCCATTTCTTTTAGTACAGGGGTTTACACTGCTTGCAAATCTGTCGACGCAGAAGTCACACTTTACAAACTTTCCAGACACGGTGTTATATGCCGGAACTTTGAATGGGCAGGAATCTTTGAACATCTGGATTTTCTCTTCAGGAGTCCAATCCGGTGTCTTTGTTGGTAATCTTAGATTTGCGAGTGTGCAATTATCGTTAAAAATGATAAGGCCCTCACTTGTCCTTTTTACTCCCTTGGGGCACATTTTTTGACACTTGGGTCTCATACAGTGTCTGCACTGATTTTTGAAAAAGAGCCAAGTCAGCCTCGCGTCTTCTAATCCCTTTTTAGGTCTTACGAACTCCGTAAATTTAACAAGTGTCAAATTGTTTCCTGAATAAGCAGGTGGATTTGTGTATGAACCGGTAAACGTGGTGCTTTCCGCAGACAGAGAATGCCACTGCTTGCATGCCACCTGACAGGACTTGCAACCTATGCACTTTGATGTATCGATAAACATCGTCCTTAGTGCCATATAATCCCTCCTTTCTTAATTCTCTAAGCTATTAAATACATTAATGAGCCGGCATTAAAGTTAAAGCTGACCGGGTGCTCTATTTTAAGAGCCATTCCTAACATCTAACTTTTCTCACCTCCATTCCATAATTCATAATTTTGGAAAAAATACATATATCGCAATCCATATCAGGAATCCCCCCAACCTACTAAAGAGTTCATAAATAAGACCACGTTCCCGTCATTCCACGGCTTGACCGGGGAATCCAGAAAGGCACTGGATGTCCGATTAAGAACTTCGAGCATGACGGATAAGGCTACTGTATGTGGCTTTACTAATGACCCCATTAGTTATTTTCCCTCACCCCCTTTTCATAATGTTTACAACGTGAACTTGATTGAAACGAAAAGAAAATTCGTCTATGCCTATATTGCAAAATAAATGGAAATTTAGATATTGGCTGAAGTGTTTGGTTATATAACACCTTTACTGAGGCTTTGAGGTTGGCTGTCATTTTTGGTTACCCATCCCACCCTATGGTAAATCCGGATTCATCTATTACTATTATTCATATTATTGATTAATTAGTTCAATAAGGAAAAGGTTTTAAATTGTAGGATAAATGGTATTAAGATAATTTAAAACTTAAGTTTTAAATTATCTTTTGTATTATTATTTGTGGCGGGCGATTATTTCTATGAATTGCAACAACTGATGGTTCGAGAGGCTCACCATGACAATTGTCACCCTGAGCTTGTCGAAGGGTAACATAACTCATTGATTTATCATCATTCTTCGACAAGCTCAGAATGACAGATGAACTTTTTCAGGACTTTTGCAAGAGCCTCTTTGTATCATGTAATAATTCTCTGTGAGTTTGTGTAAACATTCTCAACGAGCTTCGCTTTCGCAAATGACAGACTACTTTAAGCCTGTATTCTCGATTCCAACTACTATCTCATCTCCTTCTTTGACCTTGCCGCCTATCAGCACTTTCACGAAAATTCCCTCTTTCGGCATGATACAGTCTCCGGCCTGTTTATATATCTCGCACCTTGTATGGCAAACCTTGCCAATCTGGCTGACCTCGACTTCGATGTCATTGCCTATAATCATTTTCGTGCCGACCGGGAGTTTGGGTAGGTCAATTCCTTCCGTCGTGATGTTTTCGGCAAAATCGCCGGGATTTACTTTCAGCCCCACCTCCTGCACCTTCCTGATACTTTCAAGTGCCAAAAGGCTGACCTGCCGATGCCATTTTGACGAGGCATGGGCGTCGCCTTCAATCCCGAACCCTGCCTTGACTACGGCTTCCCTTACAGGTTTTTTCCTGACGCTTTTTTTATCACTAACATTAATAGATACTACCTTGCCTTTCATTCTATATGTCCATTCCCCGGTTTTCCAGACAAACCGACAGAGATTAAAATATTAATGGGCCTTCAATTCTGTTTCCCTATTATGATATCATCAGCCCAACTCAAAGCGGCAGATACCGTTGGGAATCCTATAACGGTAGTAAGCAGTAGTATAGTATGGTATATTTCCTCAGTCGTTGCTCCTGCTTCTAATGCCCTCCTTGTATGCGAATGCACCGAGCCCTCGGACCTGATTGCGGAAGCGGCAGATAGCTTTATTAATTGAGCGGTTTTTTTATCAATCGGGCCTGCATGCTGTGTTGCCTTCCCGAGATTATTTACAGCAGTAAGAATTTTCTTGAACCGTTTTGTAATGCTTACATGTTGTTTTGGAAGCTTTGACATCACTACCTCCTTGTTTTGTTTTAATTATTTTAAAGCGGGGGTGTAATGCTTGTCAATGATGATGTATTTTGAGTTTCCTGATTGAATCCGATACGGATGGTCGGCTCTCCTACTCCGGATAAAACCGCAAATCGCCGATAACTTCCGTAGTACTTGAAGATGTTTGAGTTTTCAGTCCATAATATATTCTATGTATAAGGAACATTTCGGTCTCAGGGAATTGCCGTTTTCGATTGCGCCGGACCCGCGGTTTCTTTATCTGGGCGATCAGCACAGGGAGGCGCTTGCGCACCTTATCTATGGGATCAACAGTGAAGGCGGTTTCGTCCTGCTTACCGGCGAGGTAGGAACAGGCAAGACAACCGTTTGCAGATGCCTTCTGGAGCAGCTGCCTGAACAAACCGATATAGCTTTTATTTATAATCCGAAGCTGACCGTTGAGGAGTTGCTGGCCTCCATCTGCGACGAACTCCGCATCTCCTATCCCGAGGGTACAAAGAGCATCAAGGTCTTCATAGACAAGATAAATTCATATCTCCTTGAGAATTTTTCAAAAGGCCGTAAGACGGTCATCATTCTTGAGGAAGCCCAGAACCTTAGTCCCGAAGTCCTTGAAGAGATAAGGCTGCTTACCAACCTTGAAACAAACCGGCAGAAGCTTCTTCAGGTTATTATGGTAGGACAGCCGGAACTGAGAGATATGCTCTTAAAGCCCGAACTCAGGCAACTGTCACAGAGGATAACCGCGCGCTACCATCTGGAGCCTTTAAAGAAAAATGAAGTCGGACCCTATGTGAATTACCGTCTTGAAACGGCAGGCGCAAACAGCATACTTTTCCCCGAGTTCCTCATGGACCATATCTATCGCTTTAGTAAAGGGATCCCGCGTTTGATTAACCTTATATGCGACAGGTCTCTCCTCGGGGCTTATGTTCAGGGAAAAGACTGTGTTGATAAGAAAACTCTGCTAAAGGCAGTCAGGGAGGTATTCGGAGAGCATGACATACGGACAAGCGACTGGAAACCATTAAAATGGGCCGCGCTTATTCTTCTGTTGATAGTATGCGGAGCCGGTCTTGCAACGGTTTATTATAACCGGGAACCTAAGCTGATGACCACACAACAGGCGGTTGCGTCAAAGCCTAAAGAAGCGGTTCCGGCAATTGTAAAGTTTGATAGTTTAGAATGGCCGTCAACCCTTCCCGTTGAAAGAAGCAAGTCTATGGCCTACGACGCCCTGTTCAATGTGTGGGGTCTTACTTACCAAAACAAGAGCGCCGGTACCGCTTGCGAGCAGGTTGTTGCCAAAGGTCTTCGATGCCTGGAAGGCAAGATAAGCTTAGACAAACTAATTCGCCTGAACAGACCTGCCGTGATAAAACTCGGGGATGAAAAAGGCGGCACATATTATGTAGCCCTGAAAACAATAAACAGTGATAGCGCTCAATGCATAGTTGGCGGTGAACCAAGAAACGTTGATCTTCAGGAGAT
>Ga0315286_10007015_pt1 | contig 10988 bp, 7 predicted proteins | sample YL17G10_0_MG_FD_205038 | JGI IMG/M metagenome (GOLD analysis project Ga0315286, IMG submission 205038) | Sediment microbial communities from Yellowstone Lake, YNP, Wyoming, USA - YL17G10_0 | ecosystem: Environmental > Aquatic > Freshwater > Lake > Sediment | place: USA: Wyoming | collected...
ACGATGTAGATCCAAAGGACCGTGCGCGCGAAACTCATTTGCCAGTGATTGTATCCGCGACCCGCCCTGTTGCGCCAATCCCAAAATCGGCCAGTCTGCGCCGTCAGTGGGCCGGCGTTCGCCCACCCAGCGATTCCGGAAGGTTGAAAGGGATCATTGTTAGCAGCACCAAGGCCTCGAGCAGATTCGGGTCGAAGGAGGAGATCCCTTTTCCGTCGTCGGGGAACCCTTCGCGGTTGCACTTCACGGCATGGTTCAGCGCTTTCGTCTCCACGCCATAGAGCGCGGCCAGATCCGCGTTCCGCCGTTCGCCCGCTCACCCCGCGCGCCGAACATACCGATTGCAGCCCTTGGATTACCCGGTAACATGCACGCCCAGCACCAGAACGGTCGAGCCTATGAATGCGAGCGTAGTTCCATCCGGGCGCGGGACCAGTCGATCCGCATCAGTCCAAGATGGGCGCGGGCCGTCGTTGAGGATGGCACACTCCTCCCACCCTGATCATCCCGGTTCGAGACGACCGGCGTTTACGTTGATCGAACTCCTGGTGGTCATCGCCATCATCGCCATCCTGGCGGGTCTGTTGTTGCCGGCATTGGCCAAGGCCAAAGCCAAGGCGACCGCCGTCCACTGCATGGCGAACCTGAAGCAGGTGCAGTTGGCCTGGACGATGTATGCCGACGACAACAACGACTTCATTGCCGGCAATCACTGGCAGGATCAGGCCAGCCGGGTCCCGGACAAGGCCAACTGGGTCAGCGGCTGGCTCGACCCGCGCCAGGCCAACAACACGGACAACACCAACACGCTCTTGTTGCTCGAACCGAAGTATGGCGTCCTGGGCCCTTACACCAAATCGGCGGAGGTCTATCGGTGCATGGCGAGCCGGATCCGGGTGAAGGCGGGCGCCACGACCTATCCGCTCGTCCGCACCGTATCCATGAGCGTCTGGATGGGGCATCGCACCCAGCCTTGGAACGATGGATACTTGTCGTTCCGAAAGAAGAGCGACGTCCAAGGGCTGGGCCCGAGCGACGCGCTGGTGTTCGCGGACGAACGCGACGACAGCATCGATGACGGCGAGTTCGCGATCGATATGGTGGCCAACCAGATCGTCAATGTGCCCGCCGGTTATCACGGGGGCTCCGGGGGATTGACGTTCGCCGACGGCCACGCCGAGATCCACCGCTGGCGGACGCCGGAGGTTCTGCGCTCGCAGCAGAGCGGGACGCAAACCCGGAAATGGGAATTCATGCCCGTCCCGGCAAGCAATGTGGACTTGGTGTGGTTGCGCGCCCACGCCACGACAAAGTCCCGGTAAGCAACGGAGACCACAGCGGCTGACGGGTGGCTGGATGCGGCTGGGGTGACCGTGTGCCGGTTGCGCAGACGGTGCTTTACGGACTCCATCGAACCACAACCCTCGTGCGCCCATGAAAATGCCCCTGCTCCCGCGCGGTTTCGCTCTCCGCCTTGCCTTGATCGGGTTGCTCGTGCCGCCGGCACTGGGCGCCGCCGTGCGCGTGACCGAGAACAGCGGCGAGTGGAGGCTCGAGAACCGTCAGCTCCAGGTTCTCGTCCGGCCGATGTCCGGCACGATCCTCGCCCGCGACCGAGTCACCGGTCGGGAGTGGGTGCAGTCTCCGGCAGCGGACGCCAAGTCGATGCCGGTCTTCCGCAAGGCGCGACGCATCCCGCAACCCGGCCCTGGCCTCACCTTCGACGTGCCCCTCGAGCTTGGTGCCACGAACTCGCTCTCCGTGTCTCTCACGCTGCGTGACCGCGGAACCGATCTGTTTGTCGAGGTGGATGCGCCGGACCGCCGTGCCAGGATTCAGAATCTGTTCGTGCTCGAGCCGTTCGTCTCCGCCTCGACGAACGTCGCCCTCGTCGTCGCCGACTACAGCAACGGCCATCTCTACCCCTTGTTCGAGAAGCCGCCACGAACGTGGTTCAACCTCTGGAGCATCGACATGCCGTGGGTCGGCGTCTGCGATCTCTCGGACGGCCACGGCTATGCCCTCATGGTCGAGACCGACGACGACGCCTGCATTCGCGTCGAGAAGATCCGGCGTGACGGGCACGAAGTGTGGGCGCCGCAGGTCGGGTTCCAGGCCAGCCAGCGCGAGTTCAGGTATCGCAGGAAGTTCTTCTACCACTTCGCGTCGAAGGGCGGCTACGTGGCGCTGGCCAAGCGCTTTCGCGAATTCGCCCGCGAGCAGGGCCTGCTCGTGCCGTTCGGCGAGAAGTTGAAGCAGAACCCGAACATCGCCCGGCTCTTCGGCGCGCCGGACCTGTGGGGCGACGGCTCGCTGAAGTTTGCCCGTGAGGCCAAGGCCGCCGGCATCGAGAAGCTGCTCATCCACGGACGCCCCTCCGCCGAGGACATGAAAGCGATCAACGACCTGGGCTACCTGACGAGCAACTACGATATCTACGCCGACATGCTTCAGGTGGAGCCGGGCAAGGAGATCGACAGCCATCACGGCCAGGTGCCGGCCGACGTGGTGCTGCAGGCGGACGGCCAGCGCATGAAGGCGTGGCTCACCTGGGACAAGCAGCAATACATGAAACGTTGCCCGGCGGTGGCGGTGAACACGGCGCGCGTGGTCATCCCGAAGGACCTGGCGCAACGCCCGTTCCAGGGACGCTTCATCGACGTCGCCACGGCCGAGGACCTCTACGAGTGCTACGACCCAGCACATCCGCTGACGCGCAGCGGCAAACGCCAGGCCAGCACGGATCTACTCGCTTACGTGCGTTCGCTCGGACTCGTCACCGGCGGCGAGCACGGCCGTTACTGGGCCGTGCCGCAGCTCGACTACATCGAGGGCATGATGAGCGGTGGTTCCTACTCGTGGCCCGCGGGCTGGTTGTTGCGGCCGAAGTCGAAGGACCAGGAGTTCGACAACCCGTATGGCGGCAAGTTCGGCAAGTGGGCCGACTACGAGAAATGGGGCATCGGCCATCTGTACCGCGTGCCGCTGTGGGAACTCGTATTCCACGACTGCATCGTCTCGACCTGGTATTGGGGTGACTCGAGCGAGTTCCTGCTCCAGGCCGCGCCCGAGGTGACGCCGAAGAAGGACGCGTTCAACATCCTTTACGGCACGATCCCGATGTTCTGGGCGAACCGGGAGGGCGGCTGGCGCGCCGACCGCGAGGCGTGCCTGCGCAGCTACCGCAACACCTGCAAACTCCATGAAGCCGTCGCCGGCACCGAGATGCTCGGCCACGAGTTCGTCACACCCGACCGCGCGGTGCAGCGGACGAAGTTCAGCGACGGCACCGAGGTCATCGTGAATTTCGGCGAGACACCGTTCGAGGCGAAGCTGGGCCGCCGCAAGTACCTACTGCCGCAGAATGGTTTTGCGGTGAAAGGCCCCAAGGTCGAACAGTCGCTGGCCTTGGTCGGCGGCAAGGCGGTAACGACGATCCGGACGAAGACGTTCGAGTTCAGCGACGCCTCACCTTGACGGAGCGATCGCAGCCCCAGGACAACAATCGCTGGCGCTTCGTCCCCGAGCGGCTAGACTGCCGGAGTATGAACTCCGCCCGATTCCTCGCCGCGTGGCGGCTCTTTCTCTGCTCCGTTTGCGCGGGACGTCCGGCGGAAGCGCCCGCCGGCCCGCGCCCCAACCTGGTGCTCGTCGTGGCCGATGACCTGCACGCCGACCCGCACGAGATTCACAACCTTACCGCCGACCCAACGCACCAATCCGTGCTCCGCGAACTCCAGGCCCGGCTCCGGCGGTTTCCGGCGGAGACGCAAGATCCTTGGATCGTGAAGGATGAACACGAATAGTCGCAAGCGATTGTCGAGGCAGGGTTACACACTGTTGACTCAGCTTCTTCGAGGGCCGCTCCCCCGGTGGCTGATCGGCTGGCTCGGGGTGGCGACCTTGGGCGGGGCAATCCAGACGGCTCAGACCGCACCGGAGGTTCCCTCGTTGGAACGGCTGCCCGGGGCCAAGCCGCGCAACCTCGTGTTCATCTTGGCGGACGATCACCGCTACGATGCGCTCGGGTTCCGGGGCCATCCGTTTCTCGAAACACCGCACCTGGATTCGCTGGCCCGCAACGGCGTGCACCTGCGCAATGCCTTCGTGACCACGGCGCTCTGCTCGCCGAGCCGGGCGTCGATCCTCACCGGCCTCTACGCCCATCGTCACCGGGTGGTGGACAACAACAACCCGATTCCATCCGGCCTCACATTCTTCCCGCAATACCTCCAGCGCGCCGGCTACCGCACCGCCTTTATCGGCAAGTGGCACATGGGCGGCGAGACCGACGCGCCGCAGCGCGGTTTCCACCACTGGGTCAGCTTCCGGGGCCAGGGAGAATACTGGCCCGACGGCCGCGGCACCGCCAACTCCAACCGCCCGCCGATGCGGCTGAATGTCGATGGGCGGTCGGTCCCGCAGCGGGGCTACCTCACGGATGAGTTGACCGACTACGCGCTCGACTGGTTGCGTTCGTTGCCGGCGGACCAGCCGTTCTTCCTCTACCTCTCGCACAAGGCCGTGCACGCCGAGTTCGTGCCCGCGGAACGTCACCGCGGCCGCTACGCCGGCAAACCGGTGCCGGTGCCGCCGACGCAGACCCGGCACGACGGCGCGCCCATGTGGGTCCAAAACCAGCGCAATTCCTGGCACGGCGTGGACTTCGCCTACCACTCGCGGCTCGATGTGGCCGAATACCACCGTCGCTACTGCGAAACCTTGCTCGCGCTCGACGACAGCGTCGGTCGCGTGCTCGACATGCTGCGCGAGCGGGGCTGGCTTGATTCCACGGTGGTGGTGTACCAGGGCGACAACGGATTCGCGTTCGGCGAGCACGGCCTGATCGACAAGCGCACCGCCTACGAGGAATCCCTGCGCGTGCCGATGCTCGTGCAGTGTCCGGACCTGATCCGCAGCGGCACCGTGGTGACGCAGGTCGTGGCCAACATCGACGTGGCGCCCACGCTGTTGGAGGCCGCCGGACTCAAGCCCCCGTCGGGCCTCGACGGACGCAGTTTCCTTCCGCTGGCGCGGGGCGAGACGATCCCCTGGCGGACGGGATTGCTTTATGAGTACTACTGGGAACGCAATTTCCCGTATACACCCACGCTCCACGCGTTGCGCGGCGACCGCTACAAGTACATCCACGTTCACGGGCTCTGGGACATCGATGAACTCTACGATCTGCAGAGCGATCCGGCCGAGGCGCGGAACCTCATCTTCAGTCCGGAGCATCAACCGGTCGTGCGTGAGATGAACCGCAAGTTGTTTGAGGTGCTGGCCGAGACGGAGGGACTCTACTTGCCGCTCTATCCGGATCGCGGCAGCTCGGCGAACCAGCGTCGCGCCGACGGCTCACCGGCGGCCACCTTTCCCCAGGAACTGATGCGCCCCTGAGCGCCCGCCGTTGTGATGGGCCTTCCTCGACCGTGTCCTGCTCGTCAGCGTTCTCGGAACGGAGTGCCCGGAGTCAACCACGAAGACGACCAGCCTGAATCCGGAAGTTGAGGACCGCAAAAAGGCGCAGGAAGCCCAAGTCTGTGGAGGTCAACCATCGCTCAGGGAGTTCGCGCACGATAGAAGCGCTGGCGATGCGCGGGAGCATCCGGGTCCCACACGTCCGTCTCATCGGATTGGCTCAGCCAGTTGGTGAGCGCCGTCCAGTTGGCGAAGTCCTCGGTACCTTCGAGGGTGGTGCTCGCGCCTACGTCGCTCCGGACGGTCAGTGCGACGTCGCCGTCCAGCCTCGCTTGGATCGCGATGATCTCGGGTGGAGTGGCCGGCGTCTCGGTGAGCACACAATCATCGACTCCGAAAAGATGCCATTCGCCCCCGGAGCCCTTCATTTCGACAAAGACGGTCACCAAGCTGGCTTGAGCGACCACGGTTTTCCCCACGTTGGCCATTCGCAGGTGACTGTAGAACCGGGGTGTCCACTGCACCCGCGCCGCGGTCGGACTCGTGCCGCCCTGCGGATCGATGCCGAGCCGCACATGGCTGAGCCGGTTCCGGTCGTTCCAGACATCGTACTTCCAGGTGTTGTTCTCGCGCATCCACGTGCCGACCCACGCGCTGAACGTGTACTCCTTACCGGGCGTGACGGCGACGCGCTGGTAGAGGCAACCGTCCGCGGTCGAGGAGTTCACGGCGCCTTCGAAAAGCCATTGCCCTGAATGCGGCGGCAGGCCCCAAAACCAACTGCCGTCCGAGGCGGCCATGTCCAGGCTGGGGCCCGACGTGGACCATCCAGTAACGGGCTTGCGCGGGCTCGATCCCGTGCCGGCCTCGAATCCGGGGTTGGCCAGGAGGTTGGGCGTCGAAGCCCGCGTGCAGACAACCAGGTCGCGCGAAACCGCCGGCCGCAATCCCTCGGCCCGTGAGCTGACCCGGAAATGATGCATCGTGTGCGCTCGCAGACCGCGCAATGTGACGACCTGTTCGAGGACGAGGTTGGTTTGCGGCACGGTGCGGGTATAAGGCGGGTGCCGCGGCGCGATCTCGACGACGCTGTCGGCTGGGACATCGGTGGTCCAACGCACCGTCAAGTCGTTGGTGCCCCGGTCTGATTCTGCCACGGTCGGATCGGAAATGATGCGCACAGCCGGGCGGGTGGCGCTGCCGGCGCTGGCCTCCTCCATGATCGTACCAGCCAAGTCCGTTGTGGCCATCGCGGTGTCATCTCGATAGGCGTGTCCAAAAGGATAGGGATCGGACGTGTTGACATACGCGGCGTTGAAGGTTCCACCGCCCACTTTCCGAACCTCCAGGTAGTAGGTCTGGCCGGGCGTCAGCGGGCAGGTCCCCGGCGGCCAGATCACCCCCATCTCCGGGTCCGCGCTCAGCCGGGCCGGCTTGCCTCGCCGCGCCAGGCCGATTGCCGCGGTCCGGGCGGGACTGTCGTAGAGCTGCATTTCATAAGTGGGCGCGGTGGGATCGGCCAGCCAGAACGCCGCGCTGACCAAGCTCACGCCACGTGCGATGAACGATTGCCCGATGCGGGTCGCGCTCCAGGCTCCCCCGCTCTGGCGAGTGTGCAGGTTCGTCAGCAGGCCGTCGTCGTCGGACATGATGACCACGCCGAGATCGCGATCCGGAAAAGGAGTCACTGCCGTGCTGTCGCCCAGATGGAGGCAACCCTCCGGCATTGGATCGGAGAAATCGGGGCGCGGATCCATTTGCATGAGGACACCGCGCACGGTCGAAGTGCGCACCCGGAGGTAGTATCGGCCTCCCGCCACTGTAGGCAGGTCGCCGTAACCGTAGATCGGCCGCTGATCTCCGCCGGTGAAGGTCCGCGCCACGCCGACCTGGGCGCCTCCCGGGCCGTTGGTGTGGACGGTGAGCGCGTAAGTCGTGTTGTAGGGGCAGCGGAGATAGATCATCGAGATCGGGCCACGGGCCACGAAGGTCTGGCCGAACTCGAAGTAGCCCTGGTCGTCCCAGAAGGCCGGGTAACCCCACATCGTGGCGGGCAGCCGCAGCTCCACAACCGGCGAGGAGCCGACAGCGGGAACATTCACATTGAAGGCATAGGCCGAACGCCACCACACATCCCACGAGCCGACTTGATACGTGCCAGCGGGAAGGCTCGGCATCTGAAATCGACCAAAGACGTCCGTGGCCGCGGCTCCGAAGAGGACCGTCGAAATGCCATTGCTGCCGCTGGCGTTCACGGCGAACTCGTAGCAGCCGACGCCGTAGGGATTGCCCTGGTAGCGGGCGTACCAGTTGGAATCGCGGACGTAGCCGGTCAGTGTGCCCGCCCAGCCCACCGGACCAAGACATAGCTCCAGGCACAAGCCCATCAGGCCGGGCTGAAGTGCTCTCTGGCATGAGGCCCGCAGCAGGACAGTGGACATGGCCCGATCATGACACCGCCCAATCCGGGCTAGCAAGCTCTCAGCCCGAGCGCGCAGCCTGCCCGAGGCGCCCTCCAGATCAACAGCCCTCGGATGCTCCCGGGGCCCATTTGCCCGCCAAGTTGTGCCCACCTGCGCCCGGAGACTTTTCAGCCCGCGGTTCTGTTCAACCAACCCGTGACACGGGTGCCTGAGGCCGCGATGCGCGGCCGCCAGGACTTGTTCCGTTTCTCGCGCGAGGTCAAGAAGTCCAGCGACACGCTCAACCTCCCGATGTGGAGGTGTGAAGAGAAGTGGCCCGCGGCTTCCCTCGAGCGGGCGGAGCCGGCAGGAGAATAGCGAGCCTGATCTGCTTTGTGCCTCGCGGGAAGCGTTCTCTTCCGGTCGTGGAGGTGAAGAGTGCTCTCGCAGAATCTCCTTCGTCCACCTTCGGGACACCGGTGCCGCCCTGCGAGGCGGCTCACCGGCGCGTGAGTCAAGCCGAGGCGACGCGCGCCTGAAGGAGCACCTGTTTGACCTTGCGCAGGAGTTCCTGGCTGGTGAAGGGCTTCCGCAGGTAGCACTCGTCCTCAACGGTGCTGCGCAGGTAGCCGCTCGTGCTGAGGATGGGCACCGTGGGGGACAACCGGCGGAGGCAGTCGATCAACTCGCGGCCGCTCATCCCCGGCATGACCAGGTCCGTCACCACGAGGTCGATCTGCGACGGGGCCTGGCCAAACAGTTGCAGGGCCTGGGGACCACTGTTCGCGGTCACCACCCGATAGCCAAACGTGGACAGCACCGTCCGGCCGAGCGTCAACACCATTTCCTCATCGTCCACCAACAGCACGGTTTCCGTCCCCCGCAGGTCCTCCACTTTCGTGGCCTGATCCTTGACGATCTTCTCCTGGGCGGGCAGGAAGACCCGCACGGTGGTCCCTTGGCCCGGAGGACTCACGACCGACACGATGCCGCCGTGGTTGGTGACGATGCCGTACACCCAGGCCAATCCGAGCCCGCGATGTTCAGGCGTGCTCTTGGTCGAGAAGAACGGCTCGAAGATCCGCGGCAGAATCTCCGGGGGAATCCCGTGGCCGTTGTCGGTGATCTCCACGCACACATAGTGACCGGCCGCAAGCTGAACGGTCGGACTGATCACCGGATCCGCAAAGCTGTGATTCAGGGTCCGCACCGTGATTCGGCCTTCGCGCCCCACGGCGTCGACGGCATTCTCCAGGATTCGGACGAACGCCTGCTGCATCTTGGCTTCTTCGAACGTCACGGTGAACAGCCGCTTCTCGAGCTGCATCGTCCAGAGAATGTGCGCCGAGCCCGGCTTCTGAAACAACTCCACCGCGTGTCGAACCACGCTGTTCAGGTTGCCCGGCGCCTGGTTGTGCGTATCCTTCTCCTGGCGGCTAAAGTCAGCGAGGTCCTGGGCGATCTCAGCGGCCTTCTCCGCGGACTTTTCCACCTCCAGCAGCGACGGCCGCCAGGCATGAGTGGGCTCCATCTTGCTCAGGATCAGCGAGGCGTGGCCGAGGATCGTCGTCAGCGCGTTGTTGAAATCCAGCGACACCGTCCGGCTCAACTGGAGTGCGCACTCGAGCTTCTGCCGCTGGGCGGCGCTGGCCTCCAGGGCCGGGGGAACGGTGCTCGGCGCAGGAGAGCTCCGAGGGCCCCCTGGCACCTCCGGCAGGAGTTGGAACAGGAAGACGCGTTCGCCCTCCCGGTGGGTCGGGCAGATGAACGTTTGGAAGCTATGGGTGGCCCCCCCTTTGACCCTGAACCGCAGCACGGTGACGGGCGGCGTTCCCCGTTCCAACCGCGCCACATATTCCTCCGCCGTCAGGCCGTTCTCCGGCGACCAGATGGAGGCGGAGAGGGCCGGGTCGCCTTCCAAGACCGCACCGAGAACCAGGATGGCCGCTTCATTGGCTTTGCGGATCGTCCCGGACTCATCCACGAGGAATGCGGGCCAACCTGCTTGCTCCAGCGCAAAAGTGAAATCAGGCTTCATCGTCAATCACACCGACGCGCGTCCAAAGTAATTCGCTGGGCCACAGACTCAACCAGATTCTTTCCCGGTTCCGCCGGCCGGAGTCCAACCGCAATTCGAGACAACGGCATCCCAATTGTGGCCAGCCTGGCGACGACGCGTGGCTCAAATCTTCAGCCAACGTCACGCCGGCAGGAAGCCACAGACCTGTTTAGCAGGGCCTTGGCCAACCTCAGGCGCGGCCCGCTGGACTCCAGCGTCGAGGGCGGAGCCTCACCGTGGCGGAACCCACTCCCGAGCACGACTGCGAGGGAAGGGCGAAGCGAGGTCAGTTTGGCCAGATGCCGGGCGCCACGTTGGGGGTCTGATTTCACGGCATTCGCGGCTCGTGGCTTGATTTACGCTGAAGCTACCCTAGTCTTCATCGGTATTGCGGCGACCATGCAACTCAGCCCCGACGAGGTTCAGCGCTACGCGCGACACCTGGCGCTGCCGGAAATGGGCCGGGCCGGTCAGCAGCGACTTCGCTCGACCCGCGTTCTGTGCGTTGGGACGGGCGGCCTGGGCTCGCCGGTCCTTCTCTATTTGGCCGCCGCCGGCATTGGCAAACTGGGCGTGGCGGATTTCGACGCCGTCGAGCGATCGAACCTCCAGCGGCAGATCATTCACCGCACGCCGGATGTCGGCCGACCCAAGACCGAGTCCGCCCGCGAATCGCTGAACGCCCTCAACCCGGACGTCGAGGTCGTCGTCCACAACGTCCGCCTCACGCGCGAGAATGCGCTCGCCATCATCCGCCCTTACGACCTCGTTGTGGACGGCACGGACAACTTCCCGACCCGCTACCTGATCAACGACGCTTGCGTCCTGCTTCAGAGGCCAAACATCTACGGTTCAATCTTCCGGTTCGAAGGCCAGGCGAGCGTTTTCGCGCCGCATTTGGGCGGCCCGTGCTACCGCTGTCTTTACCCCGAGCCGCCGCCGCCAGGCAGCGCGCCAAGCTGCGCCGAAAGCGGTGTGCTGGGCGTGCTGCCGGGTCTTATTGGGACCATCCAAGCCACCGAGGCGCTCAAGCTGGCCCTGGGCAAAGGCAGCCCGTTGATCGGCCGCCTGCTCCTGTTCAACGCGCTCGAGATGAAGTTCAAGGA
>Ga0315286_10007016_pt1 | contig 10985 bp, 9 predicted proteins | sample YL17G10_0_MG_FD_205038 | JGI IMG/M metagenome (GOLD analysis project Ga0315286, IMG submission 205038) | Sediment microbial communities from Yellowstone Lake, YNP, Wyoming, USA - YL17G10_0 | ecosystem: Environmental > Aquatic > Freshwater > Lake > Sediment | place: USA: Wyoming | collected...
GATTTACATCACCACCGACCTCTTTACCTCGCGGCCTGTCACGTTCCGAGAGATCGGCGAGAACAGAGACGGCCCGGTCGGAATGGATCACTACAAAATCCTCGTGCCGGTGCATCCCGGTGCATGGGAAAACTGGAGACAGTTCAGCCGCGCGCTCCTGAGCCATTTCAATCCCTACACCAAACGAAGCTGGGCTGAGGAGCCGGCGCTGGCCTGGCTCTCGCTGATCAACGAGGGGAACTTCGGCAATTTCTTTGCCGACCTGCGCACCATCCCGGAATGGGGCGCGGAGTGGAATTCGTGGTTGCTGAAAAAATACCCGAACCGCGCAGCGCTCTCTGCCGCATGGAGCGGCGATTTGAAGGAAGGCGAGGATGCGTCCGGAGGCTCGGTTCTGTTTCCCGAAAAGCTTGCGGCCGGCACGGCCAGGACACGGGACTGCCACCTCTTCCTGGCGGCTGCGGAAGCGCGGCTGGTCGAGGGCATGAAGGATTTTCTGCGCAAGGATCTCGCATGCCGGGCGCTGATCACCAACTGCAACAGCTGGACCAATTTCCCCACCAGCCAGGGGCCGCGCCAGTTGTACGATTACGTGGACGATCACTATTACATCGATCACCCGAACTTTATCCAAAAGCCCTGGCAGCTTCCGAGCCGCAGCCCCAACACCAGTCCGATCGCCAAGGGGGCTCCCGGCGGCAGGGACCGCGCCTTCACGCGCCTCTTCGACAAGCCCTTCACGATCACCGAATACAACTACTCCGCTCCCGGGCGATTCCGCGGGGTGGGTGGAATACTGACCGGCGCCATGGGAGCCCTGCAAGGCTGGGCGGGGATTTGGCGCTTCGCCTACAGCCACAACCATGATGCGCTGTTCGAGCCAGCCAGGATGGGATATTTCGACATGGCTTCCGACCCGCTGGGGCAGGCCTCGGAACGGGCTTCGCTCTGCCTGTTCCTGCGCGGCGATATGAAAATGGCGCCGCACACCTTCGCCGTCACCATGACCCCCGCCGACCTGGAGAATCCGCCGGCCAGAATACCCCCTCTGGCGCCCCGCTGGCACTGGGCCGCGTGGCTGACCAGGATCGGCATGCAGGTCGTTCCGGATCCGGCTTCGGCCCTGCCGTTTACCTCAATTTTCCCGCTCGGATGGAAGACCGCGCCTGCCGGCTACACAGCCGCGAAACCAGCCGGAGATATGAATCCTTATGCGGTCGACGACGAGAAGATTCTCACCCTGCTGACCGACAAGGAAATCGTCCGCGGCAACAATCCCGCCAATCCCGGACGGAACATCTTTTCAAGCGAGACCGGCGAGATCACGCTGGACGGCCCGCGTGACCTGATGATTCTCGATACGGCGAAAACCGCAGGTGGATACGCCCCCGCCGCACGCAGCATTCGAACGCGGGACGGCGGGGTCTCCATCACCATCGCGCAGGTGGACGCTACCGTGTGGGTAAGCTCCCTCGACAATCAGCCGCTGCGCAAAAGCCGGAGGCTGCTGGTCACGCACCTCACCGATCTTCAGAACAGCGGGATCCGATATGCAGAAGAGGCGCGGCAGACGCTGCTCGACTGGGGGCGGCTCCCGCATCTGGTTCGGGCCGGCAAGGCGATGATCGTGATCAACCTGGATGGGGCGAAGAAATTCAAGGTTTGGGCACTGTCTACTTCGGGGAAAAGGACAGGTGAGGTGAAAGTAGAAGCCCGCGGCAGTACGCTCCGCTTCGAAGCGGATGTTGCGGCCGATCCGGCCAACGGCGCCCGCATGCTCTACGAAATCGCCCGCCGGTGAGAACCGAACCGCAAAGAACTGCAGTAGGTTTTGTGCCGGCCGTCACTTGAGGCGCTTGAGGTCTTTTTTCGCCGCTTCGAGATCGGGTTTCATCCGGACGGATGTTTCGAGCGCGGCGACCGACTCGGGCTTCCGGCTCTGCTTTTCCAGGACGAGACCCAGGCGCCAGTAGGCATGGGCATGCAGCGGCCAGCCGGGCTCCGGTTCCTGGGTCAGGTATTTGCGGAAGTAGCGTTCGGCGCGCGGCAAATCCTTGCCCGTCCTGAGCAGAACATTCCCGACCTGATAGTATGGGTAGAGATTGTCCGGGACGCTCTTCTCCGCCTGGACAATCCCGGCATCCAGCTCCTGCCAACGCTCCTGCAATCCAAGGAGAGACGCCAGTCCCGCATGGGCGGAGATCCGATCCGGATCGAGCCTCAAAGCATCGCGGAGATATTTCTCTGCCAGATCATACTTTTTCTGGCTATCCGAGCCGTAAAACCCCGCCATGGCCATCAGCGCCTGGTAATATCCCGGATTGCTTTCGACGGCCTTCCTGTAAAGGCTTTCCAGCTGATCAGTCCGTTTTTCAAAACTGGCGATCCTGGCCAGAGCCAGATACCCGCGCGCGGGATCGATCTTCATGATTTCATCGGCAAGCACGCGCGCCTTCGCCTTGTCGCCACCGGCGATGCCGGGCGCGAGCAGGTGATACTCGATCAAAGCGAGGCGGGAGGGAATATGGTTGGGATCCAGCGCAAGCGCGGCCTCGGCTTCCTTTTTGAACCGCCGCGCCAGGCCAAACTGGCTGAATACACTGGCGGTCTGAGCTTTTTGCCCATAGACCTGAGCGAGCAGCAGGCGATAATCGGCGTTCTTCGAATCCAGGGCGCAGGCTTTTTCTGCCAGGGGCAACGCACCGTCCGGATCGCCGGTTGCCTGCTTGTATCGGGCGAGAAGATAGATCGCATTCGCGTCATTGCCATTTGCTCCCAGACGCTGCTCGATCAGGGGGCGGGCACGTTTCCAATGCCCGGCTTCGATCAGAGTCTCCGGTGAAGGACCATCCCCCCGAAGCGGCAGCGCCAGCAGACTGGCGGCAAAAAGACCTGTAATCAGATGGGCGCGCATTCCGTTCCTCTCGTTTAAAAGATGCTGGCGCCCTCAAATCTGTTCAGACTTATGCGGGATTACTTCTTTGTGGGTGTGATGCCGAAGTCGAAGCCGGTTACGGCGGTCCCCAACGCAAGCAGGTACTCTCCGGGTTTTAACTCGCCGACAGGGACGATCGAAAAAGATCCGTCGGACAGGGCGGCGATGGTGACCGGGCGGATCTCTCCCCTTTTGAATCCCCCCCGATTCCCGACCGATACCTCCGTGGATGCGGTCTGAACCGAGCGGTTTTCCTTCCGCGGGGTCAACTGGACGATCTGGGCATCGCCGGGAGAGCCGATATCCCGGACATAAAAGGTCGGACGCCGTGCGGCTATTTGCAGAGGCGCCGAGACCCCGAGGTACACGTAACTCATGGTCAGACCGGATAGTCCATCGGTCTGTATGAAGGTGTTCATCCCCTTCGCCTTCGAGTCATCGACAAACGCCGGATCCACCTTGACCCATTTCCCCGGTCCCTGCAGGTAATAGACGCCCGCGGCTCCCGGGATCCCAGGCGGCGGAGCCGGTTTGGGTTCCTGTGGCAACGCTGTTGCGCAAACAGCCAGAGCCAGCGCTACGATCCCAATCCCACTTTTCATGTCCATAGGCCCCAATTGTTGCACGTCGTCGAGCAACTATCAAAAAAGAGGAGGGGGTGGCGGATGGGGAGGTTGCGGATGACCTCGGCATTCGTGGGGGAGCCGTGAGTTTGGGTGAGTTTGGGGTCGGACCCGAACAAATTGTTGACCAGATTGGAGATGACTCGCTTTATTAGGCATGAAATGGGTCTTACAGCGATTTTTTGGAGCCATTTTTTGTGTATAGGCAATCGCCTTCTCCCGATTCCGACCCCGATTTCACTTGTGCGCAAGGATGGAAATCTTTATAAGATTTCCAAAACGTCCACTTTGGAACCACATACTGATAGCAGGATACGCGGCATCATGGCTTGGCATCGGTCGCAAAGCGCGCATTGCCTTACCTCCATACCGGCACTCATGAGCGCGGGTTCACGGCCGGTTCGTCGGAACGCGAGCCGGCGCAATCGTTCCGCTCAGCCGGCGGCGGTTTCCGAATCGCCGGAGACTGCGGAAGGCGCTGTCGAGGGTACGGGGGGGGGGCGCTTTCAGCTCACGAAATGGTATCTCGACTGCGTGAGTGAGAGCGGGGAGGCGATGATCGGGTATTGGGCGGAGCTGCGCTGGCGTAAGCTTGCGGTGCATTATGCGAGCGTCATGATGTTCGTCGACGGTCAGCTGCGCGAGCGTTCGACGCTGCGCGCCGGTCAGGCGCCGCAACTCGCCGGCGGCCTCCTCGAGTGGTCCTGCAACGCGCTGCACACCAGCGGCACCTGGAGGGCCACTGCCCGGCCTCCGATCAGTCGTGTGCTCCATCGGCATGGCGACCGCAGGCTCGAGTGGCAGTGTATTCAGCCGCTCGCGGAAGCCAGTGTGCGCTGCGGAGAGCATCAGATCAGCGGACCCGGCTACACGGAGTGCATAACGCTGACGGTAGCGCCGTGGAAGCTCCCCATCGAAGAGCTCCGCTGGGGCCGTGCGCATTTCCCCGGACGGTCGGTCGTGTGGATCGACTGGACCGGCCCGGAGCCGACGCGGATGGTGCTCGTCGATATGAAGGAAGTCGAAGGCATCCAGGTCACTGACGCTCTTGTGTCGACGCCCCGGACCACAATCAAGCTCGCCGGCCGATGCGTCCTGCGTGAAGGGCCGGTTGCGGGATCGTCGGCCGGTGCCGTTCCCGGCGTGCGGCAAGCCCTCTCGAGGGCGGGACTGCTCATGGACGAACACAAGTGGTTATCGTCGGCGACGCTCGAGGAGGGCGACGTGACGCTGCAGGGCAACGCCATCCACGAGGTGGTGAAATGGCGCTGAAGATCCCACCCGCCCTGGGCAAGTTCCTCTACGGCGCGCTCTTTGTGATCATACTCCCTGCGGCACTTGTCGGGTGGGCATACGGCGCGCGGGTGAATGTGAGCCTCCCCGGTATTGAGAGCGCGCAGTGGGGCGTCATCGTTGCCTCCGTGGGTACGCTATTATGGATTGCAGGCGTCCTTGCGCTCCGCGTGAAGGGGGACGGCCTCCCGATGAACGCATTTCCGCCGCCAAAGCTCGTCGATCGAGGCGTGTATGCCGTCAGCGCGCACCCGATCTATGCGGGTTTCACCTTGCTGAGTATCGGCGTGGCCTTGGGATGCGGGTCGGCTGCGGCACAGTGGCTGGTGTCGCCGCTGCTCGTGCTGGCGGCTTGCGCGCTGTGGTGGGGATACGAACGAATCGATCTGCGCGCGCGGCTCGGAAGCCCACCCCGGGCTGCGTGGTTCGGCGTGCCTTTCGTTTCGCCCGCATCCCCGCGCCTCCCGGAACGACTTGGCTCTCTGATCATGACTCTGGCCGCACCCGCGCTTGCCACGCTGATGCTCCACGGCGCAGGTCTCGCCGGGCGTCCTTCATATCTGCAGGGGGAATCGAGCCTCCGGGCGTGGGCAACGCTCGCGCTCATCTTTGCCGGCGTGCTCGCGGTGAAAACCTGCACCGAGCTCCGCAACATGGTCCTGACGTCGTGGGTCGGGAGCCTCCTTCTCGCGTTCTTCGTGCTGGCCCTGCCCTCCGGTCCCCTCGGCGGGCGACTTCCGCTCGCCCCCGACGGTGCGCTACTAGCCGTCGTGGCGATGACGGGGCTCGCATCTCTGCCAGGCATCACGCCCCGGCTACCAGGAGTTGCACGATGCGTGCTCGCGCTGGTTGCCGGGCTTTTCCTCGTCGGCCGCGGAGCCCTTCCCTCGGCAGAGTCCCTGCTGGGTGCCTTCGCATTCACGCTTGCAAGGACACGTTGGTGCTTCTGGAAGGCCGCGCTGCGGCTCTGCGGGAAGATCGCCAACTGCTGGTGCGATAGCAATTTCGGCGCGGTGCGAATCATCCACATCGGCTGGTTTGCGGCCCTGCCGGCTTGCGGGGGCGCCGCCTGCGCGGTTATTCTCGCCGGACCCGGAGTCGCCGCGATGACGCTGTGGGTGCTTGTGTTCGTCATTGTCGGCTCGGCGCTGTGGGCGCAGATCATTGAGGGATCTCCCGCGCTGTCGCGCCCCTACGGATTCTTCGGCGGCGTTCTCGCAGTTATCGTTTTTGCGTTGGTGGTCGCGCCGCTGGCCTTCGACACCTCGCCGTGGCTCGTCCTGGGCACCTTTGCCGCGGTTGCCCCATGGGCCCAGGGAATCGCACGGCTGCGCTGCTTCGCGAACGGCTGCTGCCACGGAGCGCCGTGCGACGTCTCCTGCGGCGTGGTCTACCGGAATCCCCGGACTCGCGTGGTGCGGCTCGCAAACCTCGGCGGCGTGCCCATTCACCCGACCCAGCTCTACTCGCTCACAGGGAATGTCCTCATTGGGGTGCTCATGATGCGGCTATGGGCTGAAGGCGTCGCCCTTGCCCTCATCACCGGGCTGTATTTCATCCTTATGAGCCTCGCGCGCTTCGTTGAGGAGGCGTGGCGCGGCGAGCCGCAGACTCCGGTTTACACCGGTCTGCGGCTTTATCAGTGGGTGTCGATTGGGTGTTTCGTGGGTGGCGCGGCATTGACCGTGATCCCGGGCTCTCCGCACGCTCCGGCGCCGGTACCGAGCCCCGCCGCGCTCTGGACAGGGCTTGCCGCGGGCGCCCTTACCTGGTTCGTCTCTTCGGTCGATTTTCCGCGTTCGAAAAGGCGCTTCGCACGGCTCGCATGAGATGCGTGCTGGTAGCCCTATTCCACGGCCTTATCGGCGCACTCGCATCCGCACGAAATAGACTGCAAGCGCGGCCAGCAGCAGCATCAGGCCGTAAATCAGGCCGGCAACGAACGGCCGGGTCACGGCACCGCGCGTGAAAGCCCCGATCATACTGAGTTGGGACGGATAAAAAGCCGGCAGAGCCCGGATGATGAACTGATTCTGGGCGCCGGCGTAATAAACGGGATTTTGCAGCCAGCCCGCGTCAATGTTCGCCAGCAGGACAATGAAGAGGATCCCTTCCAGTTCGCGGCGGAAAAGCGCTCCCACGAGCAGACCGTAACAGCCATAGACAAACCCGGCGAGCACGAAGCCCAGGACCGTCGGCGCAAATCGTTCCGGACGAAAGAAGATCGGCAGCAGTCCGCCGACATAAATGCCGACCACAACCATCACGCCGAGCAAAACGCCCAGCTTCGAGACGATCAACTCTCCAGGCCGGTAACCGCACAGAACCAGGCGCCGATTTACCTCGCTCTGCTTCTGGATCATGCCAAGGGCAAGAAAGGAGGCAAGCAGGCCGGTCACCGCATTCCCGATGAAGATCAGTGATTCACTGCGCTCGCTTACCTCGACGAATGACTTTTCTGAGATGGCAGCCAGTTTGAATGGGATCAACCGGTCGGTGGTGGTCAGCGCTACCAGGCTATAGAACAGGGACGGAATAACCAGCAGAAGCGTGAGCACGAGCCGGCTCCGCAGCAATTCGCGCGCGGTCATTGCCATGCCCACCCTCAAATAGCTCAAGCGCATTCCAGGACGCCTCCGGTCAACCTGTAAATGGTGCTCAACTGCGTGCTGTCGTAGACGAGATGTGACACAACGAGGATGGATTTGCCTGCGGCGCGCAGCTCGCGGGCATATTCCCAGAATTGCAGGTACGTTTCCCAATCAAAGCCTGCATAGGGTTCATCCAGCACGAGCAGGTCCGGCGAGTGCAGGAATGCCAGAATGAGGTTCAACTTCTGCTTGGTGCCGCCGCTCAGTCGAGAGACCGGCGTGCGAAGGTATTGGCTGCAGCGGAAGCGTTCCAGCAGGCTGTTCGCAGCCTCCCGCCATGCGGGACCTCGCTGCTGCAAACCATAACCGGTCGCGAAATAGCGGAGATTCTCCTCCACCGTCAGGTTCTCGAAGATCAGCAGTTCCTGGGGGCAGTAGCCGAGCTTTTCGCAATGAACAATTCTACCTGCATCAGCCTCAAGGCAACCCACGATAACATTCAACAGCGTGCTTTTGCCGCATCCGTTCTCGCCCGTGATCCCCGCAATCTCACCTGGTTCTATCTTGAAGGTAACGTCATTCAGCACCTGGCGCCGGCCATAGGCTTTGGCTATGTGCTGAGCGTCCAGCACCAGCTGCTGCTGCGTCCTGCTTGTCATCGTATCTGGCACAGGCATCATGGGACGAGCGGCGGGGTAGCCTGCTCGCACTATAGGTTATTCCGTTTTTGCGCGCCAGGCTCCTGAGGTGTCATGGCACGCCTGCCTCAATCCAGAGGAGGGGGTGGCGGATGGGGAGGTTGCGAATGACCTCGGCATTCGTGGGGGAGCCGTTGAGACTCTTCCACAAGTCGAGGTATTTCCTCTCGTTGAAGGCCAGCCCTGCGAACAACAGGCACGGCTGCCGCACCGGCCATTCGTCGAAATACATCACATCCTTTGCATGCGGCCAGGCAGATTTGTCCTTCATATAAGGATAGAGATACTCCATTCCCCTGCGGATGCCGCGCCCGTCGGGCAGTTCATACTTCCACAGGTTGTCTTCCCTTGTGGACAGGATCTGGCAGATGGTCGCAAAGGCGTCGAGGTTGAACAGTGAATAGCCATAGGGCTTGGTGCGCCGCAATTCCAGCGGAAAGCTTCCATCGGCCGCCGTCTGGCCGGGCAAAAGCACCTGCTTGTAACGCTTCCGGCAGTAGTCGAGAGACGCGGTGTCCCCGATCAACTGTGCGAATGCCGCCACCTGCATGACCCAGCACGTCCCGTGATTGTTCTTCGCCTCCCGCTCCTCGATGCCGTACTCGTGCGTCGTCATCCACTTCAAATATTCGGCAAACCAACTCTTGATGCCGGCCAGATCCGATGCGCTCATCGATTTCGAAGCGGCCAGCACCGATGCCGCCCGGGCGACTTCGATCAGATGAACGGTGTCGATGATTCCCACACCGCGCCCGGTCACCCTTCCCTTGATCGCCTGGGCGTACTTGAGGTGCGGGCTCATCCGGGTCGCCTCATCCACGAACCAGGCGCGCATGTGTTTCACGGCATGTGCGGCATAGATCTCCTCGCGAGTGAGCACGTAGGCCGACGCCAGCGTCGCGACCTGGGTGCCGAACCGTATCATGGCCTTGCGATGCTCGACAAAATTGCCGGGATTGGTCATGCCGTCGCGCTGGATGTAAGGGCCGCTGGGATTCTGGGGATCGAGCCACCAGTAATCCCCTTCGGAAAAAAAGTCGTGCAGGCCGCCGGCGCTGCGCGGGGCGGGAAAAGCGGTGACGGTCATGGGCTGCTGGCGCAAAAATGCCTCGGCAGGGAGCACGATCCGCATGCGCTCGACATCCCGGATGTCTATTCCCGACTGAGCAAGGATATTGGCAGCCAGGAGAGCCGTATAAGCAAACAGGCACATCCGTTTCATCTTGCGCCTCCGCATTATCGTTCGATAGCCGGTCTGTGAGACAATAAACGAATTCGGAAAGCGAGCGCACTATGAAAATGGATGAAGCAATCGAACTCCTCACAGGCCGCATCAAACCCGAATCGAAAATCACGGTGCTGACGGGCGCCGGCGTCTCCGCGGCGAGCGGCGTCCCGACCTTTCGCGGCAAGGATGGCCTCTGGAAAAACCACGCGCCCGAACAGCTGGCCACGCCCCAGGCTTTCCAGCGGGATCCCGCGCTCGTGTGGGAGTGGTACAACTGGCGGCGAGAGCAGATCTCCAAATGCCAGCCGAACGCCGCACACCTCGCGCTTGCGGCATGGAGCGCCCGCTATCCGGGCTTCTCGCTCATCACCCAAAATGTCGACGGCCTGCATGAGAAAGCCGGCACAAAGAATCTCATCCGCTTTCACGGTTCCATCTGGGAGGTGCAGTGCTGGAATCAGTGTGCCCAATCGCCGGCGCGCTGGTGGGATGAAACGGTTCCCTACTCCAAAATTCCTCCGGAATGCCCCCACTGCGGCGGCATCCTGAGGCCGGGAGTGGTCTGGTTCGGAGAGGGGATCGACGACGGAGTGCTGCAACGGTCCGTGGCGGCACTCGACTGTGATGTCTTCATGAGTATCGGGACATCCGCGGTGGTTTATCCGGCCGCCGGCCTTGCCGCCGATGCGCGCCGGCGCGGAGCCTTTACCGTCGAAATTAATCCCGAATCCACCCCCGTTGCCGGCGCCCTCGACCTCTCCATCCAGTCGTCGGCAGAGGAATTGCTCCCCATGCTGGAGAACCGTCTGCTTCGAAAGAGTGAGCAGTGAGCAGTGGGCTCGGAGTAGTAGGCAGTGGGCAGTGGGCAGGAATAATTATCTCGTGGCCAGCAGCCCAATCCTGGTTACTATCCACTGCCTACTGCCTACTGCCCGCTGCCCGCTCGTATTCGAGGTCGGGAGGCTGGTTGGGGCTGCGAGCCTCGGCCTGCGCCAGCTCGTCGCAGCGCTCATTTTCCTCGTTGCCGGCGTGACCCCGCACCCACTTGAACTTCGCCTGATGCTTTTCGCAGAGCCCGAGGAGCTGCTCCCAAAGGTCGGGATTGACGGCGTACTCCTTCTTGTTCCGCTTCCAGCCGTTCTCGCGCCAGCGCGCCGCCCAGCCATTCTCGATCGCGTTCACGAGATACTGCGAATCGCTGTAGAGAGTAACCCGGCAGGATTCCTTCAGAGCCGAGAGCCCGGCAATCGCCGCCATGATTTCCATCCGGTTGTTGGTCGTGAGCCGGAATCCGCCGGACAGTTCCTTGCGGCGTGTACCGTAAAGCATGACTACGCCGTATCCTCCCGGCCCCGGATTGTTGATGCAGCCCCCATCGGTGTATATCGTCACGGCTTTGCGTTCGGCCATATCGCCCTTCGGAATCATGATCATTCCAGATGCCGGCTGCAAAACAAAGAGCTGTTTTTCTGTGAGAAGTGGGCTGTGGAAGGCGGACAGTGGGCGGTGAGCAGTGGGCAGTGGACAGTAAAATAAGTGTCCCCTTGGACTTTCGAGGCTACCTACCGGATTCAGCTTCTATCGCTTCAGCTCGCAACCTTTCCTCTTCCCGCAACA
>Ga0315286_10007017_pt1 | contig 10983 bp, 10 predicted proteins | sample YL17G10_0_MG_FD_205038 | JGI IMG/M metagenome (GOLD analysis project Ga0315286, IMG submission 205038) | Sediment microbial communities from Yellowstone Lake, YNP, Wyoming, USA - YL17G10_0 | ecosystem: Environmental > Aquatic > Freshwater > Lake > Sediment | place: USA: Wyoming | collected...
GCTCATCGAGCAGGTTCCCGACATGAAGAGGGAGCGGCGCGCGGATGCCAGGGACTACCTGAGCGAGTTCTTCTCGATTGCGGCCAACCCCTCGAGGGCCAAGCGCGCGTTCGTCGATTCGTGCGTGAGGGCCGTCGGGATGTGAGGCTTCTGAATGTCGAAGCACGGGAGGAAGCGGCGTGACCAGCGTCGACTGAAGCCGGGCGCGCATTCCGCGGGCCGGCCACGGCCGGTCAGGATTCTGCTGTGGCTTGGCGTCGTTGCGGTCGTCGTCACGACGTTCCTCCTCGTCGCCAGCCGCAAGGAGCCTTCCGCGGCCGCGAACGTGCAGCAGCCTGCCCGCTACGGCTACCGCCTCGTCCACGCCTTCCCGCACGACCCGCAGGCGTTCACCCAGGGCCTGATCTTCAGGGACGGCTTTCTCTACGAGAGCACCGGCCTTGAAGGCAAGTCCAGCCTGCGCAAGGTCCGGCTCGAGACCGGCGAAGTCGTCGAGCAGCGCTCGATCGACTCGAAGTACTTCGCCGAGGGGCTCGCCGATTTCGGCGATCGGCTGTTCCAGCTGACCTGGAGGTCCGGCGTCGGCTTCGTCTACAGCCTGGCCGACTTCAAGCCGCAGCGCACGTTCAGCTATCAGGGGGAAGGCTGGGGTCTCGCCAGCGACGCGAAGCGGCTGATCCTGAGCGACGGGACGGCGACGCTGCGCTTTATCGACCCCGATTCGCTCCGTGAGACGGGACGCCTGCAGGTGACCGAGGAGGGCCGGCCGATCTCGAACCTGAACGAACTCGAGGTGGTCAAGGGCCAGATCCTCGCCAACGTCTGGCAGAGCGACCAGATCGTCATCATCGAGCCGTCGGACGGCCGCGTCGCGGGGCGCATCGATCTGACCGGCCTGCTGCCGTTCGAGGACCGTCCCGGCGTCGACGTGCTGAACGGCATTGCCTGGGACCGCGAGCGCGACCGCCTGTTCGTCACCGGCAAGTGGTGGCCGAAGCTGTTCGAGATTCAGCTGGAGAAAAGGAGCGAGAGATGACACGGGTGATTCGATTCTGCGTGGTTCTGACGGTTCTCGGAGTCGTCGCGGCGGGCGCTCTTGCGGCAGGGCAGGGCGAAGGCAAGACGTCGGTGGTGCCGCAGACGCCCGAGTGGAAGAAGCTCACGTCGCTGGTCGGGCAGTGGGAAGGCTCCATGGAGGAGGGCGGTGCGCAAATGCCGGCGACGGTCGGGGTGCGTATGACGGGCGACGGCTCCGCCGTCATGCACATCATGGGCAAGGACTCGCCGTACGAGATGGTGACGATGATCCACCCGGACGGGAAGCGGCTGCTGGCCACGCACTACTGCGCCGCCCACAACCAGCCGCGGATGGCGATGGTGCCGGCGAAGGCGCCGAATCAGATCGCCTTCCAGTTCGTGGACGGGACGAACATCGGCCCGGGCGAGACCTACATGAAAGGCGTCGTCTTCACGTTCATCGACGCCGACCACCACGAAGAGGCATGGACGTCTTCGGCCGGCCCGGGCGCCGCACTGTTCAAGTTCACGCGGAAGAAGTAGACGAGGGAGTAGACTGGCGGGAGGGGGAAGCAGCATGTGCCTGGCGGTGCCTGGCAGAATCACGAGCATCACGGGTGACGACCCGTGGACCCGCACGGCGAAGGTCAGCTTCGGCGGCGTCCTGGTGGACGTGAACCTCGCGTATCTGCCTGACGTCAAGGTGGACGACTACGTCATCGTCCATGCCGGGTTCGCGCTCAGCCAGATCGACGAGGCCGAGGCGGCGCTGATCTTCGAGGAATTGAGCCGGCTCGCTCCGGACCTCGGGGAGGGCGGGGAGCCGGCCGCATGAAGTTCGTCGACGAGTACCGCGATCCGGCGGCGGCAAAGAGACTGCTCGGCGCCATTCGAAGCCTGGTCACGCGGCCCTGGACGCTGATGGAGGTGTGCGGCGGCCAGACACACGCCATCCTGAAGTACGGCATCGACGAACTGCTGCCGCCCGAGGTGACGCTGCTGCACGGCCCCGGCTGTCCCGTCTGCGTCACGCCGCTCGAGAAGATCGACCGCGCCATCGCCCTGGCCTCGCGCCCCGACGTGATCTTCTGTTCGTTCGGCGACATGCTGCGCGTGCCCGGCACGGACCGCGATCTCTTGTCGGTGAAGGCTGCCGGAGGAGACATCCGCATCGTCTACTCGCCGCTCGACGCGCTCAGGATTGCCACCGAGAACCCCGCCAGAGAGGTCGTGTTCTTCGCCGTCGGCTTCGAAACCACCGCACCGGGCAACGCCATGGCGGTGTTCCAGGCGAAGCGGGCCGGCGTCGGCAACTTCAGCGTGCTCGTGTCTCACGTGCTGGTCCCGCCAGCGCTCGAGGCGGTGCTCGCGTCGCCGCTTTGCCGCGTCCAGGGCTTGCTGGCCGCCGGGCACGTCTGCGCGGTGATGGGCTACACCGAGTACGCGCCGATCGCGGCCCGCTACAAGGTGCCGATCGTCGTCACCGGCTTCGAGCCGCTCGACATCCTGCAGGGCGTCCATCTCTGCCTCAGGCAGCTCGAAGAAGGCCGCGCCGAGGTCGAGAACCAGTACTCGCGGGTGGTCAGCCAGCAGGGGAACCGTCCCGCGCAGGCCCTGGTGGCGGAGGTCTTCCAGGTGGTGACACGCGCGTGGCGCGGCATCGGCGAGATCCCGAAGAGCGGGCTCGGTTTGACCGAAGCCTTCGCAGCGTTCGACGCCGAACGACGGTTCGACCTGAGCGAGGTCGGGCCGCGCCCCGAGCCGGCCGAGTGCATTGCCGGGCTGGTCCTGCAGGGGTTGAAGAAGCCGCCCGAGTGCGAGGTGTTCGGTGGCCGGTGCACGCCCGAGCACCCGCTCGGCGCCACGATGGTGTCGCCGGAAGGGGCGTGCGCGGCGTACTACCGTCATCGCCGGACCGCGGCCGGGCAGGGGAGTGCGCGATGAGCCAGCCGGGCGGCTTCTCGCCGTCGTGCCCGATGCCCATCGCGCAGTACGAGCAGGTGCTGCTGGCCCACGGAGGCGGCGGCCGGCTGATGCACGAGCTGCTCGAGCGCGTGTTCCTGGCCGCCTTCCGCAACCCGGCTCTCGACACGGAGCATGACGCGGCGGTGCTCGACGTCGGGGGCGTGCGCGTCGCGTTCACGACCGACTCCTACGTCGTCCACCCGCTGTTCTTCCCCGGCGGCTCGATTGGGACGCTGGCGGTGAACGGTACCGTCAACGACCTCGCGATGGCCGGCGCCCGCCCGCTCGCGCTGAGCGCGGGGTTCATCATCGAGGAAGGGCTCGCCATCGACACGCTCGAGCGCCTGGTGGCATCGATGCGGGACGCGGCCCGCGAGGCCGGCGTGCCGATTGTGACGGGAGACACGAAGGTGGTCGACCGCGGGAAGGGCGACGGCCTGTTCATCAACACCGCCGGAATCGGCCTGGTCGAGCACGGCCTGCACATCGCGCCGGCGAGTGTCCGGCCCGGCGACGCGGTGATCCTGAGCGGCGACATCGGCCGGCACGGCATGGCCATCATGGCGGTCAGGGAGAACCTGGCGTTCCAGAGCGCCATCGAGAGCGACTGCGCGTCCCTTGCCGCGCCGGTACTCGCCCTGGTGTCGTCGGGCGTCGGCGTCCACTGCCTGCGCGATCTGACGCGCGGCGGGCTGGCGAGCGCGCTCAACGAGATCGCCGGCGGCGCCCGGGTGGGCATCACGGTGGACGAACGGACGGTTGCCGTCCGGGAGGACGTGCGCGGCGCCTGCGAGATTCTCGGCTTCGACCCGATGTACGTCGCGAACGAAGGCCGGTTCGTCGCGTTCGTGCCCGAGACGGACGCGGCGCGCACGGTCGAGGTGCTCCGCCGCCACACGGTGAGCAGCGGCAGCTCTGTCATCGGCCGGGTGACGGGGGGCCCGGCGGGCCTGGTCGCGGTCCGCACGTCGCTCGGCGCGTCACGGGTGCTCGACATGCTGAGCGGCGAGCAACTGCCGCGAATCTGCTAGAATTGGCGGCGAGATGATCTGGTCATTCGAACGAGAGGGCGTCAACCAGCGGTGCGAGGTCCGTCGCGACGTCGACGGCCAGTACTACGAGTTCGTGACGACGGGCCCCGACGGCTCGGAGCAGGCCGAGCGGTTCGAGGACCCGTCGGAGTTGATCGCGCGCTCGGTGGACTTCATGCGCGGGCTGATCGACGACGGCTGGCGGCCGCCCCAGAGCGTGGACCGCCGGTCGTAGGGCGCCCGCTCCCGGCCGCCATCCGCCTCACTTCCCGACCTCGACCTTCGGCAGCTGCTTGGCTTCAGCAGGCACCCGGAAGAACGGGTGCACCATCCCCGTGTGTCCACTGATGAGCGGGCGGGCATCGGCCGATACAAAAGTCGCAACATGCGCCTTCGCGAAATCAAGGTCGGATGCATCGGTGGCGGAACCGGCCTGCCCAGCCTGCTGGGCGGCCTCAAGACGAATCCCTGGCTCGAGGTCAACGCCGTCGTCACGATGTTCGACAGCGGCGGCAGTTCCGGCATGCTCCGAGACCAGCTGGGCGTCCTGCCGCCTGGCGACATCCTCAAGTGCACGCTGGCACTGGCCCGGAACGAAGCCGAGGCCCGCCGCGTCCTGTTGTCGCGCATGCCGACGCTCGAACACGGCCGCCTGGCCGGGCACACCGGCGGCAACCTGCTGCTGTCGATGATGGAGCAGTACACCGGCGATTTCCTGGCAGCCATCGACGGGCTGCGCGCCCTGCTTGGTTGCGAGGGCCGCGTGTGGCCCGCCAGCGTGGAGCACTCGTCGATCTGCGCCGAGTACGCCGACGGGACGCGGACGTCGGGCGAAGTGGAAGTGGACGCCCTGCAGCGCGAGGGGAAGCAGGTGCGGCGGCTCTGGCTCGACCCGCCGACGAGCCTCTACGGCCAGGTCGCCGAGGCGATCGGCCAGTTCCAGGTCGCCATCATCGGCCCGGGCAGCTTCTACACGAGTCTGATGCCGCCGCTGCTCGTCGGTGGGATGCCCGAGGCGCTTCGGAAGATCGACGGCCCGATCATCCTGGTCGCGAACCTGCTGACCGAGGGCCGCGGCATGAACGGGTTCACGGCCGCCGACGAGGTGCGTTCGATTGGCGAGGCGATCGGCCGGCCGGTCGACGTCGTTGTCGTGAACACGAAGATGCCGTCGGCGGAAATGCTCGAACGCTACGCCGAAGAACACAAGCACCCGCTCGACATCGGGGACGTGCCGCCGACGTGCGAGGTGGTCGAGGGCGGCTTCTGGACGGGCGAGTTCGCCCGCCACTCGCGGCGGCGCCTGTCCTACGCGATCTGGAGCGTCATCGCGCAGCGGCTGCTGACATAAACCGGCATTCGGCTTCCGACTTTCGGCTTGCGGCCTGGTCCGGGTGGCAGCCGGCTCCCGAGAGGCAGGCGCCGGCCCGACACCGTCCGCTGCCCGCTGCCCGCTGCCCGCTGCCCGCTGCCAGCTGCCCGCTGCCCGCTGCCTGCTGCCCGCTGCCCGCTGCCTGCTGCCCGCTGCCTGCTGCCTGCTGCCCGCTGCCCGCTGCCCGCTGCCCGCTATTCCAGCGTCAGCAGCACGTCGCCGCGGTTGACGTTGTCGCCCGCATTGAACATCAGCTTCGCGATGCGCCCGTCGCGCGGCGCCGGCAGGTTGTTCTGCATCTTCATCGCCTCGACCAGCACGACCGGGTCGCCGGCCCGGACGAGGTCGCCGACGGCGGCCAGGTAGCGGAGCACCAGGCCCGGCATCGGGGCCGAGACGACCGAGTCCGGGGACTCGCCGGCCGACGGACCGGACGCCGGCTCCGCCGGGGCCGCTGAACCGGGCGCATCGGCGTTGACCTCGACGTGGAACGTCTCGCCCCCCACTTTCACCGTGAACTGTCTCGGTGCCGCTGAGGCCGGAAGAACGGCTGCCGCGGGCGCCGGGTCGGCCGGCAGCCCCTTTCTCGCCTTCGCGACGCGCTCGTCCTCCCTGCGAACGTCCTCCAGCGTCTTCGCCTTCGTCCCTGGCGGCGGCGTTTCGAGGCCGTACTTCCACTTGAGGAAGCGAAGCCCGGTGGTGGGGTAGAGGGCGTAGCACAGGACGTCGCCGATGTCGCGCGCCAGACCCTTCGTATCCTCCTCCGCCTTGGCCAGTTCCGGCGTCAGCAGGTCGGCGGCGCGCCCGGTGAACGGTTCGGTGCCGCGCGGATAGCCGGTCAGCGCCAGCGTCTGGACGTCAGGATCGACGGCGGCCGGCGGCTTCCCGTACAGACCGTAGACATAGTCCTTGACCTCGTTCGAGATCATCTTGTAGCGGCCGAAGAGGACGTTGAGCACCGCCTGCGTGCCTACGATCTGGCTGGTTGGCGTGACGAGCGGCGGGTAACCCAGCTCGCGCCGCGTGCGCGGCAGCTCCCCGTACACCTCGGGCAGGCGGTTGAGCGCATCGGCCTGGCGCAACTGGGCCACCATGTTGCTGAACATGCCGCCGGGAATCTGGTGCGACAGCACGCCGGTGTCGATGGTCGACATCTTGGTGTCGTCGAGGAACTCGCGGTATTTCGGGGCGATGGCCTCGAAATGCTCGCCGAGCTTCAGCAGTCGCGCGACGTCCAGCCCGGTGTCGCGCGGGTGGCCGGCGAGCGCCGCGACGATCGGTTCGAGCGCGGCGTGTGACGTGCGCAGCGCGAACGGCGCCAGGCAGGTGTCGATGACGTCCACGCCGGCGTCGATGGCGCGCAGCAGCGTCATGTACGCCATCCCGCTGGTGAAGTGCGTGTGCACGCCCACCGGGATCGAGAGCTCCCGCTTCAGCCGCCCCACGAGCGCCGCGGCATCGTCTGGCGACAGCAGGCCCGCCATGTCCTTGATGCAGAGACTGTCGGCGCCCATCCGCTCGAGCGTGCGGGCCTTTTCCACGAAGTAGTCGAGGGTGAACACCGGCCCGCCGAGCGCGCGCTCCGTCAACGAGTAGCTGATCACGCCCTGGGTGTGCTTGCCGGCGTCGTGGATCGCCTGGAACGCGGTGGCGACATTGCGCTCGTCGTTGAGCGCGTCGAAGACGCGGAACACGTCGATGCCGCAGTCGGCGGCGTGCGCGACGAACGCGCGCACCACGTCGTCGGCGTAGTTCCGGTAGCCGACCAGGTTCTGGCCGCGCAGCAGCATCTGCAGCCGGACGTCCGGCATCAGGCGCTTGAACGTGCGGATGCGCTCCCACGGGTCCTCGTTGAGGAACCGGGTCATGACGTCGAACGTCGCCCCGCCCCAGACCTCCATCGACCAGAAGCCGACCCCGTTCATCTCGGGCGCGATGGCGGCCAGGTCGTCGGTGCGGACGCGGGTGGCGAGCAGCGACTGGTGGCCGTCTCGAAACGTCAGGTCGGTGATCAGCAGGCGCATGGCGACGAGAATACCATCGCGAGTCGGGTATCATCTACCGGCATGACGACCGCCGGACCGTTTGCCTGGTATCGCGAGTCGACCCCGGAGGCGCGGCGCGCGCTCGGAGCCGCCTGTCTCGGCTGGATGCTCGACTCGTTCGACGTCAACCTCTACGCGCTGGTGCTGGCGGCCGTGATGGCGGACCTCGGGTTCGGCAAGTCGATGGCGGGGCTGATCGGCTCGTCCACGCTCGTCGCATCCGCGGTGGGAGGCGTCCTGTTCGGCATGATTGCCGACCGCTACGGCCGGACCCGCGCCCTGATCGGCAGCATCCTGATCTACTCGGTATTCACGGGAGCCTGCGGCCTGGCACAGACCGTGTGGCACCTGATGGCGTTCCGCGCGCTGCTGGGGATCGGGATGGGCGGCGAGTGGGCGTGCGGGGCCGCGCTCGTGTCGGAGACCTGGCCCGCGGAACACCGCGGCAAGGCGCTCGGGATCGTGCAGAGTTCCTGGGCGATCGGCTTCGCGGCCGCGGCCATCGTCACGCAACTGGTGCTGCCGGTGTGGGGCTGGCGCGCCGCGTTCTTCGTCGGCATCCTGCCCGCGCTGGCGGCTGCCTGGGTGCGGCGGAGCGTCGAGGAGCCGGAGGTGTGGCAGAAGGCGCGTGCGGCAAGCGCGAGCCCCGCCGCGCGCGGGCGTCTCAGGGATATCTTCCGCGGCCCGATGCTGCGGCTCACGGTCTTCATCACGCTGATGAACGCCTGCACGCTCTACGCCTACTGGGCGTTCACGCAGTGGGTGCCGGCGTACCTGGAGCTCTCGCCCGCGCGAGGCGGCCTCGGGCTCGGCTCGTACAAGACGCTGCTGATCGTGGCGATGAACGTCGGCATGTGGTTTGGCTACGTGACGTTCGGCCTGGTGAGCGACCGGCTCGGCCGGAAGCGCACCTACGTCACCTACGTGCTCGCGGCGGCGTTCTTCGTCATGGCCTACGCGTCGTTCCGGACACCGCTGGCGCTGCTCGCGCTCGGACCGTTCGTCGGGTTCTTCGGCGCGGGTCATTTCAGCGGGTTCGGCGCGGTCACCGCGGAAATCTACCCGACCGGCATCCGCGCCACCGCGCAGGGCTTCACCTACAACCTGGGGAGGATTGCCAGCGCGGCGGCGCCGTGGACGGTGGGAACGCTGGCCGACTCACACGGCTTCCCGACGGCGTTCGCGACCGCCGCGGCGGCGTTCCTGCTGGCCGCCGTTGCGTGGATCTGGATCCCGGAGACCAAAGGCCGAGCTCTCGAATAGCCTCCGGACTTGAACCACAGAGAACACAAAGAGCACAGAGGCGGCCCCGCATCACGCGTGCTCGTGTGACGCCGGCCACCGCTTCGACCGGAGGCGCCCCGACTTCGTCGGGACGCAGGCGGCCGTGCGTTGCGAGGCGTGCACGAACCCGGCAGATTCCATCCGGGCTCGTGCGCGCCTCGCACCGCGCGGCGCGCCGGGCCGAAGGCCCGGCCCCGGTCGAAGCGCCGAGCGTGGCAGCCTCCGTGTCCTCCGTGCCCTCTGTGGTTGTCCGTTCGTGAGGCGCGTCAGTCGCCCGAGCGACCCCGCTCCTGGACCAGGTCGCGCACCAACTCGGTGATCCGGCGGAAATCGAGTTTCCCGCTGCTCATCTTGGGCAGGTCGGGCAGCACGACGAACTGCTTGGGAATCGCAATCCGGGGCAGCGACTCGGCCATCTGGGCCAGGATGGCGCGCTCGTCCACCTGCGCCGTCACGGCGGCGACAATCCGTGCCCCGCGCAGGGCGTCCGGCACCTCCACCACGCAGCACTCGCAGTCGGCCGGGAGCATCCGCTCCAGCACGTCCTCGACCTTGACGAGCGACACCATCTCGCCCGCGATCTTCAGGAACCGCCGCAGCCTTCCGACGTGCCACAGGTAGCCGTCCTCATCCATGTAGCCCATGTCGCCCGTGTCGTACCAGCCGTGGCGGATGTGCAGGGAGGTCGCCTCGAAGTCGTCGAAGTAGCCCTTCATCACGCTCGGGCCCTTGACCAGCACCTTGCCGATCTGGTTGACACCGCACTCCTCGCCGGTGTCGTAGTGCTCGAGCCGGACCTGCACGTTCGGCAGCGCGTTGCCGACCGAGCCGGAACGGTTGTGCGACGGCGTGTTGACCGAGATCACCGGGCTGGTCTCGGTCGTGCCGTAGCCCTCGAGCAGGATGACCCCGTGCTTGTCCCACCAGGCGCGCCGGAGCGACTCGGGGCACTTGTCGGCGCCCGTGATCACCAGCCGCACGGCGGCGAAGTCGCCGGGCTCCGACTTCTGCACGTAGCCGGTCAGGAAGGCCGGCGTGCCCACCATCACCGTCACCTTCTCTTCCCGCACGGCGCTGCAGACTGACCGGAACTCGAGCGGGTTCGGATAGGTGACCATCGTCATTCCGCGCTCGAGCGGAAGCCACAGGTTGACGGTCAAGCCGAACACGTGGAAGAAGGGGAGATTGGCGAGCAGGATGTCCTCGGGCCCGAAGTCGAGCACCTGGCCGATCGCCGTCAGGTTGGCCCGGATGTTCCCGTGCGTGAGCGGAACGGCCTTCGGGTCCCTTTCGCTCCCGCTCGTGAACAGGACGACGGCCGTCTGGTCGTCGTCGCCGGGGGGAAGGCGGCCGATGATGCGCTCGGCCGACGACGTGACGCGGATCGCGCCCTTGACCTTGTCGAAGGCGCTGACGGTCTTCGCCAGGTCCTCGAGGCAAATCATCCCGTCAACCATCGGGCACTTGATCCGGTCGAGGAGCGCCCGCGACGTGAGGATGGTGCGGAACGCGAGGCGGCGCTGCGCGTCGCGGCAGTTCTCGGCGGCCCCCGTCGAGTAGTTGATCATCACCGGCGTGCGGCCGCTGATGAGGACGGCCAGCATCGCGTAGAGGCAGCCCGCGCTCGCCGGGACCATGATCCCGATGAACCCTGGTTCGCGAGATTTCAGCTTCCCGGCGAGGATGAGGGCTCTCAGCAGGACGGCGCGATAGGTGACGCGCTGGTTCGTCGCGCGATCGACAACGGCGATCTTCTTCTCGTACTGTTTCGCCGTGCGGATGAACGATTCGTGAAGGCGCACCCGGAGTCCTTTCGACGGGTCGGAAGGGCCGATCGTAGAGCCGATCGAGGTGGACGTCAACGGCGTGCGGGAAGAGGGCGCGCCAAGACCGCGGGTTTGCCTGTCCCCCCGCCCCGCCGACAGTTCCCTAGTGCTCGAGCGACACGGCGACGGCGACGGCGGCGGCGGCGACCTGGCGAAGTCGAGCGAGGTCGGAGGCGCGCGCCACCGGCGCGATGGCAGCCAGATGGTCCTCCTGCTCTTGGACGGCGCGGCAGGCGGCATCGAGCGTGACCGCCTCGAACGTGACCGTCTCCCCTGGCGCCGCCTGCGCAAGCTTCGGGATGTCGGGGCCGATGACGGTGGCGATCTTCGTGTAGCCGCCCGCCGTGCCGCGGTCGGCCATGAGGACGATGGGCACCCCGTCGCCAGCCACCTGGACAGCCCCGAACGGCGTGCCGTCCGAGATGATGTCAGGCCCCCGCAGA
>Ga0315286_10007018_pt1 | contig 10982 bp, 14 predicted proteins | sample YL17G10_0_MG_FD_205038 | JGI IMG/M metagenome (GOLD analysis project Ga0315286, IMG submission 205038) | Sediment microbial communities from Yellowstone Lake, YNP, Wyoming, USA - YL17G10_0 | ecosystem: Environmental > Aquatic > Freshwater > Lake > Sediment | place: USA: Wyoming | collected...
GGATCGCCTTCACGTTGAAACCAAAAGGGACGATCACGGTAGATAAGGGGGCAAAGGAGGCTATCGTGCTCAAGGGAAAGAGCCTGTTGCCCTCCGGGCTGTGCAGGGTGAGAGGTAATTTCAGCGCCGGAGATCTGGTAAAATGTGCTGATGAGGAAGGTGTGGAATTTGCCCGGGGCCTGGTAAACTATAGCTCTGCCGAAGCCCTTGCAATTCAGGGCTTGAAGACCCAGGAAGTTAAGAAGCAACTCGGATCCCATGCCTGTGATGAACTGATTCACCGGGACAACCTGGTAGTCTTAAGGAGACTCTGAGATGAAAATGAAGGATGACATTCTCAACCTGGCAAGAAGGGCAAAAGACGCATCCCATTCTCTTTCCCGGCTCAGTTCTATGACAAAAAATAAGGTGCTCATCAGGATGGCAGAGGGGATCCTTCAGAATGCCCCCTCGCTCAAAAGGGAAAATGAAAGAGATCTGAGGGCAGCAAGAGAAAAGGGGCTCTCGAAAGCCCTGATTGACCGCCTCACCCTGAGCGACAAAGTCATCAATACCATGGCTTCAGGGATTCAGGAAGTAGCTGCACTCCCTGACCCGGTCGGTGAAGTGGTGAGGATGTGGAAGAGACCGAATGACCTGCTCGTGGGAAAGGTAAGAATTCCTCTCGGTGTAATTACCATTATCTACGAGTCACGGCCCAATGTGACAGCCGATGCTGCCTGCCTCTGTCTCAAGTCAGGAAATGCGGTAATCCTGCGGGGGGGGAGTGAGGCTTTTCATTCCAACCAGGCTATCGCTGAAATCCTGAGGAAAGCCCTTGCAGAAGAAGGAATCACACCGGATGCCATACAGATGCTCTCCACGCCGGAGAGAGAGGCAGTATATGAGCTCCTCGAACTCGAAGACTATATTGACTTGGTAATACCGCGGGGAGGAGAAGAACTCATCCGGGCCGTGGCGAAAAATTCCCGGATACCGGTTATCAAGCACTATAAGGGAGTCTGCCATATCTTTGTGGACGAAAGTGCAGACTTCTCCATGGCTGAACGGATCATCATCAATGCCAAGGTTCAGAGGCCCGGCGTCTGTAATGCCCTCGAGACCCTCCTGATTCATAAGGCCATTGCAAAAGACTTCCTTCCCCGCATAGTCAGGGCTTTAGAAGAAAATGGCGTCGAGATAAGGGGCTGCCCCGGAGTCCGGGACCTCATACCCCGTCTCAGGGAGGCCCAGGATAAAGACTGGCACGAGGAATACCTGGACCTGATCCTCTCGGTGAAGATTATTGCCGGTGTGGAAGAAGCGATCGGGCATATCACCGCGTATGGCTCTTCCCACACTGAGTCCATCATCACCTCAAGTTACCAGAATGCCCAGAGGTTCCTGAAGGAGGTAAACTCATCCGTTGTTCTGGTAAATGCATCAACCCGTTTTAATGATGGCAACCAGTTGGGACTGGGGGCGGAAATCGGAATCAGCACCACAAAACTCCATGCCTTTGGACCCATGGGCCTCGAGGAACTGACTACCTGTAAATTCATTGTCTATGGCGAAGGACAGATCAGGGAACTGTAATCTCAAACAGATGGGTGTTCACAAAAAAGAAGTACGGGTCGGCCTCCTCGGCGGTACATTCAATCCCATCCATACGGGACATCTCCGGGCAGCAGAAGAAATCCAGGAAAAGTTCCAGCTCAACAAGCTCATCTTCATCCCTGCAAAAATACCTCCTCACAAGGTATCTTCTGAGGTCATTTCTGCCCTACACCGGCTTGCCATGGTCAAACGTGCCGTCGGGGGAAATCCTCACTTCTCCGTATCTGCTCTCGAACTGGAGCGGAGAGGAACGTCCTATACCATACAGACGATACGGTACTTTCGCAGGCACTATGGAAAAGATGCGCAGCTCTTCTTCATCCTGGGAGAGGATGCCTTCAGGGAGATCACCATCTGGAAAGACTATACGACAATCTTCTCTTTGTGCGACTGGATTGTAATGAGACGTCCCGGCCACCCGCATAAGATGATTGAAGAAATCATTCCGGTTGAACTTAAGCGGTATTTCTGTTATGACTCAATCAGTAATACGCTGATCCACCATTCTCATCACCGAGTATACTTTGCGGGAATTACTCTTCTGGATATATCGTCAAGCATAATCCGGGCAAGGGTAAAGAGAGGAGAATCAGCACGGTATCTCCTCCCCGACACGGTAGGAGATTATATAGAAAAGAACCGGCTGTATCATGAGTGAATATCAAACCGTGAGGAAGGAGGATTCCCGATAGACCAGAAGAAGAAAGTGCTCAAGTGTGCCAATGCTGCCTTGGACAAAAAGGCAGATGAGCTGGTAATTATGGATATGAGAGGAATCTCTTCCTTTACCGATTATTTTATTATTTGCAGCGGGAGGTCAGACCGTCAGGTTCAGGGTATTGCAGACTCTGTAGGAATGGAGATGAAAAAAGCTGGAATCCCTCCCCTCGGCATTGAAGGGTTCACCGAGGGGAAATGGGTCCTCCTTGATTATGGTGACGTGGTGGTGCATGTCTTCTATGCCCCGATCCGAGAGTTTTATGACCTGGAAAGGCTCTGGGCAGATGCCCCCCGGATAGAACTTGAATCCTGAGTGAAATGATGCAATCAAACAATACGGCAGCAGCATTTCTCGATCTCTTTTTTTCATCACAGTGCATGGTGTGCGGAGAAAAAAGTAAAAACGGGGATACGGACGGCATCTGCAACTCGTGTCTATCACAGATCGGCTCTATTTCAACTCCGCTCTGCAACCGATGTGGTCTGCCTTTCATACCAGAGAGCGGCATTAATCATTTCTGCCAGAAATGTCTCGTATCACCTCCTTTCTTTGGAATTGCCAGAGCATTCAGCAGATACCAAGGAGGGCTCAAGGAAGCTATTGCCCGATTCAAGTATGAAGAAAAGATTGCCCTGGGGGAGAAGCTGGGAAAACTCATGGCACAGGTGACGTATCCTGATCTCACCCTGGATGCCTATCATCTCGTCATGCCTGTTCCTCTCCACCCCAAGAGACTGCGTGAGAGAGGTTTCAACCAGTCTGCAATTCTTGCTCAACAGGTGAACAGGCGATGCCGGACCCCTGTGGATTTATTTTCTCTCCGCCGTCACCGTGCTACAGGGTCCCAGGTAAACCTCGGACTTACTGAACGGAGGAGAAACGTAAAGGGGGCTTTCTCGTTAAGCAACGGGAAAAAGGTGAAAAACAAGAGTGTCCTTCTGGTTGACGATGTCTATACCAGCGGGGCCACGGTGAATGAGTGCGCAAAGGTACTCTTGAAGGCTGGTGCTGTACGAGTTGATGTTCTGACCCTGGCGAGGGCAGTGTAAACAATTGCGGAATGCTGAATTAAAAATGGCTGTCAGCTGTCAGCTTTTTGAATGTGGATTGTGCAATGAATAGACTTTTCGATCTTGTGGCAGATGAACTCGGCCAGGTTGAAGCTGAAATATTTCACGGTTTCAATTCAGGTATTCTTTTAATTGACGAGGTGGGCACTCACATCCTGAAGAGCGGAGGTAAGCGCTTCCGTCCCTTTATCTCCCTCCTTGTTTCCCGTTTTTTTAAGTACCAGGGGAAACACCGTATTGACCTTGCCTGTGCCCTTGAGTATTTGCATACAGCGACCTTGCTCCATGATGATGTGGTAGATAACGGCAGGGTCCGCAGAGGAAGTTCAACGGCAAACTCAGTCTGGGGTGACAAAACGAGTGTACTGGTAGGTGATTTTTTCTTTTCTTATTCATTCTCTCTCCTGGTAAGGATCGGAATCCTGGAGATCTTGAAGATAATCTCAGATACTACCTCCCAGATGGCGAAGGGAGAGACTTTTGAACTGAATCACCTCGGCAACCTGAACCTTTCCGAGGAAGATTACTTCTCCATCATTATTGACAAGACTGCAAGCCTCTTCTCTGCTGCCTGCGAGTGCAGTGCCATCCTGGGAGAAGCTCAGGAAGAGGTTCAGCAAGCCTTCAGGTCATACGGACTGAATCTGGGAATTGCCTTCCAGTTGATTGACGACCTCCTTGACTATGTTGCCTCTGAGGAAGAGTTTGGGAAGAGTATCGGCAAGGACCTGAAAGAAAAAAAGGCAACCCTTCCCCTCATCTATACCATGCGGAACCTGACTGATGAGAAAAAAGGGAAAGTACAGGCAACACTGAACAGAGACGTATTGAGCGAAGATGAAGTCTCCTGGATTATCCGTCTGGTGAAAGATGAAGGCGGCTTTGATTACGTCCTGAAACAGGCAAGTAAATATAGTAAACTGGCAAAGGAAAACCTGCGCCCCCTCCCCTCCTCTCCCGAAAAGACCGCTCTCCTCGACGCTGCAGATTACGTGGTGGAGAGAAAGACCTGAACCTCAAAAGGACAACTAATCTTGACATCCCGTCTTTATTTCAATAAAATTCTGCAACTTGCTTTGATTAAAGTCCATTATTCTATGCAGACAAACACAGATGATTGAAGTCAGGAACCTCACGAAAAAGTTTGGCACTATCGTTGCCGTGAATGGAATATCCTTTACGGTAAATAGAGGAGAGGTGGTTGGCCTGCTTGGTCCCAATGGTGCTGGGAAAACCACCACCATGCGGATCATTACCTGTTACCTTCCTGCAACCTCGGGGACTGCTCTGGTAGCTGGATTTGACATCTTCAAGGATTCTCTCGAGGTAAGGAAAAGGGTTGGTTACCTGCCGGAAAATGCCCCCCTCTATCTGGAGATGTCCGTACTGGATTTCCTGCATTTTATAGCTGCCATCAGGGAAATTGACCAGGGAGAGATAAGAAACAGGATCAGGAAGATGGTGGAGATCTGCGGCCTCGAATCGGTAATCAACCGGGATATTGGTGAACTCTCCAAAGGGTTCCGCCAGCGGGTTGGTTTGGCACAGAGCCTGATCCATGACCCTGAAATTCTCATTCTGGATGAACCAACCGCAGGGCTTGATCCTACGCAGATCATCGAGATACGGGAGCTGATCAAAGAGATTGGGAAAGAGAAGACCGTCATACTGAGCTCCCACATCCTGCCTGAAGTTTCTGCAACCTGCAACCGGATCATTATCATCCATAAGGGTGAAATTGTGGGGAGCGGGACACCTGATGAGATGGCCCGGACCAGCAAGAAGAGCGAGATTATTTATATTACCATCAGAGGCCCGGTCGAAGATATCCAGCAACAGTTACAGGCAATCCCTGAAATTAAGGGGTTTAAGGTTGCCAACCAGGGGGATGGCCTTAACACGTTTGAGATCAAGAGCGAACTGGGCATAGACCTTTCAGAGAAGCTCTTCTTCATGGTGGTGAACAACCGATGGGTTTTGACCGAACTGAAGAAGGAAATAGTGAACTTAGAGGACATCTTCCTCAAACTGACTACAGAGGAAAATAGTTCTCTTTGAAGAGGATTCAAGGGGCCAAGGGGTCAAGGGTTCGAGTGTGATAATAAAAACAATAGAAGTTCAGATTTATCACTTGAACCCTGGAACCCTCGTTTCCTTGAACCCTGTTTACTAATATTTATTGGGAGAAGAACTTAAATCTATGAAAAAGATCCTTGCCATAACAAAGAAGGAATTTAAGAGCTACTTCAGTTCTCCCATTGCCTATTGCTTCACCATTGCCTTCCTTGTCCTCTCAAATGCAATCTTCTTCTATGTCTGGCTCTTTTTCTTAAAGAACCAGGCTTCTTTACGTGGCTTCTTTTCCTTACTCCCGTGGTTATTCCTCTTCCTCGCCCCTTCCCTCACCATGCGGGCCTGGGCTGAAGAGAAAAAACTCGGCACCATGGAACTGTTGATGACCCTGCCGGTCAAGGACTATGAGGTTGTGCTGGGGAAGTTCCTTGCCAGCCTCTTCTTCCTGACCCTTACCATTTTTCTCACCCTCCCTCTCGTCTTTACCTGTCTCTATCTGGGAGAACCGGATATGGGGCCAATCCTCGGAGGCTATTGCGGGGCTGTTCTCCTCGGTGCAACCTATCTCTCCATCGGGCTCTTTGCTTCGGGCCTGACTGAAAACCAGATTGTGGCCTTCATATCAGGGGTCTCCATCTGTTTTCTCTTTCTTCTCATGGGAGAGGAAATGTTTATCTCACGCCTGCCGGATATCCTGGTCCCGGTTTTTGCCTATCTCGGTCTCGCCACTCATTTCGACAGTATCGGGAGGGGAGTAATCGATTCCCGGGATCTCGTCTATTACCTTTCGATTACGGGCTTCTTTCTCTTTCTGAATATCTTCTCTGTAGAGAGCAGGAAGTGGAAGGGATGAAATGATCTCCAGAAAGCTCACCTACGGAACAAATGTACTCGTTCTTATTCTCACCCTGGCGGGGATTCTCGCCGTCATCAATTACCTCTCCCTCAACCATTTCTTTCGCCTCGATCTAACGGAGAAACGTGAATTTACCCTCTCACCATCCACAAAAAAAGTCCTTAAGAATCTGGATGATGTGGTAAACATTAAAATCTATTTCTCCCGAAAGATTCCGCCCTATCTCTCGGGCCTCCAGAGGCAGGTCAGGGATATGCTCAATGAATATCAGGCCCTGTCCCGTGGAAAACTGAAGATTGAATATATTGATCCCGGTGTTGACCCCATGCTCCAGCAGAAACTCCGGTTCATGGGGATACCCCCGGTTCAGCTTAACATCTACGAAAAGGACCAGGCCCAGCTCATCACCGTATATCTGGGGATGGCAGTCCTCTATGAGGATAAGAAGGAGGTCATCCCGGTGATCACCGACACGGATAATCTTGAATACGACCTGACGGGTGCCCTCATCAGGCTTATCAGAAAAGAGTCCAAAACTGTCGGCTTCTTAGCCGGCCACGGAGAGCGTGCCATTGAGGGAGACTATGCACAGATACGGTCTCTCCTGGAGAAACAGTACCAGGTGGTAAAGGTTGAGACAGACGATGGAAAGAAGATCGGTGATGATATCAATACCCTGGTGGTGGCTGGCGCAAAGAAGATTGGATTGAGGGACCTGTATGAGATAGACCAGTACATCATGCGGGGCGGAAGGGCTATCTTCCTCGTTGATACGATTGACCTCATGGAACAGAGGCTCCAGGCATTCCCTATGGAATCCGGAATCTCTGACCTGCTCAAGGGGTACGGTGTAAAGGTAAATCCAGATCTCGTGCTGGATCTCTCAAACGTGCCTGCTACGTTCCGGAGCGGCGTCTTCGAGGTCCAGCTCCCCTATCCCTTCTGGGTAAAGATTCAGAAGAATAACTTCGCTTCAGACCAGCCGATGGTAAACAAACTTGATTCCCTCGTCCTGCCCTGGACGAGCTCTCTTGAAATAATCCCCGACAAAACCGGTAAAGTCAAGGCTGTCGAGCTCTTCAAAACCACGCCCTATGCCTTTGACCAGAAGGAATATTTCAACCTGAACCCGGAACAGGCTCCTCCAGACAAGAGCGCATGTAGAAGTTTTATCATGGGAGCGCTCCTCTCCGGCCGTTTTAAGAGCTATTTCGCTGACAGAGAGGTACCACCCATCGAGGGTAATACAAAAAATACCCCTGGACAAAAAAGCGAAGAAACAGTCAGGGAGAGCAAGGAGACCCGGGTCATCGTGGTAGGAAACTCCCGCTTTTTACAGAATCAGTTTTTTGAATTGCCCCAGTCCAAGGGGAATGAGGCCTTCTTTTTAAATATCGTTGACTGGCTGAACGTAGGAGATGAACTCATCGGGATACGTACCAAGGGTTTTGTTGACCGCCCACTCAAGATGGCCTCCAACCAGGAGAGGTCGCTGATCCAGTTCATCAATATTCTTGGGACCTCTTTTGTGGTAGTGGCCTTCGGATTCGTCCGCCTCTACCTGAAGAATAAAAGGAAGACAAAAACATTTGAAGCACTTCAGCCATGAGATTCAAAATCACCGCTTCACTCATCGCTCTCCTCATCGCCCTTGTGTTATTTACCTACCTTTTTGAACGGAACGAGGTCAAAGAGAAACAGGAATCTTCAGCCAAAGGCGCAATCTTTCCCGCTTTTAAGGCCGAGCAGGCATCAAGCATTGAGATCAAAACCAAGGGGAAGGTAATCTCCCTGACCAAGAAAGAGGAAAGATGGCTGGTAGCAGTCAACGGCGGTTACTATCCGGCAGATGGGGAAGGGATGGAGAATATCTTCAAGACCATACGTGGGATGCAGAGGGAAAGCGTCGTATCAACCGATCCGGCAAAATATCCGGTTTTTGAACTCGATCAGGCAAATGGCATAGAGCTGAAACTCAGCAGGGCAGACCATTCGACCCTTGCCTACTTTTTTGTGGGGAAGAACGGCCCTGACTTAATCAGCACCTATGTCCGGATCGAGGGAGAAAAAGAGGTTTTCCTGTTAACCGGAATGCTCAATGCAACATTCGGAAAGGAGTTAAAGGACTGGCGGGACAAGGCCATTTTCAACCTGAAGGCGGAAGACATAGTGGGAGTAGACATCACTTCCCCAAAAAAGAAAACCTCTCTAAAAAAAGATGAGAAGGGAAACTGGGAGATGGTTGAGCCGGAAAAGGCAAAAGTGAAAAAGGATGCAATCGAAGGTATGGTCAACACCCTCGCAACACTCAATGCCTACGACTTCGAAGATGGTGCTGATCTAAAGGCCTGCGGTCTGGTAAGTCCTCCGACACAGATTCAGATAGGCATGAAGGACCATTCAACCTATACCCTGCTTATAGGAAAAGAAAAGGATTCCTCGAAACGCTACGTAAAGAGAGAAGACAACCCTACCATCTTCCTGGTGCAGAATTTCGATTTGGGACCGATCATGATAAATACTTCAGAGTTGAAGGAGAAACCGTAGGGGCGCACCTATGTGTGCTTCCCGAATTCTGGCGAACCGGTGGTTCATCTTTTATCGTGTTTGACATAATAGCCTTCTCTATGTTTAGATATTTGACAGGTCAAAGGGGTTTCTCAAATGCTTAAATCAAAAGCCACAAAAAGTGAAGCCATTACCATCCCTGCAAAGATAGCTAAAAAGCTCTCCCTGAAAGAGGGAACGATTGTAGAGGCACGTGTTGAAAAAGGGAAATTACTGATTCTCGGCAAAAAGAACAAAGCCAATCATATCATGCGGTATGCCGGTATATGGGAAAAAGAAGAGGTTGAGAAGATTTTTGGCAAAATACGCAGGGATTGGACTAAATGGCAAAAGAACTTGCCTGCATAGACACAGATATCTGCGTAGACTTTTTCAGGAAAAAAGAACCTGGTTTTAACCTTCTTCTAAAACTCATTGAACATTATAGTCCCTCCATAACTGCTATTACTGTATTTGAACTCTTTCTCGGTCACTTCAAAATGAAGCGGAAAGACAAAATAGATGATTTTATAGATCAGTTTGTTCTTCTCCCTTTTGATCGCAAAGCCTCAGAAGCTTCTGCAAGCATTCAAGCATCACTTGATAAAAAGGGGAAAGGAATCGGCATCCCCGATCTGCTTATTGCTGGTATTTGTGTTGCCAACAGTGTTCCTTTACTGACCCTCAACACAAAACATTTCTCAAGGGTTTCCGGATTAAAACTCATAACGTTTTGACCTGAACAGGGAAGTCCTATAGTTGAATACCACGAATCTTATTCTAAGGGTATTTTATTAAAAATGCGACGTGTACCAATCACCATTTCCATTTCACCGAAAATAGCTCGGGAGTATGAGGAACTTGCCCGTCAACAAGCCAAGAATAGAAGTCAACTCTTTCTTGACATGTTCCAGCTCTATAAAGAGCAAGCCTTGGAAAAGGAATTCTGCAAGCTCCAGCGGTACGGAAGCAATCTCGCTAAGAAAAGGGGAATCATTACAGAGAAAGATGTTGAACGGTTGGTATTCAAGATATACTAAGATTGGAAGTCGTAACAACCGCATCCTCGAATGCGCTGAGGACGTAAAAACAGACTTCATTGTTACAGGAGACAAACATCTTCTTTCCCTAAAGAAATTCCAGAGCACTTCCATTATCACGCTCTCTGATTTCCTTTTAATATTCAGTAATTAAGAACAACAAATTACCATCGAGAAGGAAAAAGATTCCTCGAAACGCTACGTCAAGAGAGACGACAATCCCACCATCTTCCTGGTGCAGAATTATGATTTAGGGCCTGTTCTGGAGGATTCGCCAGAATTGAAGGAAGGGCAATAAAAAGGTCAGCCCCAGTTAGTTATCAAACAAGATTTCTGGATTTAAACAAAGAGCTATTGAGGGAAATATTACGAATAGGGGATAACTGTCAAGATATTATCTGAACAAAGTATTGATCTTGCTCAATACCTTCTTAAATATTTGCTTTTTAAGGGTACCAATCCTTTTGATTACAATGCTCTGATCGATATTGGTAATGGCATCAACCCTTATTTTGCTGGTAAGTTTCAAATATCCGTCTTCTAAATTCTCAGTTGTAATTGTTATGCCGTACTCGGTTTCTTCCAGATTGGTAGTTATGGCACAAACAACGACATCCGCATAACGACGGTTATAACTGTCTTTTGAAAGAACAAGAACGGGTCGTACTTTAAAATCAGTCAAATTGGAGAAAGGAAATTTGGTGAGGACTATATCTCTTTGCTTATAGATAGCTTTCCCAGACCTGGTCATTTTCCTCTTTCCATACCTCAGCAAACTTTTTTTCACCGGCAAGTCTTAATGCTTTTACTTCCTCTATTTTCTCCTTCTCTATGCCTACCCTGAAGTAATGAATCAGATCATAAACTGCCTGCAGCTTCCTCTTTGGTATGCCTTTAATCTCATTCTGTATTAACTTCTCTATGGCTGTGTTGCCCATGTAAAATCCTCCATTATCATAGTCTTACAAATCATAAACTATTCTCACTTCTTTTGCTATAGCAAGTTTGTCCTAACTTCACCTGTACTGCCCTTATCAGACCAATCGGTCCGGTCATCATCATATTCCCGTATGGGGCGG
>Ga0315286_10007019_pt1 | contig 10981 bp, 9 predicted proteins | sample YL17G10_0_MG_FD_205038 | JGI IMG/M metagenome (GOLD analysis project Ga0315286, IMG submission 205038) | Sediment microbial communities from Yellowstone Lake, YNP, Wyoming, USA - YL17G10_0 | ecosystem: Environmental > Aquatic > Freshwater > Lake > Sediment | place: USA: Wyoming | collected...
ATCCTGGCCAAGGAAACCCACGGCCAGGTAATCCGCTTCGCGCCGCCGTTGGTCATTAGCCGCAGTGAGCTCGACTGGGCGCTTGAACGCATCGCCCAGGTGCTGAAAGCCTAGGCCGTGAGTTCCACGCCCAAGCCGACTGACCCCGGAACCCCGCGGATTTCGGTCATCGTCCCGGCCTACAACGAGGCCGAGAACATGGCGCCACTGGTCCAGGAACTGGCGCGGATTGCCTCGCCCGAGTACGAGGTCGTCATCGTTGATGACGGAAGTTGCGACGACACCCGGTCGCGGGCCGAAGAGCTGGCGAAGACGAACAAGTTCCTGCGGGTAGTGGGCTATGGCCGCAACCAGGGCAAGACCGAGGCGCTCGTTGTCGGGGCCGAGGCGGCCCGGGGCGAGATTCTGGTGGTCTTTGACGCCGACCTGCAGTTCGGGGTCGAGGACATTCCCCGCCTGGTCGAGAAGATTGACCAGGGGGCGGACATGTGCGTCGGGTACAAGCAGGGGCACTATGAGAAGCGGTTCGTCTCCGGCATCTACAACTCGCTGGCGCGCTCGATCTTCCGGCTGAAGGTCCGCGACATCAACGCGGTCAAAGCGTTCCGGCGCGAGGTGCTGGAAACGATGGCTTTGCGTCGGGACTGGCATCGGTACCTGGTGCCGCTCGCTGCGGACAGGGGTTTCGCGATAGCTGAGATTCCAGTGCAACTGCACCCGCGACGCTTCGGCGAGCCCAAGTACCAGGGAAAGTCGCGCATCTTCATCGGGTTCTTCGACCTGATCGCGGTCTGGTTCCAGCTCACGTTCATGCGCAAGCCGATGCTCTATTTCGGCGTGATGGGGCTGGTCTTCGGCGGGCTGGGCGTCGTCGCGGGCATCGTGGAAATCATCCTGCGCATAATGGGACGTGGCTTCCGTCCGATACTCTACCTTGTGATGCTGCTCGTACTGCTCGGCGTGCTGTTGTTCATGCTCGGGTTCCTGGCCGAAATGATTGCCGGCGTGTCCGACCGCATGAGTCGGCTGGAACGTCGCCGGTGAGCGCGCAGACGCAGGTGCCGGCTCAGCCGAAGAAGTCGAACTGGCGCGGCCTGCTGTTTACCGCGCTGCGCGTAATCATTACGCTGGCGCTGCTGTACTACCTTTACCGGAAGGTGGACTGGCGGCAGGTCGGTTCCGCGCTGCGGGCCTCGAACTTGCTCTGGCTGGTGCCGAGCGCGTTCTTCTTCTTCGTGTTTCTGCTGGTCGGGGTCTGGCGCTGGCGAATTCTGCTCAACTCGCGCGGCCTGCACTTCTCGTTTGGGTATCTGTTGAAGGTCTATTTCGTGGCCTGGATGTTCAACAATGTTCTGCCGACTTCGATTGGCGGGGACGTGGCGCGGGTCGCCTACACCGTAAGGGACAAGCGCACCGCCGACGCATTCGCCGCGACGCTGGTGGACCGCATAGTCGGCTTCATTGGGCTGTTCTTCTTCGCCCTGGTCGCGTCGCTGATACTGCTCATCTTCTATCATCAGAATCCGTCGCTGGGCCGGGTCAGCGGCCTGATGCTGAATGTCGTGGGGTTCGTCGTGCTGGTGCTGATTACGATAACGATCTTCTCGGATACAATGCACCGGATTGTGGTGGTGCTCTTCGGCAGGGTCCGGTTCCTGAGGCTGGGCGAGCACATTGACCGGCTCTATGAGGCGGTGAAGGTATTCCGGAAGGTGCCGGGCGCGCTTTTCCTCAGCTTCCTGTCGTCGCTGGTCATTCAGTTGATGCTGGCGCTGGTCTGGTACTTCACCGCGCTGGCCCCGCCGGTGCAGGGCTCGGGCGGGCATCCGATGCTGCTCTACTACTGTCTGGGGATACCGCTCATCGGCATTACGACCATGCTGCCGTCCATCGGCGGACTGGGAATCCGTGAGAACGGAATCGTAAGCTTCTTCACCGCGTCCTGGATGACCGGTGCCATGTCCGAGGGACAGGCGACCGCGACCGCGGTGCTCTACCTGATTGTGACGCTGATTTACGCGCTCGCCGGTTTCGTGATCTTCCAGTCCCTGAAGCAGACCAGCGGCTCGCCGAAGCCGGTGATGACTGCGGCCGGCCCGGGGACTGAACCTACAAGTCAAGGAGGTAGTTAGATGTTCCCCACGCCCAAGCCGAACTTGGCCGGTATCCGGCCCTACAAGCCGGGCAAGCCGATTGAGGAAGTTGTCCGCGAGCTGAAGCTGCGCGGCGAAGTCATCAAGCTGGCATCGAACGAGAATCCGCTCGGCCCTTCACCCCGGGCGGTGGCCGCGATGCGGACAGCCCTGAAAGGGACGCAGCTCTATCCGGACGACAACTGCTTCTACCTGAAGCGCCGGCTGGCGCAGAAGTTCAAGTGCGCCGAAGACCGGATTATCATGGGTAACGGCTCGGTCGAAATCATCCTGTTCGCGGCGATGGCCTATCTCACGCCGGCCCAGTCGGCGGTAATGTCGGACGGCGCGTTCATCATGTACCGGATTGCGACCCAGGTGGTAGGCGGCCAGATTGTCTCAGTCCCGATGAAGAACTACACGCACGACCTGGAAGCGATGGCGGGGGCGATCACCCCGGCGACCCGGCTCGTCTACATCGCCAACCCGAACAACCCGACCGGCACAATCGTGCGCAAGGCGGAGTTCGACCGGTTCATGTCCCGGGTGCCGGATTCGGCGCTGGTGATAGTCGATGAAGCGTACCGCGAATACATATCCGACCCGGACTATCCGGACTCATTCCAGTACCTGAGCCAGGGCCGGAACATCATGATTCTCCGAACGTTCTCCAAAATTCACGGCCTGGCCGGGCTGCGCATCGGATATGGTTTCTCCCGGCCCGAGATTCTCGGCGAAATCGCCAAGATGCGCCTGCCGTTCAACGTCAACCGCATCGGCCAGATTGGCGCCGAGGCGGCGCTGGACGACGCGGTCCACATCAAGCGCAGCACGCGGGTAAACGACGAGGGAAAGCGCTATCTCTACAGCGAGTTGCAGAAGCTGGGACTGAACTACGTGCCCAGCTTCGCCAATTTCGTGCTCGTGGACTTCGGCCACGATGCCCAGGCCGTCTTCGAGAGCCTGCAACGCAAGGGCGTGATTGCCCGGCCAATCCGGGAATACGGGTTCCCGAATGCGCTGCGCATCAGCATCGGGACCGAACACCAGAACCGGAAGCTGATTCGCTCGCTGAAGGCGATTCTCTAGGCCGGCAGTCCCGGAAAACGAAAAACGCGCACGGAGTGCGCGTCAAAGGCGTCGAGCCGTGCTATTTCTCGGCTGTCGCCCCGGCTCGCTGGCGTCCGGCAGCGGTGCGACCGCCGTACTCAATCAGGTCGCGCAGGGCCTTCGGGTCGAAGGCGTTGGCCAGCGCGGTTTCGTAGTTGATCTTGCCCATCCGGTAGATTTCCGCCAGGTAGGCGTCAAAGGAGATGCTGCCTTCAGCGGTGCCGGTCTGGATTGCCGACGGCAAGTGCTCAACCTTTCTCTCACGAATCAGGTTTCGTACCGCGGGCGTGGCCATCATCATTTCGAAGCAGGCAACCCGACCCCGGCCGGTAGTCTTCCGCAACAGGCGCTGAGAGAACACCGCCAGGAGAGAAATTGAGAACTGGATTCGAATCTGGTCCCGGATTTCCGGCGGGAAGATATCGATGAACCGGGTTACCGTCTCCGGCGCGTTGGTCGTGTGCAGGGTGCCGATGACCAAGTGCCCGGACTCGGCGGCCCAGATTGTCGCTTCGGCGGTGGCCAGGTCGCGAATCTCGGCGACCAGAATCACGTTCGGATTCGAACGCAACCCCTTCATGATTGCCTCGCGGAACGAGGAAACGTCAACGCCGACCTCACGTTGAGTGACGATGCCCGACTTGTGGGTGTGCACGAATTCAATCGGGTCCTCAATCGTCAGCACATGGCGCGGGCTGTCCAGAATGTAGTCAATGAATGTGGCTTCGGTGGTTGACTTGCCGCAACCGGTCGGGCCGGTACCCAGAATCAGCCCGTGCGGCCGGTCGAGCAGGCCCTTGATGCGGGGAATCAGGTGGGGAAGGAGTCCCAGATCCTCGAACGACAGCACTCGGTTCGGAATGAGACGGAGAGCAATGCCAAAGTAGCCCTTCTGGCGGTAGATAGCGGCGCGGAAACGCGTGCCGTCCTTGAACGCGAGGCTGAAGTCGCCGCCACCGCCGTCGTTGACCTGGGCGCGGAGGTGCGGAACCGTTTTGGTGGCAACGTCCTTGAACGCTTCGGTGACTTCCGGGGTGAGCACGGGACAGCCGGGAACCGGTTCAAGCAGACCGTCGACCCGTAAAGTCGGCGGCCGGCCAACCGTCAGATGGAGGTCAGATGCCTCCCGACGAACAGTCTCCTCCAGGAGCCTGTTGAAGTATTCATCGGCATCCATGGCGCAAATGATTATAGTCGTTCTGCAGAGAGAGTCAAGTATCTTGTGCCGGGCGTCCCGCGCGCGGCCGGTATCCAAGGCGTCCGGCCTGTCGCCGGATGGCTGCCACCTTCGGCCGGACTTGACAGAATCGTCCCGGCCGGTATACTAAACGCGTGTTTACCGGACGAGGCAAAGAGAATCGCCGGAGAGTCCTGGAATTCATCGAAACCTGGGTCGGACGCAATAGTTACCCGCCCAGCATCCGGGAGATCTGCCGGGGGGTTGGCATTGCCTCGACCAAAGCGGTGAAGTACCACCTTGACGGCTTGGTCAACTCCGGTCAGTTGCGGCGCCACGCTCGGCAGGCCCGGGCGCTCGAAATGCCCGGTTTTCCGTTCAGCCTGCCGCTGGTGGGCCGCATCGCCGCGGGGCAGCCGGTGCTGGCGGTGGAGAATGTCGAGGAACACGTCAACCTGAACCGGTTCAAGGGCTGCTTTATGCTCAAGGTGAAGGGTGACAGCATGACCGGCGCGGGAATTAACGACGCGGATATCGTTATCGTCCAGCCCCGGGAGGACGTTCGCAGCGGCGAGATTGCGGTCGCGATGGTCAACGGCGAGGCGACCGTCAAGCGGTTCGTCCGCAACGGCGACGCCGTGAGCCTGGTTCCGGAGAATCCCAAATACAAGCCGATTCCGGTGAACCCGGAGCTGGGCGAGTTCCGGATTGTCGGCCGGGTGACCGGCCTGTTGCGGCAATACTGACGCGTCGGCCCGACGCGGAACTCCGCGACAGAGACTTAACACCGCGACCTCGCGTCCGGGGAAGTCAAATTGCAGACTACAGATTACAGAAGTCAAAATGCCCCGGGTCATTTTGCACTCTGCATTTTGATATTCGCACTTTGAAATCCCCTTTGTCTTGTGGTGGGCGTGGTGTCCTGGGTGTTTCTGCGCCGGATTCCGACTGCGGATGTTGTCCTTGACTTTCGGGCTTTGCTTGCTATCCTACTCTTCAAAGGAGAAATCTGAATGTACGGTACAATTCTGGCTTTGCATATTCTAATCTCGGTCGTGCTAATACTGGTGATTCTCTTCCAGCAGCCTGCGAAGGGCGGCATGGGAACGGTATTCGGCGGCGGCGAGTCAATTTTCGGTGGCGGCGGCGCGGCGCCGTTTATGACCAAGCTGACGACCGGCGTCGCCATCGCTTTCGTGGTTACTTCGCTGGCACTGGTTCTGATGTCGGTGCCCCGCCGGAGTCAGCCGGGACGCGGACGGCCGTCGCCGACTGCACCGGCGCCGACATCGCCGGAAGTGCCGGGTGAGCAGACCCCGTCCGGAGTGCCCGGCATGCCCGAAGGCGGAACAGGAGGCAATTGATGTACGCGATTGTGAGATTTGACGGATTCCAGTATCTGGTTTCGGAAGGCGAGCGGGTCAAGGTATCGCTTCGGCCGGAAGCGCCGGATTCTATCCTGAAAATGGACGACGTCCTGCTGCTCAGAAGTGAGAAGGACGTTGTCGTCGGTACGCCGCAGGTTGCCGGCGCGGTGGTCGAGGCGAAGGTGTTGAAGCACACCAAGAACCCGAAAGTGATGATCGGCAAGTTCATCCGGCGCGAGAACTACCGCCGGAAGAAGGGCCACAAACAGCCGATGACCGAGATTGAGATTACGCGCATCGGCCGGGCTGGGTGACGGGAGGAGAGATGAGACGCGGATTGACGGCAGTCACACTGCTGGTCCTGCTGGGCATCGGCGGCACGATGCGGCTGGATGCCAATCTGCTGACCAACGGCGATTTTGGAACCTGGACCGATGACAGCACACCGGCCGACTGGAACGTCGAAGCCCGGACGAATGCCGGAATCCTCGAGGAAAGCGGAATCTACCAGTCGTCCCCGGCGAGCCTGAAGATTGTGCGGCGCGTGAACGGCGTAGGCAGCAACAAGGGCGTCATCCAGAATGTGCCGGTCACGGCCGGCACTGACTACGCGGTAGCGGCCTGGTTCATGACGCCGGAGATGCCGGACACGACTCAGCATGCATCGGCGCGGGTCTTGATTACCTGGCGCAATTCGAGCTACGCGGCAATCGGTTCGACCAATCCCTGCTACACCCACAGCGCGGATTGGACCGAGCAGACCTATGGCGCGCTGGCCCCGAACAACAGAAATGGCGACAGCGTGGCCGTGACCGCGGACGTCATTGTGCGCTGCTACGGTCGTTCGGGCGGTATCGAAGGCGGTGTGGTCTACGTCGAAGACGTTTCGTTTGATGTTGGCGCGGTCGTTGAGGGCAATTCGGCGGCCGGACTGCCGCGCAGCCTGGAAGTACTGCCGAACCCGTTCGCCGGCACCGCGCTGCTGCGCTGGTCGCTGCCCGGTGCGGGTGCGACCCGGCTGGCGATCTACGACGTTACCGGTCAGGTCGTGCGGGAGTTCACGACAACCGGCGGCGGCGTTCAGGAATTCCTCTGGGACGGCGCCGGCGAGTCAGGCGAGGTCCTGCCCGGCGGCATCTACTTCGCGGCCGTAGAGCAGAACCGGGAACAGAAGGCGGTGCAGAAGGTGATGATTCTCCGCTAGCTCGAGACCAAGCGTTTGCACGCCCTGCGCCTTCGGCGCAGGGCGATTGCTTTTCCGGGCCGGCCGGAGAGGAATTCCGGAACTCGGGACACTTCCTTTCCCGAATTCTCCCCCGCGTCCCCGTCCCGGACGCCAGACTCTCCTGTGAGATCTTTTCCCTGGCCAACGCGGCTATTGACTGGGAAAGGCAAACGCCTACAATCTGTCCGAATGGAGGACTGAACCGAACGTGAAACGGTTCGCAGAATTCGCGGCGTTGCGGAAGACGCCGTTTTCGACCGTGACTTGGAGCGGGGAGGACTTGTAGCGGTGGGAGCGACGAGAATCGGTGGTCGGAAGACTGAGCGCGCACCGCTATTGACAGGGCGGGCGATGTGGCGTAGCATTAAGGGCAGGCAAGGCGCGGATTGACGCGGTTTCGGACTGCCTGCGAGACCGACAACCGGAGGATTGGCTGATGAAGCGGGTTGCGAGGCTGCTGTTGAGGTCTGCCGTGTTGCCACTGGGGTTGCTGGTGCTTTGCGTCCCGTTGTCGGTTGCGTTTGCCGAGAGGGATACGCTCTGGCGCAGGACGCTAAGCGGAACTGGTAACGGCGATGACATCGTCACGGCGATGGCCTGCGATTCCTCGGGCAATATCCTGGCGGCCATTCTTGGCTTGGAAGGGACGTACGGTTCGTTTCCCACAATCCGGACTGCGAAATACTCACCACAGGGCGAACTGCTCTGGACCCGGCGCTTTGCCGGACCGATGGGTGCCGTGCCTGCAGCTATTGCAGTTGACAACTCTGACCTTGTCTACGTCACCGGCACTTGCGCCCAACCCGGACCAACTACTGATATCGTAACCCTCTCATATTCCCGAGACGGCGACTCACTTTGGGCTCACTTCTTCGATGCGGGCGGGGTCAATGACTCCGCGACCGCGCTCACGATGAATCCACAGGGAGACGTCTACGTTTCCGGCATCAGTCAGGTCGGGGGTGTCTGGAGCTCAATGCTGCTGCGCTATTCCCGAACCGGCAGCCTGGACTGGTCGCGCGTGCGCAACGTCGGCGATTCGCTGGACGAGCGGGTGTACGCGTCGGTTTTCGACCCGGCGGGCTATGTCTATCAAGTCGGAAAAGACGATTGGCGCGCCTTTGTCCAGCAATACACGGCCTCGGGCGAGTTTCGCTGGGAGGGGTTCTACCGGGGCTGGGATGGCAGGTTTCGCGCCTGCGTTGTGGATTCGCGCGGCAATCTGGTTGCAGCCGGAGGCACGGAAGAAGTCCCTGGCGTCGGCCTGCTGACCGTGAAGTTCGACCGCTCGGGTAGCCAACTCTGGGCAAGGTCTGGTATCGGCGGTTCCGCCTATTCTAATGTCGCTATCGCGGTCCAAACGGACGGCCAGGATGACGTCTACGTCGGCGGGAATTTCGAGCAGAGTTATGTAATTGTCAAGTACGACACGGGCGGGGCGCAGCTCTGGTTTCGCCGCGGCTCGGCGGCAATGCAGGATTCGCTTTGCTGTCTTGTGTTTACGCCCGAAGGAGAGGCTTACGCCAGCTTCATTGGCGACTGTCTGGGCTCGCCTTCGCAACTGGGGGTCATGACCGTCAAGCACGCCGCAAACGGCGATTCGCTCTGGAGCAGTTTCTGGGAGCCCAGAGTCCGGGGCGTGAACGTCGAAGGGACATTGCTCATGTCAACACCCGTTGGCGTGTGCATCGGTTCGTGCTATCCCTGGCGTTCCGACGGAGATGACCTTGCCAGTGCTATCGTTCAGTACCGAGTTGACGGCTCGCAAGTGTGTGAGAGCGAGTACAACCTTACGCCGGGGTCAACCAACGATGCCGCGAACGACGTAGCCTTCGACCGGGAAGGCAACATCATTGCGGTCGGAAGGCTGGAGATGACCGGGGAATGGTTTGACTTGGGAGTAGTCAAGTATTCCCCAACGGGCGAGTTACTCTGGTGGAGGTCCTGGAATTCAGGAGAAGCGGCCAGCAAAGACGAAGGACTTAGGGTAACGGTGGACAGTGCTGACGGCATTCTGGTTCTCGGTCAAAGCCAGCCCGACACCGGGCTGCCGCGCACCATGGTGGTCCTGAAGTACAGTGCGGACGGTGGACTCGAGTGGGAACGGAGATTCGAGGGCGTGGGTCTGGGTACCGCGCCGGTCGCGGTCGCGGTAGACCGATTTGGCGGCGTCGCGGTCACTGCCGAGGCCATGAAGGACTCCTTTGACTACGACTACGTGACAGTCAAGTATGACGCGAGTGGTCAGCGCCTTTGGGACCGATGGTACAACGGGGCCGCGGCCAATTCGTGGGACGAGCCCGAGGCGATTGCAGTAGATGCCACAGGAGCGGTGTTTGTCACAGGTGAGAGCGAGAAGGCTGAAGGCCTGCGGCCTGCCACCACCATCAAGTACACGTCCGACGGTTCGCTGTGCTGGGTTGCTGATTCATTCCCCGCAGTAAGCGGCACCTACCGCAGCCGCGGCATTCGCGTGGATGAGGACGGATGTACTCGAATTGCCGGCTACGGCTACGGCAGCCGGTTTGCCCAATCGCTTTTCATGGCGAAACTCGATACTGCGGGGCATACTCTCTGGGCGCGAAGCACCGAGGATGACAGCATCAACTGGCTCAGGAAGGCCGTCTTTGACTCCCGGGGGCGAGCCGTCTTGAGTTGCGCGCGTCACATTCAGCAAGGCTACGTGGCGATGCTCGACTCGGCTGGCGCGAGATTGTGGCGAAGCCCGGGGGTGGGCAGCGACGACTGTGTAGATGTTGCTGGAGATGAGAGTGGAGCGATTTACGCTCTTTTCGCGGGGAAGACACTGACGTGCCGCTACTGGAGCGTCCTGAGCGTTATCGACACGCTCGGCAATGTGCGGTGGTCAGACTCGACCGGCGTTGACGGCACCTCCATTGCGGTGCGTTCTCCCGGTCTCCTTACTGTCGCGGGTCGGATTTCAGGGGACATGGTCCTCACATTGTATTCTCCCAGTGTGGGAGTCGGGGAAGGTCCGGGGCCGGGCGAAACGGCTGAATCTCCTGTCTCGCTAGTGGCGGTTCCGAATCCGTTCCTGCAAAATGTCCGGCTGCTGGTGCGGCATGCGGCCCGGCGGAGCTCAGTTCGCATTTACGATTGCCTCGGTCGCTGCGTCCGGTCATGGCTTGACTGCGGCGCTTCTATCTCCTCCGAGTGGACGTGGGACGGGACCGATTGCTGGGGGTCTCCGCTCAGCGCTGGTGTCTACCTTGTTCGGGTTGAGGTGCCGGGTCCGAACTGCACCGATGCGCGAGGCTCAGCGGCCCTGAGGCTCGTCAAGCTTCATTAGGGTCTTGGGGCGATGGCCCCAAACACGAAAGCGAGGTGATGCAGTGCGAAAGAGGTAGCAAGGAATCCTCGGAGAACCGAACTGGATGAGCAGGTCAAAAGGAGGAGGAATGAGCGCATTTCGAGGAGTTCGTTACACGTTTCTGTTCTGCGCGTTCGCTTTTCTGTCTACTGCCCCGGCTAGCGACTGGGTCGAGACATGGAGCGGAGTAGGCAATGGCGAGGACAAGGCCGTCGCCGTCCAAGTTGACGCCGCAGGCAACGTATACGTTCTGGCCAACATAACCGACTTGCAGGGCGATGACCCGCCTGTGAGCGTCGCAACGATTGGCGTGGTCAAGTACGATGCGGCCGGGAACTGGAAGTGGGATTGGCCCTACGTCCTGAGGGAGGACGATGAGCAACCAAGGGCCGTGGGCTTTGTTCTCGACGAGAACAACCACGCCATTTACGTCGCGGGGTACTGCGAACGTGCCAATTCTGATTCCGGCGTGGAGTTTCTGGTCTTCAAGATTGTCGAGGAGAACGGAGAGCCGAACTGGGGGTGGACGTTCGACGAAGACAACCACGCTGTCACGTACGGATTTGCAGAAGACGAGGATGACATTCCCTCAGGCATGGCACTTGGGCCGAACGGCAGCTTCATCGCAATTGCCGGCAC
>Ga0315286_10007020_pt1 | contig 10980 bp, 14 predicted proteins | sample YL17G10_0_MG_FD_205038 | JGI IMG/M metagenome (GOLD analysis project Ga0315286, IMG submission 205038) | Sediment microbial communities from Yellowstone Lake, YNP, Wyoming, USA - YL17G10_0 | ecosystem: Environmental > Aquatic > Freshwater > Lake > Sediment | place: USA: Wyoming | collected...
GGAGCTTGAATACAGGTGGATCATTCGTTCTACAAATATTTCGTCCCTGCCTGACGGCAGGCAGGCCTCCGGGACTGTAAACCCATGAACTTTGTTGCAATAACGCGTATTTCCAACGCTCCGTTAGGCCTGCCTGCTGCAGGCGGGAGCGAAATATCTGTAGCAATGCACAAGCATCAATGTTCAAGCCCCAGCCGGTCCGCCGGAGTTGTAACGTAGGCGGAAGGGGCGACATGATACAGGTTTTTGTCCTTCTGCGTAACGTGATTTGGTAATCCTCCTGCCACCGTGGGCACGAGATCATTTCTTCAACGTGATATCCTGCAAGTCTTGGAGCAGGCGGACCTGCTTTCTGCGGCAAGACTTGATTTCATGTACAGAAGATCGTTGCGCACACGAGACTAATTGACGCCGGTTCCCTCGACAAACCGCTTCCGTAGAAGCTCAAGTTGGCGTTTGATGCTGCCGTCGAACATGGTGTCGCCAATTCTCGCGACGAAGCCACCCCTGAGTTCCTTATCGATACTGAATCTGATGCGCACTTTCTTCTTCGAGTACGATTCCAATGTAGATTGAAGATCCGACGCCTGCTCGTTTGAGAAGTCAACCGCCGTTCTGACATCCGCATTCAAAATCCCCTGGCGCTCGTCCCGGATGGCGAAGAACTGATCGATGATATCCAGGAGGATATCTTCTCTCCCCTTTTCCGCGAGGAGTCCGATAAACTGGAACACGGTTTCTCCGACCTTGCCGCCAAACAAGAGCTTGAGGACTTCCATCTTTCTGACCTTGCCGATGATCGGACTCTTCAGGAACAGGCGCAATTCAGGCGATCCTTTGATCGCGCCTCGCATCATTGCAAGATCGCTCGCAAACAGATCAACCGTATGTTGTTGCTCAGCCAGTTCCACCATCGCCTGGGCATAACGGCGTGCAACGCGCACATTGAGCATCGACGATCAATCCTCTGGATTAGTTTTTGGGAAGTTGGCTGAGGAACGAATCAACCATCTTTTTTTGCTTCTGCCCGTCGAGAGATTCATCCAGGATTTTTTCCGCGACCTGAATGGCCAGATCGGCCACCTCAGTGCGGAGTTGCTGTTTTGCCACATCGACGTTTCGCTGGATTTCTTCGTTCGCGCGCGCGAGCTCGTGTTGAGCCTGCTGGCGGGCTTTCTCCACAATTTCTTCCTTCAGCTTCTCGGCCATCTCCTTGCTCTCACGCATCATCGTTTGATACTCCTGTTCCGCGCGAGCCATGTTCAGCTCATTCTGTTTGAGAAGTTCAGCGGCTTCAGTCCGCGCCCGATCAGCCTGGTCAAGGGCGTTCTGGATTTTGCTCTCGCGTTCATCGAGCGCCTTCAGGATGGGCTTCCATGCGAACTTGCCGAGGACAAACACCAGAACGGTGAACGAGATGATCGTCCAAAGGATGAGACCCGGATTTATCTCAAGCATTGCTTACTCCGCGATGATAGGATTACTTGGCGTTGGCAAGAATAATACAGATGACGAGCGCAAAAAATGTCGCTCCCTCGATGAGACCGGCTGCGATCAACATGGAGGTACGAACCTGGCCGGCAACTTCCGGCTGACGTCCGCTCGCATCCATTGCGGCTGCGGCAAGCTTCCCGATGCCGAATGCGGCGCCAAGAACGACCAAACCCGCTCCGAAACCTGCGGCAACATATCCCCATTGGTGGGCTGCCCATTTTGCGACTTCGACTGCGTATGCGTTTGCCTCCATAACAATCTCCTCCTGGAAAAAATGTACTGATGAATGATGAATGAGTGACTACACTACGACAAAATCAATGTGCAAGCTCTTCCTGATGTTCTGCGGCCTGGATACCCATTCCCATGAACAACGATGTAAGCATCGTAAAAATGTATGCCTGAAGGAACGCGACGAACAATTCAAGCATATCGATGGCCACAACAAAGAGAATCGGTATGGGCGACACAACGTATGATTGGAATATGAAGATCAAACCGATGAGCGAGAGGATGACCAGGTGTCCGCCAGTCATGTTCGCAAACAAACGGATGCACAACGCGAACGGCTTGGTGAACAAGCCGATGATTTCGATGGGTACCATGATGGGCCACAGGAACCACGGCACTCCTCCCGTCAGGTGGGCCAGATAATGTCCGAAGCCCTGCGCGCGAATTGCCGCTACCTGGATCATAATAAAAGCGATGAAGGCCAAGCCGGCAGTTACGGCAACGTTGCCCGTTGACGTGGATCCATACGGGATCAATCCCATGAGATTCATCAACAGGATGAAAAAGAAGGTGGTGAGGAGGTATGGCAGGTACTTGAGTCCTTCTCTCCCCATGTTCGCGATAACAACCTCGTCACGCAGAAAGACGATAATCGTTTCAAACGCATTTGTGAAACCTCGCGGGACGAGCGATTTCTTGTAGTTTCGAGCGGACCAGATCGCTGCAATCAACAGAATGATTGCGGCAAGCCAAAGGAAAAAGACATGTTTGGTGATGGAGAGGTCTATGGTGAGTCCACCAACAGTGAACGGCTCGAATTGCGGCAAAGCTATGTGACCAAATGGAGTCTCGAGCTCATGCGAGTCTTTGATATGATCGAAGAGATGAGTGAATTCGAACTTCTCAGCACCGTGAGCGGCCGTTGTCCCGACAACATGTGCGGAATCAGCCAGACTCTTGCCGTTGTGTTGAAGTGTATCAATGAGAGTATAAGAATCGACGCGCTCGAAGGTCACGATTGCTTTCTAACAGTTACCCGATGTTCAAGGAGATAGATTTCAAGGCCCAGGTTCAGTGCATAGTAAAACAGAAGCGTCAGCGTGAGCGGCAAGGGTTCAAACGAAAAGTACCGTATCAGTACAAACACTGTGCCGGCCATCAAGAGCAATCTCGCTCCCATTCCGCCCAGTACAATTTTCAGGAATGTAATGCTCCCTTTTTCAAACGATGTTTCGATCGCGATATATCCCAACAGGATATTGATCAAGCTCATCAGCATCGCAGCGATACCGCCGCGAACTGCCTCGGGCGTCGCAAACATCGTGAAAAAAAGATACCCCGGTGCGAAGGATCCGAGGTAAAGATATGCTGTGGTCCTCAGAAAACGCCAGTCCGCCTTCACATCACTCCGCAGGTTTCTTGGTTGACTCCTTCTTGGACAGTTCGATGACCGTCTTGAAAAACTTGATGAATCCGCCGGCCGTACCCACCATGACACCCAGTAACATCAACCACGGCGACGTGTCGAACTTCTCATCGGCCCATTTCCCGATGAAATAGAACAAAATGACGGCCGTTGCCAACTGAATCCCCAAGCCGAGATACGGGGCAGCCTCTCGGACAACACTTGACGGCTCCTTGTTCGATTTCACGCTAACCATAATTGTGTGGCTCGAGAAACGCCCGCTCGCAACTCTTCTTCGCTCCGACTAGTGCTTGATTTCGTACAACGGGGTTTTCTCGGTCATCGAGACTCTCCCGTCAAAAACCGCTCCTTCATCGATAACCAGTCGTGTTGCCCGCACGTCTCCGCGCACAACAGACTTACTCTCAAAGACAATCTTATCCGCTGCACTCACCGCTCCTCGCACTTTTCCGCCGATGACAATGTTCTTGCCGGTCACATTTCCTTCCACTTCTCCGCTGAGGCCAACGGCCAGCATTTCGGTCGCAATCACTTCGCCGATGACCTTGCCGTCGATGCGGACACTTCCCTGGCTCCGGATCTTTCCTTCTACCACAGTTCCGGCGCCAATCATGTTCAATTCCCGAATCAGGTCAGGTTTAGCCATGGATGCATCTCACATGTTATAGTTTAAGAGATAGACTCGTGGATCGACGGGGGTCCCGTTCTTCCAAACTTCGAAGTGCACATGCGGTCCGGAACTCGTTTGTCCGGAGCTACCGAGCAATGCGATTGGTTCTCCACGCTTGACGAAGACACCTACCGGCTTGAGCAGCGACTGATTGTGTTTGTAGAACGTCAGAAATCCGCCGACGTGGGAGATGATCACCTGATATCCATCCTCCTGTGTCCATCCCGCGGACGCCACGTAGCCGTCTGCCGCTGCATTCACCGTCGTTCCTTTTTTGGCGGCGATGTCCAGTCCAAAATGTCCTCGATCGGGATCAAATCCGCGCGTCGTGTATCCTTCCGCCGGCATCAGCGCGGGAAACGCCACCCGGGAGAACCCCTCCTGTTGCAGCTGGGCCGGATGGTAATTGACGTCGGCTGGAAAAGACCGAGACTCATCCTCCGCAACGTATTCGTTCGAAGATTCTGCCTTCGTGATTTCTCGAGAAACCCGCGGTCTTGTCCGGCCCGAGGCGACGATTCCTGAATCACTCACCTCAATCTCTTCACCAAGTGCTTTTCTCAGCGTGATGTTGTACGCGCGCAACTCAACAAGCTGCTTCATGACACCGGTCATTCTCTGGCTGAGCTCGATCAGTTCTTTTCGGTACCTGTTCTCCAGGTAAGGGTTCGAAACTGGAACATATGACCCTATGGGGGTGAAAATGAGAACTATCAGGACAAGGCTAACAGTGAAACCAAGGGCCAGCACCAGGCCTGTCACGATTTGCCAAGGTGCAACACGGAAATTCTTCGATTTGCCGGTCTCGCCATTCGGCACCACCAGAACTGAGTAGGCGTTTTTCTTCGATGCGTGGTGGTCGCGATTCGAGGACATCAGCACTTTTCAGTAATCAGTTGATCCGAATTCAAAAAATTAGGTTGGAAATATAACCAACGATGGCTGAAAATGCAAAGAATTTCTGCCAAATTCGGCAGAAACACGATTTGGACAGAGTCGTTTGAGAATTCTGCAAGCGGGTCCCTGGTATCTGATCTCACGAAGAAAAAAACCACCGCACCAATCGACTGATTTCGCGCACCACAAGCATCGTTGATCCAGAAACAGCGGTCACCCAAGTGTCGGAAGAAGCAAGTTCCAATTCACGACATCCTGCATCGACGGAAATGCGCGAAGCACAATCCTCTGTTTGTTCCCCCCATCCCCCCTCTTTGGATTCTCTGTCAGATTCCTGCTCCAGCCGACGTCTGATCTTTTCAAGTTCGGCTTTTCGTTCTTTTGATACGATCGGATACGACAAGTTCAGGGGCCTCAATGTCTTCAACAACACATCGGAAACTGCGACTCGTGTGAACCACTTATGGTCCGCCGGAATCAGATACCATGGTGCCCATTTCGTACTTGTATGTTCAACTGAGTCCTCGTACGCATCCATGACCTCCTGCCCGCGCAGGCGCTCTTTGGCATCGGCGATCGAGAACTTCCAATTCTTCTCGGGCTTCTCTATTATTTCCAGAAACCTTCTTTTCTGTTCTTCCTGCAAGTAGGTATGCAGGACAAGCTCCTTGACACGCGTCTCTTGTGCAGACATCAGGATCACTTGAGCGCGCGTATGGCTGTACGATTCTTTCCACGGCGCAGCATGACCTGGAGCTTCCGGCCTTCCTTCAGTTTCAAAGAACGAACATACAAGCACATTGCTGGGCCTCCTCCTCATGGTGGGCCCTCTCATGTGCCACATGTGTCAATGAAGTACAATCTTGTTTTTCAAAACCAGCACGAGAACGATGCGATGAAAACAATGAGGCGATTGAGAATTAACGATGTCGTAGCTCTCGCGTCAAAACATTGTTGAGAATCATCGAAGACATCTGAAGGGTGAAGACGAATTGGGAATGCATCGAGAATCCGTCCGGGTTCTCTCACAGAAATTCGTGCGTTGAAGTGGGGAAGCACGGTCGGTACAGGTGGGCCGGAATCTTAGGGCGCAGCCAATCGAACGAGGTACGGCCAAATGACGAATCAAATGGACTCATACGGCCTCATTTCGAGGAGGCCCGGCGAAGTCAATCAGGGATAGCTGAAATGCTCATTAGAGATCTTGCGCATTCGCAAAGCAGATATGGCGTGGAACCATCGAGTGCCACTTCCAATTCGTGATACTGTGTTTTTGAAATCGTCCTGCCTTTTTGTCCGAAGGTCCTGCCGAAGGCATCACTTCGTGAGAAGGACTCCCGCCTGCCGCTCTAGAAACACACAAGGCGGGTCCCGATGTACGGGATCCCTGCCGGCGGCAGGCACGGCGAAAAGCGGGACAGGCCTTCGGGGGAAGCAGGCACTATTGCTGTTTTCAAAAGGCTTGGCAGTAAATCACAAGTTTTCTTCTTACAAGTAGCACCAGGAGCATAGACGAAAACCCTCTTGTTGCCACCCCCGAAGGGGTCCCTTTGGGACAAGGCACCAAGTCTCAAAGTAAAGAGGATAGAAAAAGCAGTGCTTTCACACATGTTGGTGCCTTCGTGACTTGGTGGCGGCACTTTCCGACCGACTCTCTAGGAGCCTGGTTTCTCGTGAGATCCGACCCGTTCATCGGCATGATGTTTCACGACACGCGCCTGTGTAAGAAAGATAACATCTTCGGCGATGTTGGTCGTGAGATCAGCGATACGTTCCAAATTCCTGCTTACCCTGATCAATTCAAGGCCGGCCTCGATCATGGTGTGATTCTTCTGGAGCAGCTCAATCACTTCGATCGTCATCACTCGATTCAGGTCATCAATGACATCGTCGCGTTCGAGAACCGACAGTGCAATTTTGGGGCTCAAATGAACAAAGCTATTAAGCACATCTCGTAACATGGTAGACGCAATTTCAAACATCTTGGGAATCTCGAGCAGTGATTCGTAGCGCTTGGACTTCGCCATCGTGAGCGCAGACTCGGCGATGTTCACGGCGTGGTCACCCATGCGTTCGAGATCGTTGTTGATCTTCAAGGCAGCCAAAATAAACCGCAAATCGCTTGCAACCGGTTGTTGCAGCGCGAGCATATCGATGACGGCGTTGTCGATTTCGATTTCCAGTGAGTCCACCCGCTTGTCTGCCTCAACAACCTTGTGCGCGAGATCTTCTTTCATTTCGAGGACCGACCGCATCGCTATTCCGAAATTCTCCTCGACAACGCTTCCCATTTTAATAAGAGAGGTCTTCAGACTCTCCATTTCCCGTTGAAAGTGACGTTCCATAGCTTCATCTCCCTTTCTTGTTAGCCAAATCTTCCTGTGATATAGTCTTCCGTGCGCTGCTGCTTTGGAGCGGAAAAGATGCGCTTTGTCTCATCATACTCGATGAGTTCGCCCAGATACAGAAAAGCCGTGTAGTCGCTGGCCCGCGCCGCCTGCTGCATGTTGTGTGTTACGATGACAATGGTATAGTGCTTTTTCAGTTCCTGCATCAACTCTTCGATCCGCAGTGTGGCGATGGGATCCAAGGCCGAGCACGGCTCATCCATCAAAATGATCTGCGGTTTCATCGCCAAGACCCGCGCGATGCATAATCGCTGCTGCTGTTCCAGGGAGAGACGGAGAGCCGAGTCCTGTAGCCGATCCTTGAGGTCATTCCAGAGCAGCACGTCCTTGAGCGAATTCTCGACTATGGCATCGTATTCCGGTTTTGATCGTTCAGCGTGGATTTCCAAACCAAACGTCACATTATCACGGACCGACAGAGGGAAAGGATTCGGGCGTTGAAACACCATCCCCACTTTCTTCCTGAGGGTGATCAGATTTGTGTCGTTTGCGAAAATATTCTCTCCCTGCACGAGCACTCGCCCGGTGACGTGGACTCCTTCGATGAGATCATTCATTCGATTGAAGACCCGGACGAGGGTCGACTTGCCGCACCCTGAAGGACCAATGAGGGCGGTGATCTGCCGTTCCCCGATATTCAGATCGATATCGATGAGGGCCTGGAAGGCTCCATAGAAAAGGTTCAGGTGGCGCGTTTCAATGATGGGCTTTTCCATGACTACCCGAATTTCCCTGTGAGATAGTCGTCCGTGCGCTTGTCCTTCGGAGAGGTGAAGAGAAGCTTGGTGTCATCGAGTTCGACCAGCTCCCCCATCAGAAGAAACGCAGTCCTATCACCCACGCGGGCTGCTTGCGCGACATTGTTCGTGACAAGTATGATCGTATAGCGCTCCTTGAGGATGCGCATGTTTTCTTCGACCCGCGCCGTCGAAATCGGATCGAGTCCAGATGTCGGCTCATCAAACATAATAACCTCGGGTTCTACGGCAAGGATCCGAGCGATACAGAGGCGCTGTTGTTGTCCGCCGGAAAGGTTCATCGCAGGTATGTGAAGCCGGTCCTTCACCTCGTCCCACAGGTACGCCTCGCGCAAGCCCCGTTCCACAATATCCGAGAGCCTTGCCTTGCTCTTGATCCCGTGCATCCGGGGCCCATAGGCGATATTGGCGAAGATGGAAAGTGGGAGCGGAAACGGCAGGGCAAAGACCATGCCTACGCGCTTGCGAAGGGATTCTACATCCACTTGCTGAAGGTCGATTCCATCGATGGAGATCGAGCCAGTCTGGCGATACAAAGGATTGAGGTCGTTCAGACGGTTCAACGATTGAAGCAACGACGACTTCCCCGAATTGGCCGGTCCGATAATCGTGAAGATCTCGTTGCGATGGATGTCGAGATTCAAGCCTCGAAGGGCATGGAGATTGCCGTAGTGAATTGCCAAATCACGAATCGAGAATTTCGGGATTGCTGAGTCTACCATTTCTTTTTTTTCCGGAAGTGGTAGCGCAATATGATTGCCGCCAGATTGAGAAGCAAGACAAGAAGCAGCAAGACAAGAGCTGTCCCGTATCGGATGTTCTCCGGAACACCGGGTACTTGCGTTGAAATAACGTAAAGATGATACGGCAATGCCATCGTCTGGTCGAACACTGATGAGGGCAGCTTGGGAAGGTAGAATGCAGCGACCGTGAACAGTATGGGAGCCGTTTCGCCGGCCGCACGCCCGAGGCCAAGAATCGTTCCCGTAAGAATGCCCGGCAAGGCGTGAGGCAAAACTGAGTGCCGGATGGTCTGCCACTTACTCGCACCGAGCGACAGGCTGACGATCCGAAACGACCGGGGAACGCTTTCCAATGCTTCCCGGGAAGCGGTGATGATCACGGGAAGGATCATGATGCCGAGCGTCAAGGAACCTGACAGAATCGAAGCACCGAAGCCGAGGAACAAGACGAAGATGCCCAAACCAAAAAGTCCATAGACCACCGACGGAACACCGGCAAGGTTGACAATCGCGAGTCTGACAATCCGGCTTAAGGTGTTCTCACGCGAGTATTCAACGAGATAGATGGCCGAAAGGACTCCGAGTGGAACGGCAAAGAGGATCGCTCCCATGACGAGATACAAGGTGCCGAGGATCGCCGGGAAGATTCCGCCCGCCATCATCCCGTTCTTCGGCATCTCCAGGAGAAAGCCTAAACTCAACGCGCTGGCTCCTTTTGAAACAATGATCGCAAGAATGACGAGGACCGGGATCACGACCAAGAGCGTGCAGAAGAAGAGGACACCGAATGCGATCTTTTGTTCAAATTGAACGTTCATGGAATCATCCGGTATTGCTATTTTTTCGTTTTATGCAAATACAGATCGGCCACGCCGTTGATAATAAACGTCATGATGAATAGAACAATGCCGATGGCGAACAGAGCAGCGTAATGTTCACCCCCTTGAACCGTTTCACCCATTTCCGCCGCCACCGTTGCGGTCAAAGTGCGGACGGGTTGTAGAATACTGTGGGGGATGAGCGCGGCATTGCCTGTCACCATCATCACCGCCATGGTCTCGCCAATGACCCTTCCGATGCCAAGCATGACGGCAGCCACCATGCCTGGACGAGCCGCATACGCGACGATCCGCCACGAAGTCTGCCATTTGGTTGCACCCATCGCAATTGCCGCTTCACGATACGAGCGGGGAACTGCCGTGATCGCATCCTCAGCGATGGAAACGATCGTCGGCATTGCCATGAAGGCGAGTGTGATCGAACCGGAAAGCGCAGTGAGCCCTGTGGAGAGGTTGAAGAGGTCTTTGATGAGTGGCCCAAGAGTCACCATGCCAATGAAGCCAATCACGACGGACGGTATGGCGGCCAGAAGCTCAATGCCCGCCTTCATGATCTCTTTCGTTCGACGCGGGGCGATTTCGGCAATAAACAACGCGCTCGCAAGACCAATGGGTATCGAAATGACTCCCGCACCTGCGGTCACGACGATTGAGCCGATAATGAGTGGCAGCACTCCGAATTGCGGCGGCTCAGAAATGGGGTACCAATTCTTTGCGAAGATAAAATCCTCAAGGGGGACTTTCCAGAAGACTGAAAGACCCTCCTTCAGCAGGAATGCAAAGATCAGGGCAACAAAGATAATCGACATGATCCCGCTCAGGAATATCAGCCGCTCAACGATGAACTCTTTGATTTTCCTGAGCTTCATGGTGCCTGTGTTCTGCCTGACATGTGGATGCAAATCATGATTGATCCGAGTTCATCACTTGGTTGCTGGCGTGGCACTAACCGGCACAAAATCCAGCTTCTTCACGATTTCCTGGCCTGCGGGCGAAAGAACATGGTCGACAAACGTCTTGACAAGACCTTTGGGTTCGCCTTTCGTGTACATGAGCAGAGGGCGCGATATCGGATACGAGCCATTGAGAATGTTGTCCATCGTAGGAGCAACGTACGCTACGCTCTTATCTTTGGCAATCATCAGAGCTTTTTCTTTCGCAGTAATGTATCCCATTCCGTAGTATCCAATTGCATCCAGGTTCTGAGAAACCTCGTCTGCAATCGCCTGCGAACTGGAAAGCAGGAGCGCCTCTGCTGCAAACTCCTCCTTGCCATCAGCCTTCCCTCTTCGAAGGACGTGCTCTTTGAAATAGACATGGGTGCCAGAATTCACCTCGCGTGAGAGCAGAACAATTTTTGCATCACGTCCGCCCAGCTCTTTCCAGTTCTTGATCTTGCCCGTAAAAACATCACCGAGTTGATCAATCGTAAGATCACTCACTTTGTTCGCAGGATTCACGACAACCGCGAGACCATCCAGTGCCACGACGATCTTATACGGCGAGAATCCTTT
>Ga0315286_10007021_pt1 | contig 10980 bp, 15 predicted proteins | sample YL17G10_0_MG_FD_205038 | JGI IMG/M metagenome (GOLD analysis project Ga0315286, IMG submission 205038) | Sediment microbial communities from Yellowstone Lake, YNP, Wyoming, USA - YL17G10_0 | ecosystem: Environmental > Aquatic > Freshwater > Lake > Sediment | place: USA: Wyoming | collected...
CCAAAATACACAGGATCACCCAGATCGTGAGATACTTCTCGAAGAAGCTCAGACCCTTGGGTTGTTGCGTGACGCACGCCTCTGTCGCCATGTGCTTTTCCTCCTCTCACTCCGAATCATGAGACGTCACGGCCTGGGTGCACTCGCTTTTCGCCTGCGAAAAAGCACGGCGGCGAGCGTCGCAAGGCCGAAGAACAAGGCCAATCCCCAGTAGGGAATTCCGGTAACGGCCGGCAACCCGAGCGGCCTCCGTCGGAAGCTTTGGTCACGACCGTCTACAGACGGGTGAAAAGTCCTTTGAGGGGACGGTATTCCACCATGGACATGCCGAAGGGCATGGCGAGCAGCGCAGCAATGGAGTTCAAGTTCCCCGTGGCGGCTTTGTAGAGGCACCCGCTGACGCAGCCGCCCGCAAGCACCATTCCGATGCCGAACAGGATGCCGCCGATGATGTAGTTCAACCAGAGCATGGGCTTCACGCTCAGGCCTACGAGCCCGAGCACATCCAGCAAGGAAAAACCGAGCATGGACACCACGATGCAAATCCACAGGCCGAAGGCCTTTCATCCGTCTTTCATCAGGACGACCTCGCTGAACGCAGATGCGCCGCAGAGGTCACCCTTCTGCATGAAAAACCCAAAGAGAAAGCCGATCGGGATGGCTGTTACGACCCACAGCCGGATCGCAAACGCAACTCCCGTGGACAACAGGACAAAGGCAACGGCAGAAGCCGAGTAGATTCTCCAATGCGGGTTCGCCCTCATTTCCAATCCTCTCGAAGAATCACTTCCTGGTCGAAATCACGCATTGAAGTGGGCGAGCAGGTTGAGGTACGACGAAAATCAGAGCAGACGACGCACATACGGCTCGCTCTGTGCCCGCGGTTTTGGTTCCTGCCACGAACATTCGAATCGCCAGCTCCGCCCATCCGCCCGGCCCTGGTTTTTCTTGCACGAACCCCTTGCACGCATGCAACTACATGAAGATTAGCCGCCAGACCTCCGCTTCTTGGTGTATCCGCAACTCCGCGGCAGGTTGAGTTTTTTGCAGAGTTCTTTTGGATCCAAGCAGAGAATTTGCTTCAGCCGTCTGGCATCCTCCAGGACCTTGCCGTGCTTCGATAGCGATTTCGAGACCCAAGCAATGGCCTCCTTTGCTTGTTGGCTCCCGTTTTCACCAACCAGGCCATAATAGATCCATCGTTCCTCTTTTCTTTTATCGACGAGACGGGCTTGATTGAGGATGGACAGGTGCTTGGAGACCGTGGAAGGGGCCAGTCCAAGAAGCTCGATCATCTGGCAGACGCATAGCTGGCCGCCCCGGAGTGCCAGCAACAAGCGGACCCGGTTTTCGTCGGCCAATGCCTTTGTGATCGTCATGAAGTCCTGCATGGGATGCCTCCGTTGTTACGCCAAGTAACGAATCTACTATCCACTGCTTTTCAAGTCAAGAGCACGTCTTTGGCGAGCGGATTCTCTACCGTGCATCCCTGCACATACTCCGCATGCCGCACAGGAAAGCAGGAACGATCTCCTTTGGGAATCTTGGCCACGTCACGCTGACGGCCAAGCGAGGCGATCAAGAGACCCACCAGGAGGCGTGCAGACGTGATCAGGTCAGCGACCTTTTTCGCTGTAGACATCCTTTTTTTCTGTCCTTCGCAAGCATGGGTAGCCAAAGACCAGCACTTTCAGAAATAGTCAACCCACGCCGGAGCCAGCTCCGCGGCGTGCTTGCCGTGGAAGATGAGCCTGTAACAGAGATCCTTCAGCCCATGAAGTCCTTTCTGAAACACGTCGGTCCCCGACGGTTCCACGGAACCCAGATCGCTCGTTTCAATGATGGTCTCGGAGGCACCGTTGCCGTTTTCCTGGAGAAACTCGATCAGGCTGTTGGCAGAGCCCTCATCAAAAGCACCGCACAGTTTGAGCTTTAGGTGACACCCCTCTCGCTCGGAACAAATCTCAAAGCCGGTCCCCATGGTCCTCCCTCCTGTTCACCCCAAACGATCAAGTGTTGACCGCCCGCACTCCTTTTTTCATTCAACACATCCCGTTCCCAGATCGGATCGATCAGTTCTTCGAGCCGCTCGTCGTAGCGCACCATGCTTTCCCGGAAATCCCTGTCCACGATTGCTCGGCCCGCATCCTCGTCCATCGGGTGGGCCCCACAATTTTCGATGGCGCGGGAAGCGAACCTGTAATGATCCCGAATCGCACACGGTAGGAAGAGGTTACCCATCTTCTCCCGAGGTTGTTTGTACGCATAGCCATCCTGCCATCTCCTGATGGTCTGGAAGAATCCGGACTCCAGGACATCGGTCAGGCTGAGGTTGTTGGCGTAGATTCCGTATAGATTGTCAACGTAATAAGGAAAAAACACGCAGGGCGCGATGTTCCCGTTCCAATCGACATAGAAGTACCCGCCCGGGCGGCCTGCGGCGATACAGCCCACCGTCATGGGTCCGCCGTTCCAGAAATCCACCAGGAACCGCTTTTTGTCATAAAGAAGGGAAAGCTCCTGCTCCAGCATCCAGCGCCGCTGCTCGGGAGTGACCATCCAATCTGCGGTGAACCCGCGGCCGATGGGCATATATTGAAAGATCCAACCGTAGAGGGCTCCCTGGTGACCGAAATAGAAATCCAGAAAGGATTCAGAAAGGATGACTTCGGCGTTTTCTCGCGTAGCGGTCACCGAGATTCCGAACGGGACGCCCGCAGCCCTCAGGTTTTGCATGGCCTCTTGAACTCTGCGGAAAACGCCTTTCCCCCGGCGGTCGTCGGTCTCTCTCTCCCAGCCCTCGACCGAGATGGCCGGGCTGATGTTACCCAGGTCCGCCATCCGCTCTGCCACCTCCCGGGTAATCAGGGTGCCGTTCGTGTACATCATGAAATAGTTGTCCTGGTTGTCACCCAGTAGATCGAACAAGTCCTTCCCCTCGCTCACGTACATCAAGGGTTCCCCGCCGGAGAGGACCGTGAAATGGGAACCCCACACTTCCGTCTTCTCCCGAATCACCCGGGCCAGCACCGAATAGCGAAGGCATTCGTCATTCTTGGCAGAACTGGCCGCATAACAACCTTTGCAGCGCAGGTTGCATTTCTTGGTCGGACTGATGGTAAGAAAGCTGGGCGGATCACCGCCGCGCCGCTCCCGAAAAGCATCTACGCGTTCATTTCCGGTCATTAGAACTCGGCCAATGAAATTCTTGATGATGAACCGCCGCACTCTCGCAGAGATTCGACCATCGGATAGCGCATGGTCTATGGAATGCAACAGATTGGAGACACACATATATCGCATTTCCTGGAGCTTCTCAGGTCGGTCGTCTCCGTTCTCAGCCAGGAAATGCCGGTGCAGCTGCTTCAGCCCCTTGCGTATCGCCAGGTGCCGTATCCATGGAGATCGAATTGCCAAGTCCAGAACCTCAAGGGGCAGCCGGTGCCAGATCGTCTCGATCTTGAGTAATTGCATGACCAGCCCCTCCTATTCGTTATCTCGCCATGTAGCGAATTATAACCCGCGCCCCCTCCTCCTGTCAACCCCTTTTTCCCCTTGCCGGCGACGTGCTTTAGGTAGCAGGACCCCGGATCAAAGGGCAGACTTGATGGCGGCGCTCCCTGCCTCCAGAAAAACTTTTCCTGGCTGTTCTCGCTAAAACCGGCAAGCGGGCTGCGCTGTTCCGAGTTTTGTCATGACGATCTGCCAGACCTGAATGCTTCGGGCCCGGAACGCTCCGGCACAGGAGAGCAGGTAGTACTCCCACATGCGTTTGAACCGGATGTCGTGGCGATCCTTGAACTTGGGCCAGGCTTTCTGAAAATTTTCATTCCAGGCCATAAGGGTTTTGTCATAATGAGGCCCGAGGTTATGCCAGTCATCGATCACAAAAAGCCCCTCGACGGATTTGTCGATTTGGGACGCACTGCGCAACATGGCGTTTGGAAAAATATATTTGGTGATCCAGGGATCACAATTGACTTGGGAGACGTTACTTCCAATCGTGTGCAACAGAAAGATGCCGTTTGCCCTAAGGCATCGGTGAACGACCTTCATGAAACTTTTGTAGTTCTTCCCACCAACGTGCTCAAACATTCCGACAGAGACAATCTTATCAAACGAGCCCTGGATGGCTCGGTAGTCACAGTCCAGAAAGTGTACCGGCAGATTGCTGCAAAACTCGCGGGCGTAACGGAGCTGCTCCTGTGAAAGATTCACGGCGGTTACCGTGCATCCGTAACGTTCAGCGGTGTATTTGGCAAATCCGCCCCATCCGCAGCCGATATCCAGAACATGATCCTGGCGGGCAACGCTGAGTTTCTTACAGATCAGTTCAAGCTTGTTGCGTTGTGCCTGGTTCAGATCCTCTGCATCCTTGAAATACGCGCAGCTATATTGGTTATACGGATCCAGAAAGGAGAGGAAAAGCTCGTTGTCAAGGTCATAATGGCGCTCCGCGATCATACGAGATCGTGCTCTCGACTGCAGATTGAAAAGAACACCGGGCAACAAGCGCAGAAGGTACTTGAAATCTCCCTTAACTTTTTCATCGAGCCCGCTACGCAGTACGCGACATATGAATTCATCCAGTTGCCCGCAGTCCCACCAGCCATCCACATAGGATTCGCCGAGCCCCAAATTTTTTTCCCGCAACACACGCGCATACCACCTGTCATCCTTAACCTGGATATCCCAGGGGTTTGAACCGTTGATCGACACACCGGCACGTGCAAGCATTTCTTGAATCATTCGAGCTTTCACGATTTGCCTCCCTCCCGACCGGGTACGGCAGCGCTAGAATGAATGGATCATTCGAACTTCGGTGAACAGAATCTGCCCGAGCAATCTTACGTCAAACAAAATGCGCTCAGCAGACTGCCGTCGATATCATTGCCGAACAAGGCACATTTGGCACCACTTATGGTTTCGGGAAGGTATCGACCGTACATCTTGACGGGCAGTTCAGTCACTTCAAGAGCGGGAGAAATGGCCAAGGTGAGCAGATACTCAATCAAGTAACTGGCATTCTGGGCGATGGGACCGCAGAATGCTCTGCGTTCACGGAGTTGGAGGATGCGAAGCTCGTGCAGGGACCGGCCAAATTCCGATTCCATGAGCTCTGGATAGGTTGTCAAAATAATCTCCATGCGTACTGTCCGAGATCCCTGTTCCAAATACGCTGGGAAGTCGCGCCGCCTCTCATGGGGATCAAGCCCGCGCTGAGCGGCAATCGACCAACAAGTTTACGGCGTTGTACTTTCCGCTATGTTTTTAGGTTTCGACGATCGTGACGCCGGCCTCCTCCCCTAAACGCGCTGGCACCCGAACAAGCTCTTCCTCCTCAACTGCCGCGGAAATAACACTTTCGTATAGGAATATCCTCGTGATGATCCGTCCATCGTCGCTGTGAAAATCATCGTTGAGCCAACGAACGGTCAGATCAAAGAGTTCGTCTCTGTGAGTCAGTGCGGTCAGGTACATACGCCACTCCGTGCAGGTTCATGAAGATCGAATCGTTACTGGAAAGCGAAAATCATGTTGGTACCGCCGCCGCTGGGTTTGGGGCTGATTGGTACGTTACATCGCCATATAGCGAAGTATATGCTGCGCCCCCCTCCTCCTGTCAAGCATTTTTTCCACTGCCGGCGACGTACTTTCGATAGCCGGACCCCGCGCCATGCAGAAGATTTCTGTCCGTTCACTTGACATGTCCACGGTCCCTGCCCATAATTCAATGTACATTGAAGTATTCGCCGGATGGAAAACATGAAGGAAAAAATAAAATCCCCTCCCACCCATTTGCATGAGCTCGCTGAGCGGCTGAAAGTCCTGGCAGAGCCGAAACGCTTGCTCATCTTGCATACGTTGATGGAAGGCGTGCAGTGCAACTGCGAGCTGGGAGACTTTCTGCAAATGGCTCCCAACCTGATTTCGCATCACTTGGGCGTCCTGCGCCAGGCCGGCCTGGTTGACGCGGAACGGGACCCCGTGGATGGGCGCTGGATCTATTACTCGATCAACCGAAAGGCGCTGGAAGAGTTGAACCAGGCATTTGGCGTTTTCTTTGCCCCAGGACGCATCAAACCGCGCCGGCTGACATGCGGGCCGCAGGGAATGAATTCCCCCGCGGAAAATATCCTCCCAGCCATGGACTAAATTTTTTTTCGGCAATTGTTTCAACGGAGGTTGAACTATCATGCGGAACGGATCAAGCTTTCCGACTCGATTCCAACTGATTCTCAACTTGACCGCAGTGGAGTCTTCGACCTGTCCATGTGCCGCCCTGCCCGGGTTTGTCCGGGCTGGCCTAGACCCGACCCTTGATCTTATTTACCGATTGGAGGATTACAGATGCCTGTAACCAAAACCGCTCCGGCCCAACCGACCCGTGTGGCCAAGCAGCTCCCGCTCCTGGACCGCTTCCTGACCCTGTGGATCTTTTCCGCCATGGCCATCGGCGTGGGCATGGGATATTTCATCCCTGGCACAGAGTCCTTGATCAACAAATTCCAGGCCGGCTCGACCAATATCCCAATCGCCATCGGGCTGATCCTGATGATGTATCCACCGCTGGCCAAGGTACGCTACGAGGAACTCGGCGACGTGTTCCGCAATTTCAAGGTGCTCGGTTTGTCCCTCATCCAGAACTGGGTGATCGGCCCGGTCCTGATGTTCCTGCTCGCCATCATCTTCCTGCGCGGTTACCCCGAGTACATGGTCGGCCTGATCATGATCGGCCTGGCGCGCTGCATCGCGATGGTCATTGTCTGGAACGATCTGGCAAAGGGCGACACGGAATACTGCGCTGGCCTGGTCGCCTTCAACAGCATCTTTCAGGTTCTGTTCTACAGCGTTTACGCCTGGATCTTCATCACCGTGTTGCCGCCGCTGTTTGGGCTGAAAGGCAGCGTGGTCCATGTCGGGATCGGCCAAATCGCCGAGAGCGTTTTTATCTATCTGGGCATTCCCTTTATCGCCGGCATGCTGACGCGCCTTGTGCTGGTCAAGGCCAAAGGCAAGGATTGGTATCATCGCACCTTCATCCCGAAGATCAGCCCGATCACGCTCATTGCCCTGCTTTTCACGATCGTCGTGATGTTCAGTCTCAAGGGCAACCTGATCGTGCAGATCCCTCTGGACGTGGTCCGGATCGCCATCCCACTGCTGATCTACTTCGTTCTGATGTTCCTGGTCAGCTTCTGGATGGCAAAGAAAGTCGGCGCGGATTATTCCAGGTCCGCCACTCTCTCCTTCACCGCTGCGAGCAATAACTTCGAGCTGGCCATCGCCGTGGCGGTAGCTGTCTTTGGTATCGGATCGGGCGCAGCGTTTGCGGCCGTGATCGGTCCGCTGGTGGAAGTGCCCGTGCTGATCGGCTTGGTGAACGTAGCGTTGTTCTTCCAGCGCCGCTACTTCTGCAACGAACGCGAACCGGCACCTGCGGGGGTCGCCCTGCCGGTAAATGGATAGGGAACTTGTTTCAGGTGGGGACAAAATAAGGGAAAAGCGCAATTGTGTGTCAAAGCACCGTTATGTACTTGACCATCTGCTCTGCTCTGAGGGGCGCAAGGGCGCCCCCCTCTGCGGCTCTCCGCCGCCGGCTCATGAGACCACGGTACTACATCATTCGCGGCAGGTGGAATGTCTGCCGATGAAAGGACATCCGTATGAAACAGAACCGGAAATTGCATTGGTTCACCGGCAGCGCAGTGCTCATCGCACTACTGGCATTGCCGTGTATTCCCAGCCGGGCGGTTGCGGCGAACGGCCCTGCGACACCTACGGCTCAGAGTGCACAGGAAGCGCTTAAGGCGGCCGGTGCGAAGGGCGCTTATCTGCTGTGCCTGTTTTACAAACAGGAAGGCGGCGATGTCACGGCGCTGAGTTCGCGAGTCGCGGAATTCTCCGGCGCCAACGGCGCCGCGGCTTCATGGTACAAAGCGGATGTGTCGATACCGGCGAATGCCCAATTCGCGGCACAGTGCCGCATACCGGAGCAGGAACTGCCTATTCTACTGATTTTTGCGCCCAATGGCGTAATAACCGGAGGATACCAGAAAGACGTGACCACGGAACAACTGCAATCGGCAATCAGCCTGAGCAGCCTCATGCTGAAAGTCATGGAACCGTTACAGGAGCAAAAAATAACGATCGTCTGCCTTCAGAACGCGTCAACGCAATTCAACGAGGAATCGAACGCCGCGGTGAATCAATTCGCTTCTGATCCCGCCTATAGCCAATTCGTTGGAGTCGTAAAGGCCGATCCCAAATCGAGCGGAAGCGCCGAATTTCTCCAGCAGTGCAATTTGAAAAGCGATATGACCGAAGCGGCGGTCGTGTTCCTGGTCCCTCCCGGAAAAATCGTGAAGACACTAACCGGAAAGATCTCCAAGAAAGACCTTTGGGGAGCGTTGTCGGCATGCACGGCGGGAAGCGGTTGTTGCGGAGGAGGGAAACGCTGATGAGAGAGCAGGAACCGATGAAACTCATATCCCTGGTTTTCAGGGAGATGTCAAGGAAGAAGGGGCGGCTGATATCAAGTCTCACGGCCGTATCGCTCGGCATTGCCGTCATTGTCGGCATCGTCAACATCACCCACTATTCCGAGAAAGCCGTTGCCGGTGAACTGGACGCCCTGGGCGCCAATATTCTGATACTGCCGAAATCAGCCTCGGTTGCCGATTATTACAGCGCCGATTTTCAGGAGAGCACGATACCCGAAAGCTATGTCGGCCTCTTGACGAATTCCGATATGAAGGGGCTTGATAATCTTTCGCCGAAGTTGAGCATGCCCGTGACCATCCAAGGAGTCAGGGCGACCCTTACCGGCATTCTTCCCCGGAGCGAATTCAAATCCAAGGCGATGTGGCAAGGGGCGCTCAATGTTTTCAGCAGGCCCGAAGGGTGCGGGACCCCGGTTGAAATTCCAGGGATGGCTCCCAAGAGGAATTTTGCCAGAAAGCGCGTCATCGAAGATCTTGGATTGGCAAGTGCACTGGTCGGATCGGAATCGGCCGCACGGAACAACCTCAAAGAGGGCGATTCGCTGGTCCTGGATAACGGGGCGACCTTTTCCGTCGAAGCGATATTGCCTGCCACGGGCACGGTTGACGACGAACGGATATTCGCCCATTTGCGCACCGTACAAACTCTGGCGAAAAAGGACTCCGCGCTCAATGTCATCGAAATCGTCGGCTGCTGCAATGCAATTGCCGGTGGGTTGATACAGAAGATCAACAAGCTGCTTCCCGACGCCAAAGTCGTCACGATTTCGCAGATTGTCCAGACGCAGCTTCATACCAATAATCTGATGAAGAATCTTTCGCTGATCCTTCTGATTATTATCCTTGTGGCCGGCGGAGCGAGTATAGCCAATCACCTTTTTGCCGATGCATCGGAGCGTCGCAGGGAGATCGGTATCCTTGCCGCACTCGGCGCGGATTCCGTCTGGATAACCAGGATGTTTCTCCTCAAAGGCGCCACGATCGGCACGCTGGGCGGCATGATCGGCTTTCTGCTTGGAAGTGTTCTGGCAATGGCGCTCGGCCCGGCTATAGCGGGTGTTCGCGCAATGCCCATGCCGCTGCTTGCCGTGGCCGCTATCGTCATGTCGGCCGCCGTCTCAACCGTTTCGGCCTTGATTCCAGCCGTGAGCGCTGCAAAGGTCGATCCATTTTCAATCATCAGGGAAGAGTGAGGCGCACTGTGCTGAAAGCCGATCATCTGTCAAGGTTCTTCGATGTTCGTGGAAACCGGATTGGCGCCTTGATCGATATCAATCTGACGATCCTGCCTGGAGAATTCGTCGCCGTTACCGGTCCGAGCGGCAGCGGAAAAAGCACGCTGCTCCTGGCTTTGGGCGGCATGGATTCGCCGACCCGTGGAGAAGTGTTGTGGGAGGATGACAGGATTTACGGATGGGACAATCGAACGCGGGCGCGGTGGCGCTCCCGAACGGTCGGGTTCGTTTTCCAATCCTTCAATCTCGTTTCTTATTTGACGGTGCTCGAAAACGTTCTCATCCCGTTTTCCATTGCCGGTGAAAAGAACCACTCTTCCGATACTCTGGAGCGGGCACGCGGCCTGTTGCGGGATTTGGGACTCTCCGACAGATTCGATCATTTTCCCGGTGAGCTGAGCGTCGGGCAGCAGCAGCGCACGGCGATCGCGCGTGCGCTTGCGAAGAATCCCGGAATGATCCTGGCCGATGAACCTACCGGGAACCTCGACCCGGACTCCGCCGGTGAAGTCATGAAGATTTTCGAGAAGCTGCACCAGGAAGGGAAGACCATTATTTATATAACGCATGATCCCAATCTGGCCTCACACGCCGGGCGAAAGATAAGGATCGTGGATGGGAAAATCGCGGAAGACGTCTGCGTATCGAGATAAAGCGCGCAGGGGAAAACAACACCGAAAGGAGACCGGAGCATGGACAAGCCAAACCAGGCGAAACCCAAGAAGAAAGGCTTTCTCTCCCTCTTGAAGGAGTCGATGACGAAGACAAGCGAGGGCTGCGGCCCGGGCTGCGGCTGCCACAGCGACAGCCAGAAGGAGAAGGCCAAGGGCAGCGACCCCAGAGTGGGAAGGAAGATCGACTGAATCCTCCCTCGCCTGGGAGGCGAGGGGTTGCAACATTCCCGATGGAGACACGAAATCCCCCCTTGTCTGGAAAGCCAGGGGCCCCGGATTCCGGTCGACTGCCGGCCGACCTTAAACTCCTTGGCCGTGTTTACCTTCTACCGAGAAGCACAGAAAGGAAACCGCTCAGGATCGCCATGTCTTGCTGACCGCAAGTTGAGCGCCTCCCTTTCCTGGCATCGCTTTCGCGAAGCTGTGCTTCGCTTGCAAGGCGGGGGTTTTCACCATTCCGGAGGAAGACTCCATCGAAACGGGCGTTGTCGGCGGGGAGTTTTCGGCGTCCGAACGCTCTTCCCGCAGACGCCAGATGCTACAGGAGGGTTCTTCATGCCCGACGTA
>Ga0315286_10007022_pt1 | contig 10980 bp, 7 predicted proteins | sample YL17G10_0_MG_FD_205038 | JGI IMG/M metagenome (GOLD analysis project Ga0315286, IMG submission 205038) | Sediment microbial communities from Yellowstone Lake, YNP, Wyoming, USA - YL17G10_0 | ecosystem: Environmental > Aquatic > Freshwater > Lake > Sediment | place: USA: Wyoming | collected...
CGGAGGAGTGTCGATTGCCTGAGTGCGCATGTCGACTACAATAAATCTCTCGATCAGGGGAAAAATGAGTATCCAGCCGGGGCCTCCCACGCGGTTGTATTTTCCCACTCGGAAGACGACCGCGCGCTCGTACTCCTTCAGTTCCACCAATTCGGGAAACAACGAGGCGACTACCACTAGAAAGAGTATTCCGACTATGAAAAAGGCGAGGGGAATCTTGGCGGCCCACATTGCCGCAAACAGGGCCAAGGCTGCCGCGATTATTCCTACGAAAACGATTACCTGGCGGTTCAAGTCAAATCCCTTGATAAAGACAATTGTGGGCGGCGTTATTTATATACGCTGGCGCAAAATTGTTTCCAGAGGAAAATACCATGGCCACAAAGGCACACCGGCTGCTTATACTCAACATCGACGTCGACGACGACTTGTACGAAAAAGCCCGCGTAAAGGGGCCGGTCGTCGGCAGAAAGGCCAACATCGAGGCGGCGACGAAACTAGCCATAGCCGACCCGGAAGACCCTGACGCGAACGCGATTTTCGAGGCAGTCAAGCAATACGACGAACTCGGCAAGGAAACCAACGTCGAAGTCGCCACGCTTACCGGAAGCTCGCGGCTCGGCTACCACGCGGACAAGGAAGTCGTAAAGCAGCTCGAGAAAGTAATTACTGACTACAAGCCGGAAGCATGCGTGTTCATAAGCGACGGCGCGACAGACGAGCAAATGATTCCCTTGGTTCAAAGCCGCGTGAAAATAAACAGCGTAAAAACCATTACAATAAAACAAGCAAAAGAACTCGAAAAAACGTACGTCGCCGTGTTCGAAAAACTGAAGGAACCCCACTACGCCAGAATAGTGTTCGGCCTGCCCGGACTCGCGCTGCTGCTCTTTGCACTATCCGAGTTCCTCGGACTCAAGGTGTTCGTGGGCCTGCTCGGAGCTTACCTGATAATAAAGGCAACCGGAATCGAGGAAATGCTTTGGAGGGGCGCAAGCAACTTCAGCTTCTCCTTCGAAAAACTCGGCTTCATCTTCTACTTCGCGGCAATTCCGCTTGCGGCAATATCGATTTGGCTTGGCATGGCCAAAGTAGCGGCGATGCAGACAACCGGAGTAACCAACTTGGCGCGGCTTGCGGCGGCCTTCATGAAAGACTTTCTACTGCTGATGCCGGTAGCGATTCTGTTGATAGTGCTCGGCAAAGTCATTGAGGCAATCAACGAGAAGAAAAAGTACCTGCTGCCAACCTACGTAATTTCATCAACGGCAGTTATCCTCCTATGGCTCATCCTCAACAACGCGGCAGACTGGGTGCTTGGAACCATGAGCTTCGCCGACTTCTTCACCACCATAATCCTGGCAGTAGCCGCAATGGTCCTCGTAGTGTACCTGGCCAAGGCATTCAAAACAAGCATTATCGCGCGAATGCAGTTGGAAGGAAAAGACGTCTACACCGAAGTGGGCAGCCTGCTCGGAAAAATAGTGGGAATCAACCGCAAGCAGGAAAAAATAATCCTACAAACCGAAAGCGGACGCAAAATTGACTTGCCGATAGACCGCATCAGCAACATCGGCGAAAAAATAATCGTCCAGTACTGAACGAAAAGGCTTTTTAACAATACACCGTAATACCGTCAAGGCAATTGGAATGAGCGGCATAATAGAGCAATGGAAGTACTTGCTTGACGCTACTTTTACGCACATCCGCCGCTCCACCGCTTACGCAGTCCTCTACACGCACGAAAATCGCGCGTAAGGGAATGAAGCGTTTTTTAGAAAAAGGCGAACGCAGACCCGCTTTGATTGAACGGCCTTACAACTAAGCACTAGAGTTGGAAAAATTCTGTGGCGCGAGATGTCGGAGAGACAGCTGCATCGACCGCCCGTCGATGCACGCGCCGGGCAGAGCCGGCGACAAACCCCAAGGAGGCAATCCTTAAAACGCGAAAGCCCCTCCGACCTCGCGACCACGAACGTTTAAAATTCGCGCGGAAGAGCTTTAAATTAACCCATATTTAAAGCTTTCTCAAATTACTCGAAGTTGAGGTTTTGGCGTAAACCGCTTTTTTAACGCCTAAAAACCGACTTTAACCGAAATACAGTAGTTTGGTTTTTAGGGGTGTTGTTTTTTAGACACGGCTGAGCGGCTGGCGCATGAACTGAAGCTGGAAAAACGCGAGGACGATTGCCAGGGCCGCGAAAAGGGAAACAATTGGAACAACCGTGCGCAGCCTGAAGGCGGACGCAACTGCCGAATCCGTCGGGCCCAGGAACAAAGGAAACACCGCCAAGCCAGCGAAAAAAACAATGAAGAAAACAACCACTGCAACAACGCCGTCGCGCACCCACTTTTGTTCGAGTAACGACTTCCGGTGCGGCGCTTGAGCCGCGCCGTACCTGGCGTAAATCTCTTTCAGCACGATGTCATGAGCCGGTTTCTTCCTCGCCTTTCTCCGCATGAAGCGATTACACAAAAGTAATTTAAACCACTTGGCAGACAACCATACTATGAAACACGAACATCACGCACACCACCCGCACGCAATTCACAAAAAACCAGCCGACAACACGCTTCTGTTCGCAGGAGTGGCCGTCGTAGTGGTAATAGTGCTCGCGGCGGTGTTAATGTCGCAGCCGCCAGCGCCTGTGCCGACGCCAACCCCGACTCCTTACTACTACCCGACGCAGGAGCCAATAGCGACTCCAACCGCAACCCCAACGCCACTGCCGACTATTCAAGTTACTGAAGTGCCTACTGCCACGCCGACGCCGGTTCCAAGCGAGGGCGCGCCGAGTCCGACAATCCAGCCAATTGGAGCTCCATGCAACAACGACATGGACTGCGCGCAAGGATGGTGCGACAAAACACGCCAGACTACAACTGGCTTCTGGGGAACTTGCGTTCTGCCCGAATAAACGCCAGGCGGCAATTCCAGTGCCCGACGCGGCTACTGGAATTCCTTCTTTATTTTAGACAGCAGCGCGTTCTTCTTTGGCCCTGCTTTCAACGCGCACGTCAGCACGTCGTACAAGTTCCTCGCCTGAACTATCTCTATCTTCTTTTTCTGCTCGTCGCTCAAAGCCAAGTCCGCGTAGTTCGCGGCAGGCAAAATAAGTTTCTTCATTCCCGCTCCAATTGCGGCCTCTGCCTTAGAAGTAACTCCGCCTACCGGCAGTACTTCGCCGCGCACGCTGAGCGAGCCCGTCATTGAAACGCTTTGGTCGACTTCCACTTCTTCGAGCGCGGAAATGACGGCAGTCGCAACCGAGACGCTTGCGCTGTCTCCCTCGACTCCTTCGTAAGTCTGCAGGAACTGCACGTGAATGTCGTAGCGCGAAATGTCTTTTCCAGTGTGCTTCTTTATGATTGCGCTGACGTTTTCCACCGCTTCGCGCGCTATTTCCCCAAGTTTTCCGGTCGCGATTATTCTTCCTTCTTCCCTCGAAGCGCCGGGAGCGATTTCGGCGACTATGGGGAGAATCACTCCGCTGTCGCCCATTACCGCCAATCCATTCACTCGGCCTACTTTGCTTCCCTGCGATAGGAAGACTTCGTAGTCTTTCTTGACGTCAATCAACTGCTGCGCCGCCTGTTGCTCTAGCGTTCGCGCTATCTTAAGCGCAGCTTCAATGTGATCGATTGAAACGGTCGAAGCTCCTTTTTCGCGGGCTACGTCTCCGGCTGCGCGAATCAAGCCACCCATTTCCCTGAGCTTGAGAGTCAACTTGTTCTTGCGGCCGGCGCGCTTGCGCGCTTCGTTCACCAGCCTTTCGACTGCGGCGCGGTCGAAGTGCGAAATCTTGCCGTCCTTCTTCACTTCTTGGGCAACGAACTGCGCTATCTTCAACCGGTTTTCCGGAGTGTCGTCAATCGTTTCCTCCATGTAGACCTCGTAGCCGTAACCCCGGACTCGGCTGCGCAGAGCGGGATGCATTTTCTGCACGTCTTGGTAGTTGCCTGCAGCGACCAAGACGAAGTCGCACGGAACTGGTTCGGTGCGCACCTGCGCTCCGGACGACATTTCACTCTGCCCCGTAATCGAATACTTCTTTTCCTGCAAGGCAGTCAACAGCTCTTGCTGGGCTTTCGGCCTCAGCGTCGACGCCTCGTCTATGAACAAAACTCCTTTGTGCGCGCGGTGAACTGCCCCGGCTTCAACCCTCAGGTACGCCGGCGTGCCCAGTCCTCCGGACTGGAACGGGTCGTGGCGAACGTCGCCGAGCAACGCCCCTGCGCGGCTTCCTGTTGCGTCTACGAACGGCGCGCGTTTTTTGCCGGCGTTGTCGACGAGAATCTTCATTCCCTCGGTCTCGGGGCCTGCTCCAGGCATTGCTACCCTGCGGCCCAACTGGGTTGCGAACGCGAGCGCCGCGACCATGAAAAACATTCCAATGAGCATTGCGGCGGTGATTACGTCGCCGAATTCCTTTCGGCCATAGAACAAGAGGAAGAACGAACCGATGAAAACGAGCGCGAGCAGCAGGATGTTGATGTTGCTGCCGCCGATTTTGGCTTTGGCGCGCGCGGCTTCAATCATTCTCCTGCCTTCCCCCGCTTTGACGATCTTTACTTTAGGCATGTTGTCGTCCAACGGATTCTGCAGTACCATAATGTCTTCAAGCTGTTCAACTGGAATGAGTTCCGCCATTGCCTGCGCCAACATTGACTTGCCAGTTCCAGGAATTCCGACGAGCAGCACGTTGCGCTTCTGCCTCGCGGCTTTCCTGATTATCTCGACGGCTTTTTCCTGGCCGATTATCTGGTCCGCCAAGTGGTCGGAAACAGGAATGTCGGCGGTTGTCTTGAAACCAGCCCATTGTTTTCCATAGTCCCCCTCTTTTCCAGAGGACGTGGCTTGCGCTGGCGCCGCGCTTAACCTCGCAGAAGTTGCCTTACGCATCCGCTTTGCCATTGCAATCTATTTTATTGGCCGCGTGGTTTTAATCCTTGCGCGACCTAAGAATTCCCGATTCAAATGATTAGGCTGGTTGTCCTCGGCAGCAGTGCCTCAATGCCCTCGCGCGAAAGGGTTCCTTCGTGCTTTGCAGTAAAGTACGACGGCGTGTTCCTGTTCGACTGCTGCGAAGGAGCGCAGAGGCAGTTGATGAAGTACGGCGTCAGCTTCGCGCAAGTCAAATGCATTTTCTTAAGCCACTTGCACGCAGACCACTTCCTCGGAATAGCGGGATTGACGCAGAGCATGAACTTCGTGGGCCGGAAAGACCCGCTGTACATCTTCGGGCCAGCAGGAACGCAGAAGCTCTTCGAAACCATGTTCTACTTAAAGGAATTGCGGCCGGAGTTCAACGTACGCGTGTTCGACGTCGGAGAATCCTCGAAACCGGTTTTTGAATCGCGTCTGTTTAGCGTACGCGCTTTCGAAGTCGAGCACACGGGCAAAGCGCTGGGCTTTACGCTGGAAGAAAAGCCGTTACGAAAATTCGATTTGGAGAAAGCCAAGAAACACGGCGTTCCGCGGTCGATGTTCACGGAACTCCAAAACAAAGGAAGCGTCAAAATCAAGAACGAAAAAACGGGGAGAACCAAGACCGTCAAGCTAGAGCAAATTACTTTCCTCAAGCCGGGCAAGAAAATCGTTTACAGCGGCGACACGCGGCCCTGCAAAACCCTGCTTGCCGAAGCAAAGGACGCGGACTTGCTGGTGCACGACGCGTGCTTCACCGACGAGCAGCAAAAACTGGCCGAAGACAAGAAACACTCGACGGCCAAGGAAGCCGCGGAGCTGGCGAAGAAAGCCGGCGTCAAAAAACTGTTGCTGACTCACTTCAGCAACCGCTACGACGACCGCAAGCCGCTGCTTGAGGAAGCTAAAGCCGTTTTCCCCGAGTCAACCGCGGCCGACGAAGGACTAGAGCTAATGGTCTAGCGCCTCGCAACAATTAATTACTTTTACGACTTGAACAAGGAAGAGGAGATTTGAGTTGAAGGAAAACACTTACTTGATTATCTTTGCAGTCGGAATAGCGGCGGTAGTCTTCCTCAGCGCCACTATCTTCAGCAAAAGCATGCTTCCCAGAGACTACGACGTGCTAAACAACGTCACGGTTTACGGCGGAGGACTCACTGCAATAGGAAACTCGCTTACTCCCGCAAAACTCTCGGTCCAAGCCGTGTTTCCCGACGAAAACACGCCTTTTCCGTGCATGATAAAAACCTGGACTGAAACCTCTCGCACCCTCGGCGGCGCTTACAAGGAAGTGGAAAACCTGGCCAACATAAACGGAGAATACTGCCTCGGAGAAAACAACACCCACAAAACCTGTCCGCCGGCCAACGTACTGATCCGACAAGGAGACTGCAACTGCATCCGAGCCTATCCTGAAAATAAGACGGTGGAAGTAATCGGCAACGACTCGTTCTACTGCGCCAACGAAACCAGCGTGAGAGTAGGCGAGATTTTCAGGGTCGCACTAACGGCGGGCTAGCTACTTCTTCGGCAAGTACAAGCAAGCCAACAGCACTACTATTGCAACAATAAGCCGCGACGTCCAATCGGTTTTCTGCGGCGGGTTCGGCGAAGGCGTTTAAACCGAAGGTGACGGCGTTCCGGCCGAGGCAGTTGACGGCGCGTCTAAAAAAGTAGAGCAAGTAAAACCGTCAGGCCTGGGGAGGCAAGCCTATTTCTCCTTTCTTGGCAGGCGGCTTTGCCTTTTCCCTCTTTTCGGCTTCGGCAATGCGGGCTTCCACTTCCGCGAGTTCCCTTTGCTTCAAGTCGTATGCTTTCTTGTAAGCCACTTCGTCCAACTCGCGTTTCATCAACCGGTACTTAAGCATTTTCATGTCGTTGAGAATGCTTCCCCTCTTTTCAATCAGCCTTTGTTTGTAAGTAACTATGTCCTCAAGCTTGCGGGCAACTAGGTAAACGCCGCCCGCAAAAAGCATTACCGCAATGGCGGCAACGGCATAGAAAGTGAACGGCTGGGCCTGTTGCACCACCTGAAGCTTGGCTTCCTCGCCGGGAGTAAGCATGAGCTCCGCCGTCTTCTTTGCTCCGGCCGCGTTAGTGAAAACGATTACGTACCTGCCTCTGACCGGCGGCGAAATAACGCAGTCCGCCAAGTAGGTGGTAGCGTTTCCCAGAGTGTCCTGCGGAGTCAACTCGCAGTTGCACAGGCTCTCGCTGTTTTCAGTAGGCGAGTCGCACGTCACTCCCGTAATCGGCTGGTCTGACGAAACCATTGCGCTCGCGCGCGTCGCAACGTTCTCCAAAATAACCGAGGGACTGGTTGCCAAACTCCCTACGCTAATGTTGGCGTCAGGCGCGCGCGACCCGACAATAGACTCAAGCAAACCCGGCGTCGGAGAAGGAGTAGCCGCAGCAACAGAAGGAACGGGAGTAGGCGTCGGAGTTGGAGTCGGCGCTAACGAGATTTCCGCGACTATGCCCGCGTCAACACAAGTCACTGCATTAAGTGTAGCATGGAGGTAGAAACGGCCTGCATTCGGATAAGAACACGAACCACTGCAAACTCCTCCGGCACACGAAACACTTGTTGCGTCGCGTCCGTTGCCGCAGTGAATTACGGAAGAAGACACGGCTCCCATGCCCAAGTAATCAACGCTCACAGACACTGTTCCAACAGTTCCACTCGCGCTCCGAACACTACAAGACGGCACAGGAGTAGGCGTCGGCGAAGGAGTTGCCGTCGGAGTAGGAGTCGGCGCCGACGAAATTTCCGCTGTTATGCCGGCGTCAATGCAAGTCACGGAATTCAACGTCGCTTGGAGATAGAAGCGGCCCGCCGCGGGATACGAGCAAGAGCCAGTGCAAACCCCCCCGCTGCAAGACACTCCGGTCGCGTCATTAGCGTTGCCACAGTGAATAACCGACGATGAAATCGCTCCAAAGTTACTGTAGGTCACGCGGATCGTCGTGGCAGCGCCTGCGGTTCCAGAAGCGCTGTTAACACTGCACGAAGGAGAGGGCGGCGGCGTCGGCGCGCCAAGCGTAGCAAAAGTCGAGTCGCCGGTAACCGCAGAATTTCCAGCCAAGTCAGTGCAGTTTACGCGGTAGTGATAACTCGTCGCAGCCGAAAGGCCAGTTAAGTCAACCGCATGCGTGATTCCCGTCGGAGTGGAAGCAGAAAGGCGGCCATAAGACGAAGTAAGGCCATAGTCAACAAAACAAACAGCTGCCTCGTTAGTACTCCAACTAATTCGCACGCTAGTCTGCGTAATCGAACCAACAGAAGGCCCGCTGGTTATTCTGGGCGGAGTAGTATCGCTGCCTGGAATTACGTGAACTGCAACCGAGCAGATGCCGTCGTAAGTAGTAATGCAACCGGAGCCCAAAGGATCGTAAGTATACCTCACTTGTGCAGTATAATCTCCAGCCACCAGGTACTGGCAATCAAAAGAGGACGATGAAACGTTATTGCGAGGCGCCTCTCCCGCGCAGGCATAGCTCCAAAAACCGTCGCACAAATAATTACCCGAAGGTATCGAAACAGCAAAAGTAGCCGGCGTTCCAGCGACAACGGGAGATGGAGGCGTAATCGTACAGTCTACGGCTGCGGCTAGAGAAAAAGCAGACATCAAGCAAAACAAGCCCAAGACTAGGCGCATAAGTGCGTTTAACGCCTCCGCTGTTTTTAAGTTATCCTTCGCTAAAAACCACTAAACAGTAGTTAACTACCGACTAATAGTAACAATTAAATAAGCCGGTTGAGCGTATATATACAGGTGGTTTGGTGGGTTTGCGAAAACTAGCTGCAACAGCACTGCTATTACTAGTCCTAATCAATCTGGTGGGCGCGCCAACTCCGCGCTTGCCCTCAATAGCAGAACGCTACTGCCTGAATTCTCCGTTCATGTCGCACCCCGCTTCGTGGTACGCAATCGCCAACCAAATAGACTCTTTCGAACCACCCGTAATCAACAGCCCCACCCCCGGATCCTCGTTTGACTACGAAAGCCAGCCAACAGAACTCCAAGTAACAGTAAGAGGAAACGCCGCCGCATACGCAATCGCCTTACAAGAAACAAGCACAGCACAACTCGGCATTGCACAAAACAACTCAGCAACACGCTTCCCACTCCCCTCGCTCGCCGCAGGAACGCACTCACTGCAAGTACACGCAACCGCCTCGTTATCTTTATGCGGACTGCACCACTCAAACACACAAACCACCCCCCTCTCACTAACTGTTACCAAAAGCACACCAACACTAACAATCACAATAACCCCTTCGACAATAGTCTCCCCCGGAACGGAAACCCACGCAACATGCACCAGCTCCACCCCCCAAGCAACTCCCCAACTCCGCCGCGATGGCACTCCCGTAACAAACCCGGATGTAGCCGCGCTGCCACTAGGAACTTATGATTACACCTGTTCCGCAGCAGAAACACAAAACTACACCAGCGCAGTTGCAACGCCAGTAACCCTAATAGCCGACACGCGAACTCCAACAACCACCACTGTTACAATAAACGGCGTCAGCGCTGACGCAACTATTACTTACGGAGAAACTACTGCACTAGCCGCAACAACCAGCGCAGGAAGTCTGACTCTCTACCTAAACGGAACACCCGTAACCAACCCAACTACTCTAACACCAGCAGCTGGCGTTTACAACGTTACCTCAATCAATCCCGGCGATGCTGATCACTTCGCTTCAAGCGCAACGCACTGGCTTACCGTAAACAAAGCCACTCCAACACTCACGCTTACGGCAACCCCCGCCACTACCGTTACATACGGCACGGAAACAACGGTTTCATGCACTGCCTCAACGCCGCAAGTAACGCCAGCACTAACCCGCGACTCAGCAGCAGTGACCGACCCCGAAGTTAGAACGCTTGCAGGCGGCTCCTACGCCTACTCCTGCACTTCCGCCGCAACACAAAACTATACTCCCGCAACCGCAATTCCATTAACGCTTACGGTAAACCGCGCAACGCCTTCCCTAACACTCACTATAAACGGCGTTGACGCCGACGCAACAACCGAAACCGGAGTGCCCGCAACAATCACCGCAACCCTATCAGTGACAGGCAGCATTAGAATAACCGAGGACGGAACAGAAATCGCCAACGGAGCCGCCCCGCAAACTACTGTCAGAACCCCCGCCGGAGGAACTCACAATTACACCGCGACCTACGCAGGAAACACGAACTACACGCCCACAACCGCAAGCCACTTACTAACCGTAAGGGACTTGACTCCTCCGGTCGTAAGCGGCTTGACATGGACTTACGCAAACGGCTCTATGGGCACCGCCGGAGCCATCACTTGGACAACCAGCGAACCAGCCAACACAACTGTTTACTACGGAAACACCAGCGGAACCTACACCAATACGCTAGCCAACAGCACGTCAAGCGCTGCCCACAACCAATCCCTATCCAACCTAGACGCCAACACCACTTACTACTACATCATTAACTCATGCGACTCTTCAGGAAACTGCGCAAACACGACAGAAAACACGTTCACAACGCCCGCTCCGTTCGAAAGAGTTCAAATTGCAGGAAAGTACGTGTCGGCCCTGAAAAGCTTGGGCGGCGTGCTCTATCTTGGAACTGACAACGGCGTCGGCGGACTGGGCGGCATCTACACTACCGTCGACGGCAGCACACTAAGTTGGGTAACTAACGTAAGCGATCGGAGAATACAAACCTTCGGCGTTCTCGACGGCAAACTCTACGCAGGAACAGGCAGCACTTACGGACAACTCCTTCGCAGAAACACTGACGGAACTTGGACCAACTTAGTCAATTTCACTGAAGAAAAACAAGTCGAAGCAATTGCCGAGTACTACTACGCTCCGGATGGAGTTACCTATCGGTACCTGGGAATGTACAACGGCAGCACCGGGACGAAAGCACGCGTTTACTACAATCCCGACACGTGGGGAACCGACGCAGTATGGGATATATACGAAACTTGGGATGCACGGCGCATAACCAGCTTCGTGGTACTCGGCGACCAAATATACGCAGGACTAGAAAGTA